>Ga0256361_1000165_pt1 | contig 8375 bp, 5 predicted proteins | sample MistaT_18_FD_186121 | JGI IMG/M metagenome (GOLD analysis project Ga0256361, IMG submission 186121) | Metatranscriptome of freshwater microbial communities from Mississippi River, Louisiana, United States - Miss_Law_RepB_8d (Metagenome... | ecosystem: Environmental > Aquatic > Freshwater > River ... | reverse complement strand
GCAAAGGAAACCCACGATGCGTTTTTACTTGTCTTGTCTGGTCGCTACCCTGATGGCCTCGCCGCTGTTGGGGCAAAACATAACGGGCTCGTTTACTGGATCGGTGACCGATCCCTCGGGCGCGGTGGTGACCGGGGCCGAGGTGACGGCGACCAACCTCGAAACGAATCAGACGCTGGCGGCGAAGACGAACGAGTTGGGCGGCTTTCAGCTGCTGTATCTGCGCCCGGGCCCGTATTCGATCAAGGTGGCGGCCAAAGGGTTCAAGACGGCTCTCCGGGACAACCTGCGGTTGCTCGTCGAGGAGCGGGTTCGGGTGGACTTCGCGCTCGAGATTGGCGATGCGGCGACGACGATTTCGGTGAAGGAGGAGGTGCCGCTGGTGGAGTCGCAGACGGCATCGCTCGGGCAGGTGATCAGCGCGCGCAGCGTGCAGGAGCTGCCGATTCGCGGCCGGAATGTGTTTGACCTGGTGGGTCTGGCGCCGGGCGTGCAGACCAACATCCGCGCCTTGGGCGACGTGGCATCGACGGGCACCAACGCGGCGCCGCTGTTTGTCTTTTCGGATATGTCGATCAACGGCGGACGGTTCCGCACCAACGACTTCATGCTCGACGGCGTGACGATCATGCTGCCGGAGAACAACAATTACGCGATTTCGCCGACGCCGGACGGGACGCAGGAGTTCAAGGTGCAGACGAACGCCTACGGCCCGGAGTTCGGGCGCAGCGGCGGAGGCGTGGTGAACGTGTTGACGCGGGGCGGGGGCAACGCTTTCCACGGCACGGTCTATGAGTTCTTCCGCAACGACCGGTTACGGGCCAACAACTACTTTGCCAACGCGCGGAACCAGAAGCGCGGCGTGTTCCACTACAACCAGTTTGGCGTGGCGACGGGCGGCGCGATCAAAAAAGACCGCACGTTCTTCTTCGCCGAGTATCAGGGGCACCGGGAAGACACATCGTTTGGCGGTAGGGTCCTGACGATTCCCACGGCGGCGCAGCGGGCGGGGAACTTCAGCGACGTGCGGGCCACCAACGGGCAGCCGATTACGATCTACGATCCGTTCTCGACCCAGGCGCTGCCCGGAGGCGGCTTTGTACGGCAGCCCTTTGCGGGCAACGTCATTCCCGCAACGCGGATAGACCGGGCGGCTTCCCGGATGGCGAGCTTTCTTCCGGCGCCCAACCTGCCCGGGGAGGGCCCGGCGCGGGTCAATAACTGGGCCTTTGCGCCGTCGAACGCCACCGACGACGACCAGTACTCTGTTCGGATCGATCAACGAATCTCGGACAAGCACTCCATCTTCGGCCGGCTGACCCGCAACCTGGGCGTCAGCAAGAACACCGGGGAGTTCGGCACGATTGCGGACAATACGCTCGGCAATATCCAAAACCGCGTGGCCAACGGCGTCGTAAACGGTACCTATCTGCTCTCGCCCACGCGGATCCTGAACTACCGGTCCGGAATCACGCGCCGTTATGAGGGCCGCCAGCCGATCAACCAGGGCAAGGTGGACGTCGCCGCGCTGGGTTTCCCGACCGCGATGGCGAGCGCGTTTGATGCGAAATTCGCGATGTTCCCGACGATTGGGACCGGATACGCCACGTTCGGCATGGACGGCGGCGACCCGATCCGCCGAGGCAATACGATCTATACGCTGGTGGCCGATGCCTCCGAGGTGCGGGGACGGCACACGTTCAAGTTAGGCGCCGACTTCCGGCTGTACGATCAGACGCCGCTGCAGGGCTGGCCGGTCGGCCATAGCTACAGCTTCGGCCGCGGCCAGACGCAGGGGCCTGACCCGCTGCAGCAGAGTCTGACGGCGGGCGACGGGTTTGCCTCGTTCCTGACGGGATTCGGTACGGGGTCGATTCGCAACACACCGGCGCTGGCGATCCGCAATCTGTACTGGGCGGTCTTCCTGAACGACGAAATCAAGCTGGGCAAGCTGACCGTGAACCTCGGCTTGCGCTACGAGGTGGAGAACCCGCGGACGGAGCGTTACAACCGGTTTGCCTCGTTTGATTTCAACAGTCCGTTTCCGATCGCTGTTCCCGGGGCGGCCAACCTGAAAGGCGTACTGACCCGGCCGGGGCGGAATGGCCTGGACCGGGCGCAGACGCAGACGTCGTATCAGAACTGGGGGCCGCGCATTGGCCTCGCCTACGCGATGAATCCGAAGACGGTGATACGCGCCGGCTATGGCATCTTCTACTCGCCGCTGTGGGGCACGACTTCGGCCGGCGGGTTCGGCGTAACCGGCGAGGAGATCACCACCGACTGGCTGTCTTCGATTGACGGGGTGACGCCGGTGAACCCGTTAAGCAATCCGTTTCCGAACGGATTCCTGCAGCCGCTGACGACCGAAGCCTTCCGGGTGCAACTCGGGCAGAACCTGAACATTATTGACCGCGGCAACAAGTCGAACGCCTACACGCAGCAGTGGAACTTCGGGGTGCAGCGGGAGATTCCCGGCAACATGGTGGTGGAAGTTGCGTACGCGGCCAACAAGGGCACGCGGCTGCCGGTGCCGTTTGAGTTCAACCAGCTGGACCCGCGGCTGCAATCGCTGGGGCAGGACCTGAACACCCGGGTGCCGAATCCGTTCTTTGGTCTCGTGCCGACCGGCGCCCTTTCGGCGGCGACGGTGGCGCGCGGCCAGCTGCTGCGGCCTTATCCGCAGTACCTGAGCGTGAGCAACAACAACCCGTCCCGCTGGAGCAACGCGGGCAACTCGATCTACCATTCGGTGACGATTCGCGCCGAGAAGCGCTTCACCCACGGCGTGAACTTCGTGGCCGCCTACACGCGGGGCAAGGTGATTGACGAGGCCTCGGCGCGCATCTTCGGGGTGAATCTGGCGGTGACGCCGCAGAACAACTACAACCTGCGCGCGGAGCGGGCTTTGTCGGAAGGGGACGTCCGGAGCCGGTTTGTGCTGAACCATACGGTGGACCTGCCGTTTGGGCGTGGGCAGAGGATGCTGAGCAACGCGCCGCGCGTTCTCGACTATCTGGTGGGTGGATGGTCGGCGAGCGGGCAGTTGACGCTGGTATCCGGCTTCCCGCTGGCGCTGGCTTCGACGGGCAACAGCGGGGTGTTCAGCGGGCGGCTGCGTCCGAACACCACGGGCAAATCGGCTGCACTGACGGGTCCGATTCAGCAGCGGTTGAACCGCTATTTCGATACGACCCAGTTTTCTATTCCCGCGGCGTTCACGTTCGGCAACCTTGGCCGCACGCTAAACGTGCGCGGCCCCGGGCTGGCGGGTTACGACATTGCGCTATCCAAACGGTTTGTCGTGCGGGAGCCGGTTTCGCTGCTGTTCCGGGCCGAGGCGTTCAATCTCACGAACACGCCGTTTTTCGGCGGCGCCAATACCCCGTTCGGCAATCCCGGCCAGACGCTGGGCAACCCGGACTTCGGGGTGATTTCGGCGGCGCGCAACGAGCGGCAGTTCCAGTTCTCGCTCAAGGTACAGTGGTAGACCGATGGCTCAGGTACAGCGCAGTGCGCCTCTCTACGACGTAGTGGTCATCGGCTCCGGGGCCGGCGGCGGAACGGCGGTTCATACCTTGACGAAGCTCGGGGTCAAGGTGCTGCTGCTCGAGGCCGGCGGTCCGTTGAACCCGGCCAAGGATTTCAAAGAGCACATGATGCCCTGGCAGGTGCCGCACCGCGGCGCCGGGGAGGATGGCCGGTACTACTTTGGCGGCATGAAGTACGGCTTCTTTGAAGCCCCGAACGGGTACTGGCAGATTCCGGGTGAACCGTACACGGTCGCTGCCGACAACCAGTTTGATTGGTTTCGCTCGCGCATTTTGGGCGGGCGCACCAATCACTACGGGCGGGTCTCGCTGCGCTTTGCCGATTACGATTTCAAGCCGCGGTCGATGGACGGCCTGGGTACCGACTGGCCGATCTCCTACAACGATCTGGCGCCGTGGTACGACAAGGCGGAAGCCTTCATCGGGGTGCACGGCACGCGCGAAGGAATCCGTTCGGCGCCGGACGGCATCTTTCAGCCGGCGCCGGCGCTCCGCGTCCACGAGACGATGATTCAGCGCGCGGGGGCCAAGCTTGGCATGCCGGTGATTGCAGCGCGCAAGGCGATGATCACCAAGGCGCACAACGGGCGGGCGGCGTGCCACTACTGCGGCCACTGCGGGCGGGGGTGCCTGACGGCGTCGGCGTATTCGTCGAGCCAGGTGCAGATCTTCCCGGCGCTGAAGACGGGACGGTTGGAGATTGTGCACCACGCCATGGTGCGGGAGTTGATCCGCGGGGCCGACGGGAAGGTGGCCGCCGTCTCCTACATCGACAAGACGACCCGGCAGGAGAGGCGCGTCCGCTGCCGGACGGTCGTGCTGGCGGCGAGCGCCTGCGAGTCGGCGCGGATTCTGCTCAACTCGAACGGCCTGGCGAACTCCTCCGGCGTGGTGGGCCGGTACCTGACCGATACGGTGGGCCTCACGGTGCGGGGCCACGTGCCCGCGCTCGAAGGGCTAATGCGGTACGACACCGACGGGATCCGCGGTTCGCACGTCTACGTACCCTGGTGGCTCTATGACCGCAAGAACGATTTCCCGCGCGGGTATCACATTGAACTGGGGGGAACCGGCTTCGCGGCGCCGCAGGTGGGTTCGTTCCAAGGCGTGGCGGCGCAGCACCAGGGATTTGGCCGAGAGCTCAAGAAACGCATCCGGCAGGATTACGGGACCACCGTCAGCTGCACCGGACGGGGCGAGATGATTCCGAACGAGAAGTCGTACTGCGAGATTGATCCCACGGTGACCGATGAGTGGGGCATCCCGGTGCTGCGGTTCCACTTCGCCTGGAGCGAGCACGAGCGGAAGCAGGCCGAGCATATGCGGCAGAGCTTCACGAGTCTGCTGGAGACGCTGGGGGCGACTTCGATTGCGTCGTCCGGCATCACTACCGGCGGGGAGGTGATCCACGAGGTGGGAACGGTGCGCATGGGCAGCGACCCGCGCACGTCGGCGCTGAACGCCTACTCGCAGGCGCATGACGTGAAAAATCTGTTTGTGGCCGATGGCGGATCGTTTGTCAGCAATCCGGACAAGAACCCGACGCTGACGATCATTGCGCTGGCGTGGCGGATGTCCGAATACCTGGCCGAGGAGATGAGGAAGGGCAATGTCTAAAGGGGTTTCGCGAAGAGCGGTGCTGGCGCCGGCGCTGGCGGCGCCGCTGGTGGCGCAGCACGAGGGACACCAGCCGGCGGCCGCGGCAGCGCCCACGGGGCGGCCGATTTTTCTGACTCCGCATGAGTTCGCTACGTTGCGGAAGTTGTGCGACCTGATCCTGCCGGCGGATGAGACCTCGCCGGCGGCTTCGGCGACCGGCACGCCCGAGTACATCGACCTGCTGTGCCGCGGCAACGAGCGGATCGCCCGGATCTATCACGGCGGTCTGGCGTGGCTCGATGCGGCGTGCCGGAATCTGCATGGGGTCGCGTTTGCGGAGGCGGCGGAGCCGGCGCAGGTCGCGATGCTCGAAAAGCTGGCCTACCGTGAGAAGACGCCGGCGGAGTGGAAGGCTGGGGCGGAATTTTTCAACTGGGCGCGGCGGATGACCCTCGATGGGTACTACACCTCGCCGGCGGGCTACCGCGATGTGGGCTACGTGGGTGGCAAGGGCATGACGACGTATGAGGTTCCCGTGGAAGCGCTGGAGCAGGCCCTCAAGAAGTGGAAGCCGTAAGGAGTTAAGAACCGAGTGAACAAAAAGATCCTGATTGTGATTGGCGACGCCGCGGAGGCGCTCGATACCTTTTATCCGCTCTGGCGGGTGGAAGAGGAGGACTACGAGGCCGTGGTGGCCGGTCCGGAGAAGCGGGTCTATCATCTGGTGATGCACGAGATTCCGCCGGGCTGGGATGTGACCAAGGAGTCGCCGAGCTATCATCTGGCTTCGCACATCGCCTTCCGGGACGTGAAGCCGGAGGAGTACGCCGGGCTGTTTCTGAGCGGCGGCCGGGCGCCGGAGTATCTGCGCTACGACGAGGAGTTGCTGCGGATTACCCGCCACTTTTTCGCGGATAATAAGCCGGTGGCGGTGGTGTGCCACGGCGCGGAGATTGTGGCCACGGCGGGCGTGATTCGGGGCCGGCGGATGGCGACCGTGCCGAAGTGCCGCTTCGACGTGGAGGTTTGCGGCGGCACGTTTGTCAACGAACGCTGCGTGCGGGACGGTAACATGGTGAGCGGCCGGACATGGCACGACAATCCCTGGTTCATGCGCGAATTCATCAAGATGCTGCGCGACGCGGCGTGATGCGGCGCCGGGAGTGGCTGGCGCTGGCGGCGGGCGCGCCGCTGGCGGCCGCGACGAAGGGCGCCGTGCGGCTGCACGCGAGCACCTATGCCATGCAGCCGCTCGAGGTGGACCGCGCCGTGGCGTCGATTCGCGAGATCGGCTACGACGGCGCGGAGCTGTGCCTGATGGCGGGCTGGCCGAGCGAGCCGGCGAAGCTGGACGCGGCGGCGCGGCGCCGGATCCGCGAGGCGCGGTTCCCGGTGCCGACGCTGATTGAGAACGGCAACACGCTGGTGAGCGAGGCCGAACACGCGCGGACGCTGGACCGGATTCGCGCGGCGGCGGCGCTGGCGTACGATATTGCGCCGAAGCGGCCGCCCATTCTGCAAACGGTGCTCGGGGGGAAGCCGGCGGAGTGGGAGCACGTGAAGCAGAAGATGGCCGCGCGCCTCGCCGACTGGGCGCGGGTGGCGGCGGAGGTGAAGATTCCGCTGGCCGTGAAATCGCACATTGGCAGCGCTTCGAACACGCCCGAGAAGCTCATTTGGCTGCTCGATCAGGTGAACAATCCCGCGCTGTCGGGCATTTATGACTACGGGCACTTTCAGCTGCTCGATCTGCCGCTGCGCGGGACGCTCGAGACGCTGCTGCCGCGGAGTTCGTTTCTGACGGTAAAGGATGGCCGGATGGTGGCAGGGCAGCCGCGCTTTCTGCTCCCCGGCGACGGGACCATTGACTACCGGGAGTACTTCGCGATCCTACGCGAAAAGCGATACCGTGGATGGATGCTCGTCGAGATCAGCCGGCAGTTGCAGACGCAACCCGGCTTCGACCCGGTGGACGCGGCCCGGCGCTCCTACGCCAACCTGGCGGGGCGGCTGGCGCAGGCGGGGCTTCGCCGGGGGTAGGTCCGGAGAGAGGAAGAGGAGTGAGAGTGATGCGCCAAAGGAAGATACTGATCGGGGGAGCGGCCGCCCTGGCCGGACTGACCGTATGGGTGACCCAAGCCCAACCGCCGGCCAAAGCCGCCGCCGTGGACTTCCAGCGCGAGGTCCGGCCGATCCTCTCCGACAACTGCTTTTTCTGCCACGGGCCGGACAAGGGCACGCGGATGATGGATCTGCGCCTCGATACCAAGGAAGGCGCTTTCGCCGAACGCAAGACGGGGCGATTGATCGTTCCCGGCGATCCGGCCGCGAGTCTTCTCTACCAACGCATCGCCACCAGCGATACCGCGCGGACGATGCCGCCGGCGCACAGCAAGAAGCTATTGACCGCGGCGCAGAAGGAGACGCTCAAACGATGGATTGCCCAGGGGGCACCGTGGAAGGAGCATTGGGCGTTCGCGGCGCCGTCGCGGCCGGCGGCGCCGGTGGTGGCCAACGTGCGCTGGGCGCGCAATCCGATCGACCGTTTTGTGCTGGCGCGTCTCGAAGCCGCGGGGCTGCCACCGGCCGCCGAAGCCGACCGGCGGGCGCTGGCGCGGCGGGCGGCGCTGGACCTGACCGGGCTGCCGCCCACCCCGGAGATGCTGACGCAGTTTCTGCACGACAAATCGCCCAAGGCCTACGAGGAGTATGTGGACCGCCTGCTCGCGACGAACCAGTGGGGCGAGCACCGCGCGCGGTACTGGCTCGACGCCGCGCGCTACGCCGATACCCACGGCATTCACATCGACAACTACCGGGAGATGTGGCCGTACCGCGACTGGGTAATCCGCGCTTTTAACCGGAACCTGCCGTTCGATCAGTTCGTCGTCGAGCAGATTGCGGGCGACCTGCTGCCGAACCCGACCCGGGATCAGCTGGTGGCCACCGGCTTCCACCGCTGCAACCCGACGACGAACGAAGATGGCGCCATTGCGGACGAGGTGGAAGCGATCTATGCCAAGGATCGCGTGGACACCACCGGGGCGGTGTTTTTGGGCCTCACCGTGGGCTGCGCGGCGTGCCACGACCATAAGTTCGACCCGATTGCGCAGCGCGACTTCTACGCGCTATCAGCGTTTTTCCGGAACACGGTGCAGGGGCCGCTCGACGGCAATATTGCGGAGACGCCGCCGGTGCTGGTGATTCCAAAGAACGAGGACGAAG
>Ga0256361_1000150_pt1 | contig 8771 bp, 10 predicted proteins | sample MistaT_18_FD_186121 | JGI IMG/M metagenome (GOLD analysis project Ga0256361, IMG submission 186121) | Metatranscriptome of freshwater microbial communities from Mississippi River, Louisiana, United States - Miss_Law_RepB_8d (Metagenome... | ecosystem: Environmental > Aquatic > Freshwater > River ... | reverse complement strand
GGAAAATTGAGGCGGCCGGGGACGGCACACTGCTCATCGATGAAGTTGACCTGCTCACACTCGACGACCAGGCCAAACTCCTCAGAGTTGTCGACACGGGCGAATTTGAACGCCTCGGTACGGTGGAAACATCCCACGCGCACTGTCGCCTGATTTTCGCTTCCAACGTCGACCTGCGGCGGCTGGTTCAGCAGCAGCGTTTTCGCAGCGACCTCTACTATCGCATCAATGTGATTGATCTGGTGCTGCCATCACTGCGTGAACGCGGCCGGGATATCCCTCTGCTGGCTCTCGACTGCCTTCGCGATCTGTCACACGAACAGAACAAGCCGGGTCTGCGAGTTTCGCTGCGGATGCTCTGGGGCTGTGCCCGACACCCCTGGGACGGAAACATCCGGGAACTTCGCAATCGACTGCTGCGCTGCATGACCCTCGCCCGCAGTCCGCTGCTGGCTGAGCGGGATATGGGCATGGACAGCTTTACACCGGCCGTGGGCGCCATTCGCAGTGCGGATTCCGCCAGCGTCGTGCCACTGGAACGTTGTGTGGATGACGCCTCTCGTGAAGCCATCATCCGCTGCCTCCAGCTGCACAACAACAAGCGCGCGGCAGCTGCCAGAACTCTGAAAATCAGCAGGTCAACACTGTATCGAAAACTGGAGGAATACGGTCTGCTCGGTCCTGAGGAAACTCGGGAGCGGAGAACGGAGAGAAAACGCAGTCAGAGCGATGAGGATGAAGCTCGAGTGCTGGTCTGAACAGTACCTGCCGACCCTCTCGGTCCGCGCTCCGCAGATAAAACACCGCTCAGGCACAAATCTTGCGTCTCACGTGAAACATTTCCCGGTTTACAGCTCTCTAAGGCCACCTCGGCGTGAATCTTCTACGACATCCTGCATCAGTCGAACCACTGGTTTGCCCGTTTTTTGCTTCTCCCTGCCCTCCCCAACTTTCCCTGATCAAACAGTTCCGCCGGTCCCCTGAATATGTTTCCTCAGCAGTGCGCCTCACAGCTTTGTCCTGACCCTGAAACACTTTGTTCCCCTGCCATTAACCCGTTACCCATCTCCATCTTCCGGATCCGCAACTCGATCCACTTCTCATGGTGACAAATGATCAACTCGACGTCTGTTTCAAGATCTGCACGGACTCTGCTCCGTCAGTTTCTAACCTGTGAAGATGGCGCCATGCAGGTCGCAGAGTACCTCCTGATGGGGACCATCATCACTCTCGGGGTCCTTGTGGGACTCGTCAGCTATCGCGATGCACTCGTCCTTGAGTACGGCGATCTGTCTGCCGCTTTCGAATCAATCAGTCAGTCTTACACCTTTACTTTAACCGGCTCAGGCGGTTCCACCAGCACGTACACCGATGGTGCCACCAACCTCTCCAACACCATCAGTGTCTCTGCTCCGACCGCCTCCGGAGAGAGCTCCAACTAAAACGTTTGACATTTAAAGTCAGGCAACTGCACCCCTCAGGCATTTTTACTGTCCGGTGCACGACAGGCTCCCAACCGTATTGAAGCAGATTTTTCAAGTCAGGACGCAGAGAGTCATCAGCCATGAGTGTTACTTCAACAAATTCAGCACCCCGCAGTGCCCCGCTCGTTTTCCTTGTCCTGTTCGCCCTCGTGTGCGGCGTTGTGGCCGTTGCGTACCGCGTTTATCAGACTCCTGAAGTCGTGGAAAAACCGGCACCGCCACTCAGGCAGATCCCGGTGGCCAGCGGCGACCTCCAGCCCGGGCGACGCTTGCTGTTCTCCGACATGTACATGGTCAGCCTCTCAGAAGATGACTTCAACAAGCTCGTCAAGGGTAAAAAGGTGTTCAACACCCCTGCACAACTCGCCGGCCGCTTTCTCAAAGCCCCCATCAATGCTGGCGAAGCCTTCGCGCTGGACTCCGTCTACGCGGAAGGCACTGGCCCCACACCCGCTGAAAAACTCTCTGAAGGCATGCGGGCCTCCACCGTACGCGTCAGTCTCGTTGGCGGCATCCGTGGATTTGCCGCCCCCGACACCTGGGTGGACGTGCTGTTCCGACGCAACTCCGGGAACTCTTCGACGTCAACTGAATCTGTCAGAACCCACACGCTCATCCCAGGCGTGCGGATTCTCGCAATTCAGGATGACACCTACTCCAACAGTATCCTCTCCGGAAGCAGCAGACCGCAGCCCGTAGGCGATTTTGAACTCACGCTGGAACTTACACCCGAGCAGGCTGAGGTGCTGAAATCAGTCGAACAGCGTGGAGACCTCTCCCTCAACCTGCTCCCACAGGATCCCAACCGCAAAAATCTTGGCACACTGCCCTCGCCCGAAGTCATGAGACTGGTGCTCGGTATCGAAGATCCTAAGCCCGCTCCTCCCGTCGTCAACATCACACCTCCCCCTTCCGTCCGCATCGTTCGCGGTGGTGCCCAGTCCAGTGTCACTGTCGACTTTCAAACTGACCTGATTATGGATCGGGCTCTGTACCCCGCACCTGCAGGCAATGCCCAGCCCTCCGCTGCCCCCCCAACTCCACCCGCAGTGGACGCCAACGCCGCTCCCGCCTGGCCCGTCTTCCGCCCCCCTGTTCAGACTGCTCCCCAGCCGGAAGAGTCTGAGCCACAAGCCCCGGCTGAAGCAGACCCGGCAGCCCCCGCGGCGTCCGGTACCGCTGTGCCGGCATCCGAGTCTCAGCGAGGATCCGCTGCATACGAGTCTTCAGTGATTGTTCGACGGTCCGAGCCCCGAACTCGCTCCGGCTTCTCCGCTCTGTCCCCGCTCCGCACTGCACCCCCCGTCCGGACTATCCGGCAGTCCTCATATCGCTCTCGGCCCCGCAGCCTTGAGCAAACCCGTAGCACCAGCCGCGGTGCCGCCCAGGTAAGTGCTGTCCGTGCTACATCCACCACCTACGGCAAAGGACAACTCCCGCTGCTGCTCTCAGGTCCCCGACAGCCCTCCCAGCGCATGCCCTATGCCTCCGTCGCTGCTCGCACCCCGGTCTATGCCGCGGATCCCCGTCGGCCACTTGTCCTGACATCCGCGAGCCCATCGACACGGAGTGGATTTTCAGCACCCCCGTCCGGCTATAAGACTCGTACCACGACTTCGTCCAGCCAACTGTCACCCGCCGGCTCCCTCCTGCTTTCTCAGTCCTCGCGCCTCCCTCTGCTCAAATCCGGCCCTCAATACTAAAAAAAAACGCCACCGTCGGAAACGCAACCTATGCTCTCAGGGAACTGGAGTCCTCAGGATTTTACCCCTGAATGTGTCCCCCAGTTTCCTCTGCAGACTGACTCCAACGGCTTTGGCGACTGGAACGTCATATGTTTGGTCTTAAACGTGCTCCTGTAACAACTGCTCTGGGTACGGAACCGCAGGAATCCGCTGTCACCGCGGCTGCTCCTGCTGCTGCTACCGCTGCGGTCACTCCGCCCCGCCCACAATCGCTCCCCTGGCGTGCTTTCGAAAACGCCGACAGGGAGCTCGATTTCCAGAAACGCAAAATTCGCCTGCACGAAGTGCTCGTCGAGGCCCTGAATCTCAGGTTTGCTGCTGGCGCCGAACCCGAGGCTGCTCGTAACGCCTATAAAGATGCCATCACGGCGGTGGTCAGTCGCTACGCGGGTGATCTTTCCGAGCCCGACAGGGAACGCATGGCTCTCGAACTGATCGATGAAGCCCACGGCCTCGGACCTCTCGAACCGCTCATGACTGATGATGCAATTACGGATATCCTCGTCAACAACCCCCGCGAAGTTTTCGTGGAACGGCTGGGCTCTCTTCGCAAAACTCCCATCATTTTTGCTGATGGTCAGCACCTGCTCAGAATTGTACAGCGTCTGACGGCAAAAGTCGGGCGTCGGATTGATGAGAGCAATCCGATGGTGGATGCCCGTCTCCCGGATGGCTCCCGCCTGAATGTCACAATCCCACCGCTGGCAATTGACGGCGCCACAATTTCCATTCGTCGATTTCCAAGGTCGCCCCTCACAATCGATGGTCTTGTCGAACGCGGCAGCCTCTCCAGGAAGATGGCCGAATTCCTGCAGGCCGCTGTCGCCGGACGAATCAGCATGCTGATTTCCGGTGGTACTGGTTCCGGAAAAACCACTCTCCTCAATGCTCTGGCGGCTTCAGTTCCTCACGACGAACGCATCGTCACCGTCGAAGATTCCGCAGAACTGCGCCTGTGTCATCCGCACGTGGTCCGCATGGAAAGCCGAGTCCCCAACACGGAGGGGGTCGGCAGCGTCACACTCCGCGATCTCGTCCGCAACGCCCTCCGTATGCGCCCCGACAGACTCCTCGTCGGAGAGGTCCGTGGTCCTGAAGCCATCGACATGCTGCAGGCCATGAACACCGGGCACGAAGGCTCCTTCACAACCATCCATGCCAACGATGCTCGCGAAGCACTCACGCGGCTCGAACTGATGATCGCCATGGGGGGCTTCGAACTTCCGCTCCCGGTCATCCGCAACTACGTCGCTTCCGGCATTCGCATGATTGTTCACCTTGCCCGCTGGAAAGGCGGCGCCCGACGCGTCGTCCGCATCTCAGAGGTCAACGGGGTGAAGGACGGCGATTTCGTCCTTAATGACATCTTTCGCTATCAGTTCCCCGGAAATGCCCCGGACACATCCACTGAAGAATTTGTGACTACCGGGCATGTGCCCGTCTGCCTGCCTCGCCTGCACCACGCCGGCTCCGAACTCATCGAAGACGATTTCGCACCCCGTATCTGACTGCTTCTCTTTTCGCGTACGGTTTCGTTATCAACGGTCTGACACCTATGACCCGCTGCTCGTCTCAAAGCGTCTAATATGGAAACTTTCATTCTCATCATCTCCGGACTTATCCTTACCACGGCAGTTGCTGTCGCGGTCGTGCAGATACTCCGAGGATGGTCTGCGCCTGCCGCTCCAGAGACTCCTATTGAAGGCATGCTGACCGCTGAAGAACTCGCCCAGGGCTACAGCGGCGGACTGTCGAGGTTCTTCCGCGATGCCGAACTCGACTGGACAATCAACGGTGTGATTGCCTGGACCTGTGCACTCGCGTCCGCAGGCTTCCTCGCCGGCTCCGTGGTAATGCTGCCCATCGGCTGGATCATCTTTGCACTGATCCTCCTTGCCGCAGTCGTGCAGATTTTCCTGATCATCAGACGCAACAATCGCCTCACAAGGCTCCGCAATCAGTTGCCCGACGTGGTCTCTCTTATGGCCCGCTCGTCAAGGGCGGGTCTTGCCATCGAAGAAGCTTTCATGCTCTGCGAACGTATGGCCCGCGGCAGGCTGAAAGATGAATTGCAGCTGTGCCGCAGCCAACTGGAGCTCGGACGGTCCATCCCCGGCGTCATGGAATCTCTCGCTCGCCGAGTGCAACTCCGGGAACTGGGACTCCTCTCCACTCTCCTGTCTGTACACCGTCAAACCGGCGGCAGTCTCGCAGATGCCCTCGATCGCCTCAGCAGTCTGCTCCGGGATCGAATCGCTTTCCGAGGGCAGATGTCAGCCTCCAGCGCCGCAGGACGACTCTCAGCCGCACTCACAGCCCCGGCTGCCACCTTCCTGTTCGCTGCCCTGCTGCTGATCAACCCCGAACATGTCGAGGTCTTCTACACAACTCCGGTCGGCAGATCCTTCTTCGCCCTCGGCATCGCTCTGAATGTCATCGGCGTCGTCTGGATCCTCGGTCTACTCAAGATTAACCGCTGAGGCAGCTGAGGACTACATCATGAATTCTGACCTGGGTCTCTTCCTCGCTGTCGTCGGTTTGGTTGGCATTGGCTCAACCATGGCCACCGTCCTCCTCAACTGCCGCCGCCTCATTCGCGGAGACTGGGCCGATGACTCCATCGTGCTCCTCAACGAACGGTCGCTTCCCGAATGGATGCGCTGGCTGGCTGGATCCGTCCCGCAGCTCAAAGTTGAGCTGGACCGTATTCGCCGCGACCTGCGACGCGCGGGGGCATATACCCCTGATGCCTTCGAGCGGCTCCTTGCACTCCGTAACAGCCTCGTCTGGTGCTGCCTGTTCTCAATCCCTCTGATGATTGTCGTCTTCGGTGCTTCCGCTAACGCTCTGCGCGGTTGTATTGGGGGGGGACTCGCTTTCGCAATCATCTTCTATGCACTTCCCGGCCTCTACCTCAATGCCCGCGGACGTGTCCGTGCGTCCGAACTGATCAGCTCAGTTCCGGAAGTCCTGGACATCGTCTCCATGTGCCTGTCCGGCGGTTTGACCCTCGAACAGTCGCTCCCGCGAATTGTTGAATTCAGCCCCTACGTCAGTACCAGTCTCACGCGGGAACTCCAACTCGTCGTTCGTCAGGCCCAGACATCCTCAGCAGGCCAGGCCTTCGAACAACTCGCAGAACGCATCGACGAGCCTGAACTCCGCTCGCTCGCCGCCACTGTGCTCCATACAGAGCGACTCGGTACAGACATGAGACGAGCGATTGACGCGCTGAGCCTTTCGATTCGCACCACGCTGAAACACGAAGCCGAAGCCCGTGCAAACAGCCTCTCGCTAAAAATGCTCTTCCCCGTGATTTTCTGCATCTGTCCGCCTGTCTTCTTCATTCTGATGGTCCCCCCGGTCGTGCGTCTGCGTGAGCATTTCCAGAGCGAACTCATCCCCGCAAACACCCGCGAAATCCTCGAAACCGGTGCCGGCGGTGTCATCACTGGTCCGCAGGAATAGCAAACCACAGTTCATCACACTCCATCTATCCGCCCCAGCGTCTTCCATGCGACATTCGCCGCCACAAATTGATCCGACTGCCGTCCATCCTCAGGTGGCCAGCGGAGCATCGCGCCGAGCCGTTATGTCGATCGAACTGCTGGTGGCCGTGCCTGTGCTGATGCTGTGTGTTGTGTGTCTGCTGCAGTTCGGTCTCGAACTCGCAGGTGCCATTATCGTGCATCAAAGTGCCGTCGTGGGGGCCGGACGCTGCTCCACTCTGGGGCGAATGAACGCCTCCGGGCTCGATGATGACACCGCCTCGGCCGTGCAGCTCCAGCTTTCCGCCGCCAGTATCTCAACAGTCCCCGCTTCCGATCTGCAGGTCATTGTCCAGGAACGTGTCTTTGATCCGGCGACCTCCTACTCCGGGACCTCTGGTTCATGGCCCCTGGGAGCCAGCTTTTCCTCCGTCCCTTCTGCCTCCACCATTCCCGCAGATTCCGTTCGCGTCACCGTCAATGTCAGGCTGACAAAGGTCATACCTGACCTGTTGGGCGGTTTTGGTTTCAGTATTTCCGGAAAATACGTCACAGCTTCCGTCATTCGGCCGTTTAACGGCTGATGCATTCGAGCGCCCCACATGCTTAAGCGACCAACAACAAACGTTGCACCTGCTGCCGATCGCTCCGGTGTGGCGACGATTTGGCTGTTGGTTGTGTCGCTGGCATTTGTGGCCTGTATGCAGTTCGTGCTCGAGGCTGGCTGGCTGCTGGTGTGCCGCGCACAGGCTCAGGCAGTGGCAGAATCAGCTGCCCTCGCAGGAGCCCGCTCATGGGGGACTGCGGCGGTCGATAGTGCCGCGACCCGTTCCACCGCCAAAGCTCGTGCTGCAGATTTCGTTGTGAACAGTGCAGTCGGTGGCCTGACTGCGGAGTACGCGAATCTGCTCGCCAGCCTGCAGGCCAGCAACAACGCCGGCGGCACCAATAACAACCTCGCAAGCCCCGGCAGCTGCCCCGGGACAACTGTGGCTTCCAATCTCGTGATCCTCGGCGATCTCGATTCCACAGCACTCGTCTTCTCACCCTATGTCTCACCTGCAACTGCCGGACGACGGGCCTGCATGGTCCAGTTCCAGCTCACTGCAGTCAGTCCAATCACAAACGTATCCCGCACTGTCAGTGCTCGCGCCACTGCCTATTGGGATGCCGTTACTGTTCCCAATCGCAGTCGGCTGGCATTTGTCACCGTCGCGTGTCCCTGAAAATCCCAATCACAGTTCACACACATCGGCCGCACAGCGGCGGAATACAGGAGCCAGGCATGAATACCCGTCACAAGTCTGCAGATCGCATTCGCCAGCGACGAGGTGTCGTCACGGCAGAATATCTTCTGTTGGTGACACTGATCGGAATTGGTGTTCTCGTCGGGCTGGCCGAACTTCGAAATGCCATCGTTGCCGAACTGACCGACTGCGCGGCTGCGGTCAAAAACATCATTCCTTAGCCTCCGTGCGTTCGATGATCAGGTCCAAAGTGACTGTGGGAACGACCATGGTTCAGCGTAATCTCAGCAACAGCATTCTTGCTTTGAGTGCCTGCGGCCGCACTGTGCGGCGCCGCGGCGCCACAGTCGTGGAGATGCTGCTCGCCGTTTTCATCCTGCTCATCTGTACCCTCGCCATCGTACAGTGGACCTTCACAGCTTACGCTGTCCAGGCTGTCAACTCGGCCGCCACAGAAGGCGCTCGGACTGCTGCAGGCGTCTTTCCCACCCCCGCGGCTCGCAGCACCAGAGTACAGTCAACGGTGCTCGCAGTGCTGACACCGCTCGGATTCCAGACCGCTGGTGTTGCAGTCAATGTCGTCGACTCAACCACACATTTCACTGTGACAGTGACCGTGCCGGTGACGTCCAGCCCAATCCCCCGACTGCTCAACTCGTTTGGGCTCACGCTCACGGGAAAGTCACTCCGAGCCAGCGGTGTGGCCTGGGCGAGCTGAGCTTCCCGTCAGATCCCGCACTACTCCGGATAACGCGCCCGAGAACTAACGCCGGCGGCTGTATCCGTGCCCGCTTCCGACGAACCCCG
>Ga0256361_1000148_pt1 | contig 8786 bp, 9 predicted proteins | sample MistaT_18_FD_186121 | JGI IMG/M metagenome (GOLD analysis project Ga0256361, IMG submission 186121) | Metatranscriptome of freshwater microbial communities from Mississippi River, Louisiana, United States - Miss_Law_RepB_8d (Metagenome... | ecosystem: Environmental > Aquatic > Freshwater > River ... | reverse complement strand
GACGCCGCGATCAACCCAGGCAACTCGGGCGGCCCTCTGTTCAACGCGGCGGGCCAGTTGATCGGGATCAACGGCCGCGGCTCGTTCGAGAAGCGCGGCCGCGTGAATGTCGGCGTGGGCTACGCGATCTCGATCAACCAGATCAAATACTTCATGGGCCATCTGCGGGGTGGCCGCATCGTGGACCATGCGACGCTCGGCGCCACCGTCGGCACCGACGAAGACGGCCGAGTGGTCGTAACGAATCTCCTCGAATCGTCCGACGCCAGCCGGCGCGGCCTGCAGTACGGCGACGAAATCGTCTCCTTCGGCGGACGCCCGATCGGCTCGACCAACACCTTCAAAAACGTGCTCGGTATCTATCCCAAGGGCTGGCGAGTGCCGCTCGTTTATCGCCGTGATGGCCAGCAGAAAGAGATCTTCGTGCGGCTCGCGGGCGTCCATGGCGACGACGAACTGCAAAACCTGATCAACCGCCGCCCCGCCGGCAAGCCAGTTCCCAAACCGGGCCAAAGGCCGGGTGGTCAACCTGACAACGGCGAGGACAAACCGGCGGAAAAGCCCGGTGAAAAACCTGGAGACAAGCCAGCGGAAAAGCCGGCGGAAAAGCCGGCAGACAGGAAGATCGAAGGCAAGCCCGAATCGAAGCCGGGCAGCAAGCCGCTGCCGGGCCCCGAGGGCCAGCCGCTCGATCCCAACGGCCCGGCCCCGCCTAAGCCAATTCCCGAGGTGGCCCAGAAACTCATCAAGAAACGCAGCGGATTCGCGAACTACTACTTCAATGAGGTGAATCGGGATCGAGTTTGGACCGCCTTCCAAAAGTCGGGTGGTTTCGAGTCCGTGGGTGGGACTTGGACCATGAGCGGCGAGATCGTCGGGGCCGGTCCCTGCGAATTCTCGCTCGGCGCGAAAGAACTGTCCGCGAAAACGCCCGCCGGTGAATTCCGTGTCGATCTTGGCAAGGACTTCAATGAACAACTCGGACCACCGCAGAGTGGCGGGTTGCTCGTAGCGCTGCACCTTTGGCAACGCATGCTCGTCCAAGGACCAGAGAAATTTGGCGCCGTCAGCTATCTGGGTACTTTGCCGCTCGCGGGCGAATCCAAGTTCTTCGACGTCCTGACCGCCACCTACCAAGTGGTCGAGGCTGGCTTCCTCTTCGATCCTGTCTCCGGACAACTGGCGGCCATGGAAGCCGCCGTCGACGACGAAGGCGACCCATGCGAAATCCGATTCTCCGACTATCGCCTGGTGGATGGACGCCAATTGCCGCACAAACTGGAAGTCCGAGTCGGTGACCAAGCGTTCGGCGTCATCACCCTGAACACGTTGAAGCTGTCCGCCGCCGCTGCGGCGCCGGCCGATAAGCCTGCCGACAAGCCAGGTACCTAGCAAGCTCGATCCGCGTTTCGGGACGCGGCCCAATCACCGCGCGGCGGATGCCACGACCGGAAGGTTTGATATGCGAAACATCGATGCGACAAAAATCGGCCTTCCCACCTTGAGGAAGGCGTTTGGCTGCAACGCGGCAGCGGCATGCCGTCGTTCGCTCGCGACGACGCTGGGCTCGCTGCTGCTCCTCAGCCTGCCGCTCGTCGCGCAGGAACCGACCGCGAAATCAGACGCGCCACCTGCCGCGGGCCCGACCGCGACTGCGCCGGCTGACGGGGCCGGATCGCCATCGCTCTCCCAGGTCGTCGCCCAGGCGCAAACGAAAGCGGTGAAGATCTACGGCGCCGGCGGCTTGAAAGGGCTCGAGTCTTACCAGAGCGGATTTTTGATCTCGGCAACCGGCCACATTCTGACGGCTTGGAACTACGTGCTCGATACCGAGTCGGGCGAAGTGACCGTCATACTCCATGACGGCCGACGCATGACGGCGACGATGGTTGGCGCCGACCCGCGACTCGAAATCGCCGTGCTGAAAGTTGAAGGCGAAGATCTGCCATTCGCTTCGTTGGAGAGCGCGGCGGCAGTGGAACCGGGTGCCCGCGTCTTGGCGTTTTCCAACCTGTTTAACGTGGCGACGGGTGACGAACCGGTCAGCGTTCTCAAAGGCATCGTGTCCGCCAAAACTCCGCTCTCCGCCCGCCGCGGCGGTTTCGAGACGACCTACAACGGCACGGTCTACGTGCTCGACGCCATGACCAACAATCCGGGCGCCGCCGGCGGCATGTTGACCGACCGCAAAGGCCGGCTCGTCGGAATGCTTGGCAAGGAACTGAAAAACTCGCTGAATAACACGTGGCTCAATTACGCGATGCCGATTGGCGAAATCGCCGGCGCCGTGGATGACATTTTGGCGGGACGCGTTCGACCGCGAGCGGCGGCCGCCGCCGAGAACGCGAAGAAGCCCAAAGAGCCGGCCACGCTGGCTTTGCTCGGACTGTCGCTCGTGCCCGACGTGCTGCCCAAGACGCCGCCATTTATTGATCGCGTGCTCCCCGGATCGTCAGCCGCCAAGGCGGGAGTGGTCGCGGACGATCTGGTGCTGTTCGTCAACGATCGCACGATCAGTTCCTGCAAGGGGCTGCGCGAGGAATTGACCTTCATCGATCGCTTGGACGAAATCCGGATCATCGTGCAACGCGGCCAAGATTTGAAAGAATTCGTGCTCGAATGCGCCGAATAGGCAATGACCGGTCAGAAATGACCCATACGACCTATGCGACCTATAAGACCCATAAGACCTATACGACCTACAAGAACCATAAGACCCATACTGCCAATAACCAATAACCAGTGGCCAGTGCCAAATGCAGGCAAATCGCCTCTAGCTAATTTCTGAAGGGACCGTGGCGTGTCGATCGATCGTCTATCGCGGATCTTGCGAGCTGGATGGCTAGCGTTTTGCGTGGTGGCCCTGGGGTTGCCGGGTGGAGCGTTGGCGCAACCCGATGTGACCGAGTTGGAGGAGGAGTCGTTTCTCGCGGCCGTGCGACGGATCGCGCCGTGCGTTGTGCGGATCGAGACGATCGGCGGGTTGGAAAAGGTTGGCAACGTGCTGGTCGGCGAGGGACCGACCACGGGACTCGTGGTTTCCGACGACGGCTTTATTGTGTCGAGCGCCTTTAATTTCGCGCAGCAACCGACATCGATTCTGGTCAGTGTGCCGTCGGGCGAACGCGCGGCGGCGCGGATCGTCGCTCGCGACAAAAGCCGCATGCTGGTGTTGCTGAAGGTCAACACGGCGGCGAAGTTGCCGGTGCCGGAGGTCGTTCCGGTCGCCGAGATGCGTCCCGGCCAGTGGAGTATCGCGGTTGGGCGAACGTTCGAGGGGACGGTTCCAAACGCGTCGGTCGGAATCCTTAGCGCGGTCAATCGCATCTGGGGAAAGGCGATCCAAACGGATGCGAAAATCTCGCCGAACAATTATGGCGGGCCGCTGATTGATATCCGTGGCCGAGTGCTCGGCGTGTTGGTGCCGATGTCGCCGCAGGCGAAGGGCGAACAGCCGGAATTGGCGGGCGCGGAACTCTACGATTCCGGGATTGGATTCGCGGTGCCGATGGCCGATCTGGTGCCCCGGTTGGAACGGTGGAAGAAAGGCGAGAACTTGACGAGCGGCCTGTTGGGCGTGGTGCTCAAGGGTCAAGATAACAATTCGGACGAGGCCGAAATCGGTTTGGTCCAAGTGAAGTCGCCAGCGGCGGCGGCCGGTTTCAAGGCGGGCGACAAGATCGAATTGGGCGGCGCGAAGATCACGAGACTCGGCGAATTGCGGCATGCCCTGGGACGGTACTACGCGGGCGAACCGGTCGTCGCCACGGTGCAACGTGGAACCGAACGCATCTCCGCCACGTTGACGCTGATCGAAAAGCTGGAACCGTACGCCCATCCATTTCTCGGTATTCTGCCGCGTCGAACCCCAGCCCGTGGGCCCGGTGGCGAACCGTTGCTTGGCGTTCCGGTCCGCTGGGTGTATCCGGAAAGCGGAGCGGCCAAGGCGGGACTAAAAGCCGACGATCGAATCGTCGCGTGCGGCGGCGCTCCCGTCGCGACCATTCGCGAACTGCAAGATCGAGTGTCGGCGAACGAGGCGGGCCAAAAGGTATCGCTCTCCGTGATCCGCGGAACGGAAACGTTGGCGGTCGAAATCACCGCGACGGCGTTGCCCGAAGAGATTCCCGTCGACTTGCCGCCCGCTGTCGCCGCCGCTGCGTCGGCGCCACCGAAACCGAACGATGGCAAGCCTGGCGAGAGCAAGCCTGGCGAGGATAAGCCTGGCGAGGCGTCGGCCGTGGGCGTCGTGCCGATTCGGTTGGTGGAGGACAAGAACGAATGCATGGCCTACGTTCCTTCCAACTACGATGCGAGCAATCCGAGCGGCCTTGTCGTTTGGCTCCACGCGCCGGGTGGATACGAGGAAAAGGATGTCGTCGAACGCTGGAAGGCGCTTTGCGAACGCTACGGCTTGATCCTGTTGGCTCCCAAGGCGGCGAAGCCGGAACGTTGGACGCCGGACGAAGCCGAATTCATTCGCAAGACCATGGACGAGGTGTCGAAGCGCTACACGATTGACGCGAGCCGCGTGGTGGTGCATGGCTATCAGGGCGGCGGCTCGATGGCGTGGCTGGTCGCGACCGGTCGTCGGGAGACGGTTCGAGGGGTTTCGCTTGTCGACGCCGGACCGCCGCCTCGGGGGAACGATCCCGAGACCGATCCGTTCCAGCGGCTAGCGATCCATTTCGCGGGCACTCCGAAGTCGCCGCGGGCGACGACGCTCGAGGCGGCGATCAAGCGGCTCCGCGAAGCCAAATTTCCGGTGACGTTCACCACGCTGGATCAAGCTCGCGATTTGAACGACGTCGAGCTCGACGAACTGATGCGGTGGGTCGACACGCTCGACCGCATCTAGCCGCAAGGCCAAGGAAGGGGAACGATGCGGCGGGCGGTGTTGGGAATCTTCGCCTTGGTTTGCTTGGCCTCGGGCGCCTACGGAGTTTGGACGTACGGGACTCGGGACAGCGATTGGAGCGCGCTGTCGAGCGCGGGTTTGCGAGCGGGCGTGCTACTGGCATCGCTATGGCTGGCCTTGCCGCAGCTCGAACGCCTTCTTCGAGTCTGTCCGCCATGGATGTTAGGGCTGGCCGGCGCTTGCGGAGTCGCGGTGGTGGTCCGCCCGCGGCTGCTGATTTATCTACTGCCGCTGCTCGGCGTCTTGCTGGTCCTGCGTTTCTTCGGCTGGCTGCTCCAGCCGCTGCCGAAGAAGAAGCCCAGTCGTGCCGCCGCGGCGGCGCGCCCCGAGCCGACCGCCACTAAAAGCGATTCGTAACACCACAAACCCCAAAACGAGGAAACGATAAATCAAGTAATCGGCGACTCCCATGCGAACCTTATGAGGTCGGGAACTCGCTCTCCTGGCAGGTAGTCGAGCGAGCTACCGTTCTCGTCGGGACAATGCCTGCCTAGCCGTCACGGAAACCGCGTCCCGTCGTGACGAATGGCTCCTGGAATGAAGCCGGCGAGTAAGCAGGGACTGAAGTTGCAAGTCAAAGGCGGTCATTGAGAACTGGGAGAGAGCATGAACTGGCAAGCACGAATATCGGTTGATCCGCTGGTTTGCCACGGACAAGCATGTGTGGCCGGGACGCGAATTCCGGTTTCCGTGGTCCTCGACAAACTGGCGGCGGGCGTCGAAAGAGCCGACATTTTATCGAGCTATCCGAGTCTGGCGGACGCTGATATCCAAGCGTCGATCGCCTACGCTGCCGAACTGGCTCGCGAGCGGATCGTGCCGCTGCCCGGAGCGGCATGAATGCGATTCAAAATCGACGAAAACCTCCCCGTGGATGCCGCCGAACTATTGCGGGCGGCGGGGCACGACGCGGACACGGTTCACGACGAACATTTGTCAGGGCATCCCGATCCCGATATCGCCGCGACATGCCAACGGGAACAGTTGGTGTTGGTGACGTTGGACTTGGACTTTTCGGATATTCGGGCGTACCCACCCGGCAATTACTTTGGCATCGTTGTGTTGCGGCCGTGATCGCAGGCAAAACCGGTCGTGTTAGCGCTCTTGCAGAAGATTGTTCCGCTGATTGCCGTCGAGCCGTTGGTCGGTACTTTTTGGAGGGCTGACGAGAAGGGCCTACGAATTCTTGGGCAGCAGACACCGTGAAAGGTGCGAAGCAAATCGCCAAATTGAAAGTCCCTCCGGGATTCATGTGGGCCCCGCCAACCGACGCAGCCACTGGCCCCACGGTCATTGCACACTTGGATACCTGCGCCATGCCTCCGAAAATCCTGCAGCGAAAGCCGTTTCCCAACAACGAGCCCTACGGCTCACTTCGCGGGCTTCGGCGTTATCACCACGGCGTTGTCGTCGATCCGCATGCCGAGGTCGCCAGCCTCGCAAATGTATCGAATGACGTCGTAGAGCGTTACGTTATGCAATTCCAGACTGAGGCGAAGCCGGGACGCGTCGGCCCCAGCAGGCTCGAACACCAACAGGTTGATGCCCATTTTCTCCCGGTCGATCTCCCGCGACTTCGCCCTTAAATAGACGGCCACGTCTTGCAACGACGCCTGCTCGAAGCTAAGCGCCGAAATCGTCGTCGTCTTCAGTTTTCTTTCGAGCAACTCCTGGGCGGGCGTCGGCGCGATGGTCGCCACCACGTAGGATTTGTCGCCAATATGCAGTTTAGCGCCATTGACCAGCTCGACCGGCCCATACTCCGCGCCGGTCCGCTCGTCGCGCAGTTTTAACTTTTCCGCCGCTAGCGACGGACTCAATTCGATGCCAATCGCTCCCGAAATAACCACAAATACAAACACGCGAAACATGGCGATCAATCCTTTCTGGGCGTCTTTTCCGCCACAATCTTGAGATAGCTACCGTTTTCTTTTATATCCCGCACAATCAGGACCCGTTTCGACCAACTAGCCAAGCGGGAGTCCTCGTAAACCACGGAAACGCATTTGAACCGAGCCGGCGGCGCCTTAACGGAAATCGGCAGCCCGATGAAGCCGATCGCGGCGACCGCCAACATGCCGCCCATCCCACATGCCACAACCCATTTCACGTCGCGTTTGCCGGTCTGTTTACAACGCGGGATTCGCAACCATTGGGCGAACCAATGTAGGACGATTGCCTTCCGCGAACCCATCGCCGAACGAACCTCCGCCCGGATTCGCGATTGCGCCTCGCCACTCAACCGCCGTTGATCAACCATCTGTCGAAGGACATCCGAAATCATCGGCGTTGGTGGCGGTTGCTCGTTGCTTGTCATGGCCGCGTCCCGCAATTCCTACGATGAGTGCCTGTTTAACGTTCAAGGTTCAAATCCGGCGGCAATAATCTTCGCAGCGACTCCCGCGCGTAATACAACCGGGATTTCACCGTGCCGGTTCCCACGCGAACGATTCCAGCAATCTCGTCCACCGACAGCCCATCATAATAATGCAGCACAATCACTTCGCGGTGGTTTGCGGACAAACTCTGCAGTGCGGCGGCGACCAACCTGCTCACCGTCGCGGCGTCGAGCAGTTCCCCCATCGATTCCGAAGGCTCGATAAGGGGCTCAGGCAACGAGTCGGTAAAGCACAAACGCCAAAGAGAACGGCGACGCTTGCGATGAAGATTCAGCAATATCCCATACAGCCACGTGAAAACTTCTGATTGGCCGCGGAACCGTTTGATGGCGCCAATCGCCCGTAAGAACGTTTCCTGCACAAGATCTTCGGCAACCTGCTCATCACCGCTGAGCAGCAGGGCGGACCGAAATAGCCTGTCGCCATACAGGTCGACGAGTCGCTCATGGGCAGCGACATCGCCTCTGCGCAGGGCTTCCAGGAAACATGAGTCCTCCATGGCACTTGTGTACCCAATCGGGCGCGTCGGTTCAAAAAAACCGGCCAGCCGTGGAAGAAACGGCCCGCAGGCCACAGAGCCGAATGTCCTAGGCTCGCTCGCCCGTCGCGATGTCAATGGCGCCGAACGCTCGAAGCACAGGCATCACAAAGATTTTCCCGTCGCCCATTCGGCCGGTTCGAGCCACCTCGACGACTTTGCGAATGATCTCCTCGACGCGGGCATCGTCCACCCAGAGCGTGATTTCCACCTTGGGAAGGAAGGCGAGCGAATACTCGGATGGCCCGTATTCGCTGAGGTAGCTCTTTTGACGCCCGTAGCCTTTCACCTCGCCAACGCTCAACGCCTCAATGGGCGCTCGCTTGAGGCTTTCCAGCACCTTTTCGGCGAGGTACGGCTTCACGATCGCGACAACCTGCTTCATCGGCGGGCACCCCGACGGACGCCGTCCACAGGAGGGCGGCCTGTCGCTAGCTGAAGAAGTTCACGCCGAACAAGTTGAACTCGGGCGAGCTTTCCACTTCGATGTCGCCATTCACTTGCGTCATGCAGGCCAGTCGCATTTCCTTTTCGTGGCCGATGAACATCAAGCAGACCGGCACCGGTTCGGGAACCGGCACGTGGAACTTGAACTTCTCCCGCAGCGTCATCGGGTTGGTGTTTTCCATCCCCTTCTTGATGAGCACCCGGCAGGTGCCGCAGGTTCCCATGCTTTGGCAGTTCACGAACCTGTTGATCGACGCCCCGATCCCGTTCACGCCGCAGTTCAGATTGATCCCCGCCTTGACCGCCTCCTCGCGCAGCCAAGCCCCTTGGGGTACTTCGATTTCCTTCTTTTCCTTGAGGAACTTGATGATCGGCATGGGACTCACCTGGTTGACTTCGCCGGAGAAACTCTGCGGATATCGTAGTCGGGTAACAAGCCGTCTGTCCAGTCGCCCAGGTTGGCGGTTGATCGCACTATCCCGAT
>Ga0256361_1000136_pt1 | contig 9000 bp, 17 predicted proteins | sample MistaT_18_FD_186121 | JGI IMG/M metagenome (GOLD analysis project Ga0256361, IMG submission 186121) | Metatranscriptome of freshwater microbial communities from Mississippi River, Louisiana, United States - Miss_Law_RepB_8d (Metagenome... | ecosystem: Environmental > Aquatic > Freshwater > River ... | reverse complement strand
GCACAACGTCGAGCTCAAGCCCGGCAAGGGTGGCCAGCTGGCCCGCTCGGCCGGCACCTACGTTCAGCTCGTCGGCCGCGACTCGGGCTTCGCCCTCATCCGGCTCGCCTCGGGCGAGACCCGGAAGGTGACGTCCGAGTGCATGGCGACCATCGGTGCGGTCTCGAACCCGGACCAGCAGAACATCTCGTTGGGCAAGGCCGGCCGCAACCGCTGGCTCGGCGTCAAGCCGAGCGTCCGCGGCGTCGCCATGAACCCGATCGATCACCCGCACGGCGGCGGCGAAGGCCGCACCTCGGGCGGCCGTCATCCCGTCACTCCTTGGGGCAAGGGCACCAAGGGCAAGAAGACGCGCAACAACAAGCGGACGGACCAGTTTATCGTCCGCCGCCGGAACGCGAAGTAAGGAGGTCGCCTTGACCCGCTCCGTCTGGAAGGGCCCGTTCGTCGACGGCTATCTGATGAAGAAAGCCGAGAAGACGCGCGCGTCCGGCCGCAACGAGGTCATCAAGATCTACGCGCGGCGCTCGACCATACTGCCGCAGTTCGTAGGCCTGACCTTCGGCGTCTACAACGGCCACAAGTTCATCCCCGTCATGGTGAACGAGAACATGGTCGGCCATAAGTTCGGCGAGTTCTCGCCGACCCGCACCTTCCACGGACACTCGTCCGACAAGAAGGCGAAGAGGGCTTAAGCGCCATGAGCAAGAAGAAGGTCGAGCGCAGGCTCGCCGAGACGGAGGCGATGGCGGTGCTGCGGAATCTTCGCACCAGCCCCCGGAAGCTCAACCTGGTGGCGGAGTCGATCCGCGGCCTCGGTGCGGCTACGGCGCTCTCTCAGCTCGCGGTCAACAAGCGTCGCGTCGCCCAGCACGTCCGCAAGGCCCTGCAGTCGGCGATCGCCAACGCCGAGAACAACCACCAGCTCGACGTCGATCGTCTCGTCGTCAAGCAGGCCAGCGTCGGCAAGGGCCTCGTCATGCGCCGGTTCCATGCGCGCGCCCGTGGCCGCGCATCGTCGATCGTAAAGCCGTTCAGCCACCTCACGATCGTGGTCGGCGAGCGCGAGGAGGCGGCCTGATGGGTCAGAAAGTCAATCCGATCGGCCTTCGGGTCGGTATCAACCGGACGTGGGACTCGCGTTGGTACGCCAACAAGGACTACGCCGACCTGCTGCACGAGGACCTGAAGCTCCGCGCGTACCTGCATGAGCGCCTGCTCCAGGCCGGCTGCAGCCGCGTGGTGATCGAGCGCCCGGCGAAGAAGGCCCGTGTGACCATCCATTCAGCCCGCCCCGGCGTCGTCATCGGCAAGAAGGGAGCCGACATCGAGAAGCTGCGCGCCGATCTCGCCAAGATGACCGGCGGCGAGGTCTCCCTCAACATCATCGAGATCCGCAAGCCCGAGATCGACGCCAAGCTGGTTGCCGAAGGCATCGCCCAGCAGCTCGAGCGCCGGGTTGCCTTCCGCCGCGCCATGAAGCGCGCGGTGCAGTCGGCGATGCGCCTCGGCGCTCTCGGCATCCGCATCAACTGCGGCGGCCGCCTCGGCGGCGCCGAGATCGCGCGGATGGAATGGTATCGCGAAGGCCGGGTGCCGCTGCACACGCTCCGTGCCGACGTGGATTACGGCCAGGCGACGGCCAAGACCACCTACGGCACCTGCGGCGTCAAGGTCTGGGTGTTCAAGGGCGAGATCCTGGCCCATGACCCGATGGCCCAGGACAAGCGCCTGGCCGAGCAGCAGCAGCAGATGGGCCGCTCGACCTCGCGTGGTGGAGATGCCGCGTCATGATGTCGCCGAAGCGAACCAAGTACCGCAAGGCTCACAAGGGCCGGATCAAGGGTGCGTCGAAGGGAGCCACCGTGCTCAACTTCGGCTCCTTCGGTCTGAAGGCGATGGAGCCGGAGCGGGTGACCGCGCGCCAGATCGAGGCCGCTCGCCGCGCGATCACGCGCCACCTGAAGCGCTCGGGCCGTCTTTGGATCCGCGTTTTCCCGGATGTTCCGGTCTCCTCGAAGCCGGCCGAGGTCCGCATGGGCTCCGGCAAGGGCGCGCCTGAGTTCTGGGTTTGCCGGGTGAAGCCGGGTCGCATTCTCTTCGAGGTCGACGGCGTGCCGCGCGACCTCGCTCACCGGGCCTTCGAGCTGGCGGCTGCCAAGCTGCCGATCAAGACCCGTTTCATCGCTCGTCTGGGGATGGAGGCTTAGTCGATGGACGCTGCCGATCTCAGGACCAAGTCCGCTGATGAGCTGAAGCAGCTGATCGCCGACCTCAAGAAGGAGCAGTTCAACCTGCGCTTCCAGAGGGCGAGCGGCCAGCTCGAGAACACCGCGCGTGTCGGCGTGGTTCGTCGCGATATCGCGCGGATCAAGACCGTCATGCACGCCAAGGCCGCGAAGGCCGGTTGAGGAGCCGAAGATGCCCAGGCGAGTCCTGCAGGGTCGAGTGACCAGCGACAAGACCGATAAGACGGTGACCGTCTTGATCGAGCGTCGCGTCATGCACCCGCTCTACAAGAAGTTCATCACGCGTTCGAAGAAGTACCACGCGCACGACGAAGAGAACCGCTGCAAGGTCGGCGATCTCGTCCGGATCCGGGAATGTCGCCCGATCTCGAAGACCAAGCGCTGGGAAGTGATTTCCGAGTCTGCGGCCCCCGGGCCGGCTGACTGAGCTGGAGTAGGCAACGCCATGATCCAGGTCGAATCACATCTCGAGGTCGCCGATAATTCGGGCGCCCGTCGCGTGCAGTGCATCAAGGTGCTCGGCGGCTCGCGCCGTCGCTTCGCCTCGGTCGGCGACATCATCGTCGTCTCCGTCAAGGAGGCGATCCCGCGCGGTCGCGTGAAGAAGGGCGAGGTGACGAAGGCCGTCATCGTCCGCACGGCGAAGGAAATCCGCCGGGCCGACGGCAGCGCCATCCGCTTCGACCGCAACGCTGCCGTGCTCATCAACAAGGACGGCGAGCCGATCGGCACGCGCATCTTCGGACCGGTCACGCGCGAGCTGCGCGCGAAGAAGTTCATGAAGATCGTCAGCCTGGCCCCGGAGGTGCTCTGAAGCCATGGCCGAGAAGTTCAAGATCAAGAAGGGCGATCAGGTGATCGTCACCACCGGCAAGGACAAGGGCAAGCGGGGCGAAGTGCTTCGCGTGCTCCGCGAGAACCGCCGCGTGGTCGTCGCCGGCGCCAACGTCGCCAAGCGTCACACCCGGCCGGCGCCCGGCAATCCGGGCGGCATCGTCGACAAGGAGCTGTCCCTCGACATCTCCAACGTCGCGCTGGTCGATCCCAAGTCAGGCGAGCCGACCCGTGTCGGTTTCCGCACACTCGATGATGGTCGCAAGGTCCGCTTCTCCAAGCGGTCCGGCGAGGTCATCGATCTCTAAAGAGGCGAAGCCATGACCACGCGGCTCAAAGAACAGTATCGATCGAAAGTGCGTGCCGAGCTCACCAAGGAGTTCGGCTACAAGAACCCCATGCAGGTTCCGCGCCTCGAGAAGATCGTCATCAACATGGGCGTCGGCGAGGCAGTCGCGGATTCCAAGAAGATCCAGGCTGCGGCCGAGGAGCTGACGCGCATCACCGGCCAGAAGCCGGTGGTGACCAAGGCGAAGAAGTCGATCGCCGTCTACAAGCTCCGCGAGGGGCAGGCGATCGGCGTCAAGGTGACGCTGCGCCAGGATCGCATGTACGAGTTCCTGGACCGACTGGTCACCATCGCGTTGCCGCGCGTCCGCGACTTCCGCGGGCTCAACGGCAAGAGCTTCGACGGTCGCGGCAACTACGCGCTCGGCCTCAAGGAGCAGATCGTGTTCCCGGAGATCGACTACGACAAGATCGACGCCGTCCGTGGCATGGACATCGTCATCTGCACGACCGCCGGCACCGACAAGGAGGCCAAGGCCCTGCTCAAGGGTTTTGACCTGCCGTTCTACAACTGACGTTTTTGACGATCTGAACGTAGCGATAGACGTAAGGGATCGTCGGAGGACGAGATGGCAAAGACGAGCGCAATCGAACGGAACAAGCGACGCCGCCGCATGGTCAAGCAGTTCGCCGCCAAGCGCGCGAAGCTGAAGGCCGTGACGCAGGACCAGAAGGTTTCGATGGAAGAGCGCTTCGCCGCGCAGATGAAGCTCTCCGAGCTTCCGCGCAATTCTTCGAAGACGCGGATCCGCAACCGCTGCGAGCTGACGGGAAGGCCGCGCGCCTTCTATCGGAAGTTCAGGCTGTCGCGCATCGCGATCCGCGAGCTCGCGTCTAACGGGCAGATCCCCGGCATGACGAAGTCGAGCTGGTAGTAGGAAGGTAGACCACTATGGTGATGACCGATCCGCTCGGCGACATGCTGACCCGCATCCGTAATGGACAGCGGGCAGGCAAGTCGTCGATCACGAGCCCGGCGTCCAAGCTCCGAGTGAACGTGCTCGATGTCTTGAAGCGCGAAGGCTACATCCGCAATTACAAGTCAGGCGAAGCCCGCCCGGGCATCGGCGAGCTGACGATCGAGCTCAAGTATCATGACGGGTCTCCCGTCATTAAGGAGATCGACCGCGTCTCGAAGCCCGGCCGTCGGGTCTATGCGAAGATCGCCGACCTGCCGCGCATCTACGGCGGCCTCGGGATTTCGATCCTGTCGACGCCGCGGGGCGTGATGTCCGATGTCGAGGCCCGCGCTGCCAATGTCGGCGGCGAAGTCCTGTGCCGCGTGTTCTAGCGGTCGGCGGGTAAGGAGAGACAAATGTCGCGCGTGGGCAAGAATCCGGTCGCCATTCCGGCCGGTGTCAACGTCGAGGTTTCCGGCGGCAAGCTTTCCGCCAAGGGCAAGCTCGGCGTCCTGACCCTGGGTCTGTCGTCCGAGGTCACGGTGAAGGTCGAGAACGGCCAGGTGTCGGTGCAGCCGGTCGGCGACACCAAGCGCGCCCGCATGATGTGGGGCACCACCCGGAACCTCGTCCGCAACATGGTCACGGGCGTCGCCACGGGGTATTCGAAGTCGCTCGAGATCAACGGCGTCGGTTATCGCGCCGCGGTCCAGGGCAAGGAGCTCATCCTCCAGCTCGGATACAGCCACGAGATCAAATACCCGATCCCCGAGGGGATCACGGTCAAGGCCGAGAAGCCGACCGCACTCACCATCTCCGGCGCCGACCGTCAGAAGGTTGGCCAAGTCGCGGCGGAGATCCGCTCGTTCCGTGGTCCCGAGCCCTACAAGGGCAAGGGGATCAAGTACGACACCGAGACGATCCTCCGCAAAGAGGGCAAGAAGAAGTAAGGGAAGGGGCTGCCATGACATCGTCGGCTGCCAGTTTGTTCGAGCGACGCAAGACGCGCGTTCGCTATCGTATCCGGAAGAACTCGGGAGGCCGTCTCAGGCTGACCGTGTTCCGTTCGGAGCGGCACATCTACGCCCAGGTGATCGACGACGCCAAGGGGACGACGCTCGCGCAGGCCTCCTCGGTGGAGAAGGATCTCAAGGGCACGCTGAAGACGGGCGCCGACAAGTCGGCGGCGACCGAGGTCGGCAAGCGTCTCGCCGAGCGTGCGATCAAGGCGGGCGTGAGCCAGGTCGTCTTCGATCGCGGCGGCTACCTCTACCATGGCCGGGTCAAGGCTCTGGCGGATGCCGCCCGCGAAGCCGGTCTCTCGTTCTGATACGTTCGATTCCGCGAAGGACTTAGAAGTCGATGGCCAACACTCCCGAGACCCCCGATAAGCCGGCGGACGCGACCGCGACGCCGCAGGCGCCGCAGAAGCCCGATCGCCCAGGCCGTCCCGGCGGCGGTCGTGGCGGTCGCGGTGGCGGCGGCGGCGGTGGCCGTGGCGCCCGCGGGGCCAAGTCCGATGGCCCTGGCGGCGGCCCGGGCGGTGATCGCCGCGGCGGCCGTGGCCGTGACGATCGTCGCGGCGGCCGTGACGGTGGTCGTGGCGAAGAGGCTGAACTGACCGAGAAGCTGGTCAGCATCAACCGCGTCGCCAAGGTGGTGAAGGGCGGCCGGCGTTTCGGCTTCGCCGCCTTGGTCGTGGTCGGTGATGGCCGCGGCCGCGTCGGTCATGGCGCCGGAAAGGCGCGCGAGGTGCCGGAGGCGATCCGCAAGGCGACCGAGCAGGCCAAGCGCAGCCTGATCAAGGTGCCGCTGCGCGAAGGCCGCACGCTTCATCACGACATGCTCGGCCATTACGGCGCCGGCCGCATCGTTCTGCGCGCCGCCGCTCCCGGCACCGGCATCATCGCCGGCGGCCCGGCCCGCGCCGTTTTCGAGGCGCTCGGCGTTCACGATGTGGTGGCGAAGTCTGTCGGCACGTCGAATCCGCACAATATGATCAAGGCGACCTTCGCCGCGCTGAAGGCCGTGACGAGCCCCCGCGCCGTGGCCCAGCGCCGCGGCAAGAAGGTGAGCGATCTCGTCGGGGCCAAGCGCGAGGCGGAAGCCTCTTAAAGGAGCAGGGCCATGGCTAAGGCTGAAACCAAGAAGAAGACGCTCCGCGTCACCCAGTTGGGCAGTCCGATCGGTCGCAAGCACGATCAGCGAGAGACGCTGATCGGCCTCGGACTCAACAAGCGTCACCGCAGCCGCGAGCTCGAGGACACGCCCTCGGTCCGCGGCATGATCCGCAAGGTCCAGCACCTTGTCCGGGTCGACGTCGAGTAAGAGGACTTAAGACGATGAAGCTCCACGAGATCCGCGACAATGAAGGCGCTCACAAGCGCCGCATGCGCGTCGGCCGCGGCATCGGCTCGGGCAAGGGCAAGACCTCCGGCCGCGGCGTCAAGGGTCAGAAGGCGCGCACCGGCGTCTCTCTGCATGCCTTCGAGGGCGGCCAGATGCCGCTCTATCGCCGTCTGCCGAAGCGCGGCTTCAAGCCGATCAACCCGACCAAGCTGGTCGAGGTGAATCTCTGGCAGCTGCAGGAAGCGGTGGATGCCGGCAAGCTCGACGGCTCGAAGCCCATCGACGCGGCGGTTCTCGTCGCCTCGGGCGTGCTCCGTCGCTCGCGTGACGGTGTCCGTCTGCTGGGCGAGGGCGAGCTCAAGGCGAAGCTGACGCTCAAGCTCGCCGGCATCACCGCCAAGGCCAAGGCGGCGGTCGAGTCGGCGGGTGGCTCGATCGAGCTGCCGAAGCCGGTCGAGAAGGTCAGGAAGATGGCGAAGAAGCCGGCTAAGGCGAAGGCCGGGGCGTAGGGTCCGGACAAGGAAACGCTGACATGGCATCGGCCGCCGAACAGCTCGCCTCAACGCTCAACTTCGGCGTCCTCGCCAAGGCGACGGAGCTGAAGAAGCGCATCTGGTTCACCCTCGGCGCGCTGATCATCTACCGCCTCGGCACCTACATCCCGATCCCCGGCATCGACCCGGTGGTTCTGGCCGAGATCTTCCGCCAGCAGCAGGGCGGCATTCTCGGCATGTTCGACATGTTCTCGGGCGGCGCGCTCGGGCGGATGACGATCTTCGCGCTCAACGTCATGCCCTGGGTCTCGGCCTCGATCATCGTCCAGCTGATGACCGCGGTCTCGCCCCGGCTCGAGCAGCTGAAGAAGGAAGGCCCGACCGGCCAGAAGGTCATCAACCAGTACACCCGCTACGGCACCGTCTTCCTCGCAGCGCTCCAGGCCTATGGCATCGCCATCGGCCTCGAGGGCACCCGCGGTTCGGTCGGCGGCGCGGTGATCGATCCGGGCCTGATCTTCCGCATCTCCACCGTGGTGACGCTGACCGGCGGCACCATGTTCCTGATGTGGCTCGGCGAGCAGATGACCCAGCGCGGCATCGGCAACGGCCTTTCCGTCATCATCATGTCGGGCATCGTCGCCGGGCTTCCGCACGCGGTCGCCGCCACGCTCGAGCTCGGCCGCACCGGCGCACTTTCCACCGCCTTCATCATCATCCTGTTGTCGATGGCCGTCGGCGTCGTCTTCTTCGTGGTCTTCATGGAGCGCGCCCAGCGCCGGCTGATCGTCCAGTATCCGAAGCGCCAGGTCGGCCAGCGGATGTTCGGCGGCGAAAGCTCGCATCTGCCGCTCCGCCTCAACACCTCGGGCGTCATCCCGCCGATCTTCGCGTCCTCGCTGCTGCTGATGCCGACGACGATCGCCGGGTTCTCGGCTGCCCAGGGCGCCGCGGCGGGTGAGGGCTCGAACGAGATCCTCGGGCTGATCGCGACCTATCTCGCCCACGGCTCGCTGCTCTACATGCTGCTCTATGTCGGCATGATCTCGTTCTTCGCCTTCTTCTATACGGCCATCGTCTTCAATCCGGAGGAGACGGCCGACAATCTCAAGCGCTATGGCGGTTTCATTCCGGGAATCCGCCCGGGCAAGAACACGGCCGACTACCTCGACTACGTGCTGTCGCGGCTGACGGTCCTGGGTGCTGCCTATCTCTCGGTCGTCTGTATCCTGCCCGAGATCCTGATCTCCAAGTTCGCCGTTCCCTTCTACTTCGGCGGCACCAGCCTGATGATCGTGGTCACGGTCACGATGGATGTGGTCGCCCAGATCCATGCCCACCTGGTCGCGCACCAGTACGAGGGGCTGATCAAGAAGGCGAAGCTGCGCGGGAGGAAGGGGTGAACCTGATCCTCTTGGGGCCACCCGGGGCAGGCAAGGGCACCCAGGCGCGGAAGCTCCAGGACGAGCGCGGCCTCATCCAGCTCTCGACCGGCGACATGCTGCGGGCGGCGGTGAAGTCGGGAAGCGAGATCGGCAAGAAGGCCAAGGCGATCATGGACGCCGGCAAGCTGGTTTCCGACGAGGTCATGATCGCGATGATCGAGGACCGCATCGGCCAGCCGGACTGCGTGAAGGGCTTCATCCTGGACGGGTTTCCCCGCACCGCCGCGCAGGCCGAGGCACTGGACGCGATGCTGTCCCGCAAGGGCCTCAAGCTCGATCACGTCATCGAGATGGCGGTCGACGAGAAGGCGCTGACCGACCGCATCGTCGGCCGCTACACCTGCGCCAAGTGCGGCGCGGGCTATCACGACACGTTCAAGCG
>Ga0256361_1000135_pt1 | contig 9021 bp, 3 predicted proteins | sample MistaT_18_FD_186121 | JGI IMG/M metagenome (GOLD analysis project Ga0256361, IMG submission 186121) | Metatranscriptome of freshwater microbial communities from Mississippi River, Louisiana, United States - Miss_Law_RepB_8d (Metagenome... | ecosystem: Environmental > Aquatic > Freshwater > River ... | reverse complement strand
CACATATTAAGCATACCTGCAAGAAGGTTATGTGGTTGGTACCTTCTCTTTCTCTTTCTTGAGTTGCTTAGGTTTTGTTCTCTGGGGTGCCGGCACAAAATAGGGCGTTGGAGGGAGCAACATGAACATTTCTCTCTCATCCGCCGCTGCTGTTAACGTAAATGCGGCATTTCCAGCCAGAGCTGGCACGACGTGTTGTGGGTTATATGGCGACCTATACTTGGGATTACTGGTTTTCGGTATGTAGGGCGCTTCTGAGTAGTAGGGAATTTCTATCACGCTAAGTCTATTTTCGTCGGGCAAATTGACATAGATCCCAGCTCCTGGGTTGTACGAATTCAAATTCAGGCTGGGTGTGATGAAATTAGGTGTGGTGCTTACAGTGTTGATACAGGATATTCTTACTCCTCCTCTCACGTATTTGAAGATACTAGCAAAAGCTAATTGGGGCTCAATATCTCCAACCTCAAACCAATCCGGTCCTTCGAACGTGAACAAATCGTAGGTGCGGTTCGGTAGTGAGGTGTTGCGTATGGAGTAACTCTTGAGATAATCATTGATTTTGTCTCCTGCCGATGACACACTGTAACCCTTACAATATACCATCCTATCTTCCTGAGTGAACGACACTATCTGCTTCTTAACGCTGTCTCTAAGGCGACTTTGTTTGCGAACCAATTTATTTCCTACTCCTTCAAATTGGTAGGTTGTGGGAGAACTGAATACCGTATCTGGCCCACCAAATCTGAACACGAGCATATTCACCACTGGTTCGCTGCCTCCTGAATTTATGGGTGGCGATTCCCACTGTATGTATAACTTAGTGGTTATTGCCGCTGGTTGAGTTCTTGCCATATGGTAAGTGTGAATAAAAGGAACTTTAACTGTACATTCCGTGGTTCCATTTATGTTCAAAAGTATGGCAGGGAAATCTCCTCCACTCTCATCAGGCACGTCTTCGTTCATCAAACTTATGCGGATCCTCCCTGTAACAAAGCTGGAAGTAACAAACTTGAAGTGATACAACAAAGTCCCTCTCCAATACATGTGTAAGTCATTGCAGAGCATGAGATAATCTGGTCTTACATACGTGTCTCCGTCTATGGCTTTCTCATTTTGGTTAGCTCTGTAAACTGGGTGGCAAGGGATTTCCAAGTTGGCGTTCGAAGCAGAAAAATTGGAGAACTGATGAAGTATGGGTATAGAACACAGCTTTTTAATAGTCATACGAGAAGAATCTTGAGTGAAGTCGATCTCTCCTAATCCTTGACTAACAGGGTACATAGTCAAACGTGCTGCCATAGAAGCTCCTTCAGCACTACAGTACTCCATTCCAGGGTCATAATACGTTTTCTGTGGTGCTGTCAAAAGTGTAGGCTTATCAAATATCCCAGCGACCATATCTCCCAAATCCTCTATGTCGCCTATGAAGTCATTAACGGGTTTAAGTATTGCCGAAGGGCGTGTATTTGTTCCTCCTCCAAAGAGTGACAAATTATTAGACTTTGTCTGAGTCTCTGAAGGTACAAAAGATTGCTTCCTTACCTTTCCGGGCGGGCAAGGCGTAACAATCTTGTAACCCATGCAAACTGGATCGATAAAACGGGCTAATATGGTGGCCACTATAGTATCACTACCTCCCGAAGCATTCACAATCGGAACGACTGGTAGTAACGAGAATATACCTATGGCTGCTTTCTCAGTATTATCGCTTATGGTCAAGCAATTTACTGGACATGTCCAATGATACGTCATGGTCGCTGTGTCTGCTGTACTGTAGTTGAAGTATACTGGGTCGAAGAAAGAAGCTTCAAATATATCTAGGGAAATGGCTGCTGCATCCATGTCGCTTCTAAAATATCCGCAGCACATCCCTTGGTGAAATGTTGTAGAGTTGAGTTTTACGCAGATTTCAACCCCTGCACGCATCCACCTAAAGGGCCTAAGTGCTGTTTCAATAGTGGGTATTTGCAATAGTGCATCTGGAAATTGCAAATCCTGCGGTGTGGTCCACGTAGGATTTATTGTGACTTCGGCTACCTTGTACAGCCTTGTCAAAATTTCTCGAGGAGTGTTGTCGGCAATGCAGTTCCACGTCGTTTTGTAGAGAGGCATTTTCTTGTTATTGAAGACTTGCCTGTTAGCATCCAAATCTTTGGTCAGCCCCTCTTGTTTTTCAGGCAATTTTGAGTGGATTGTCGTAAGTTCCACGGCTTGTGTTGATTCTTGTTGTTGTTGAGCAATCCATTTTAAGCTCACGGGTTATGGATCAATCACCCGATCGGCTGTTTTTAGTAAAATTTGGCAGCAATACTGAGATACAAAAACTCCACGAGAAAATCTCTCTCAGCAAGATCTAGCCTTTTAAGGACAAAAGTCCGGATGAAGTTTAAGGTCATTCCCAGGACCATGTTAGTTTATGATTTAAAATATTGAAGTATGTGAGCTTTCCTGTCAACATAAGGCATTATATAACCTCTTGTCGCACAAAACTCACGCATTTTGCTCTCATACTTATTAAAAACCTCTTCTGGATAGTAAACTAACTCACGTAAGGCCGTCGAAAACTGCTCTTCGACAGCAGATTGCAAGGTTCTTCCTCCTGTTGGCTTACACCAAGTCATAATACCTTCTATAGTTTCCAATTCCAACGCTGGGAAGACCAAGCCTTTATCTACTCGAAATCTTCTTTTGAGAAATAGAGCGACTCCGTCTTCTTCTCCCGTACTACACTCTAGTGGCATAAACTTAGGTACATCCCGTCCATCTTTAAAAATCGAAGTTGTGATGATGCCCATGTATTGTTTTCGCAACTTAGCGTACACCTGCCCATTCCACAGGTCATCATCCAAATCATCACTAATTGCCATAAAGTTATCATCTCCCATAACTCTTAGAAAAACATGTTCATCAAATAATAATTGAGGATTGGCTATTCTGAACATAGCTCGAGTGGTCACTGAGTTATATACAGAATTAAACCAGGCTGTGATGAAAGTTCCCGATGGCATCATTATTCCTTGATACATGCAATCGCCAAATATGATGTATGGAGTAAGAGTACCTAGAATGATATTAGAAATAATGTTTGCATACTTCTCCTCCATTCTACACATGATAAGCCAATTTCTGAACATAAAAATGATGGGCCAAATTCTCATATGTATATCCCACTTCTTAACATCATCAGCCACAATTTTGGTCTTTGTGTACCCTGCTGCTTGCATATGCAAGTCTCTCCAATCCATGCCAAAAGGATTGATCCCTATTGCCAAATCTGATTTTCCTGTTAGCATAATTTTCCTCATCACGGGACCTACATATTTCTTCAACGTACACATATTGGGTTTGGTCATATTGTTATAAATACGCGGGACGTACTGTTTTTCCTGAGTTTTGAGTTCCATTTTAAGGGCCCCCACTCCTATCGATGGCAAAGGTAGGTCGTGTTGCAAATATTCCTCATGTCTGTCGACCATTTTCCTAACTTTGTCCGAATATCTACGATTACCATCTTCTCCAGGAAACATATCATGCAAATCTTCACCCTCAAATCCTGGACCAGGAGATGTTGTCAAATCCATTGGTCCCATCTCTGGAAAGATGGTGCCATTAACGACCTCGTGTTCTGTTAAAGGTTGATAATCACCAAAGTCTACAGGGCCTAAACCTTTAAAGTCTTCCATCTTAATATAGTTGGTGGAATAATCAACATCTCTTGATTCCATCGAGTATTGCTTAATAGCATTGACGAATGGAACATGTACTGTACCCTCACTGTCTATGGTCTTCTTAATTTTAACCGGAACCTTAGTGGGCTTATCAAGCTTGAGACCTGTAGGTTGATAGGGATCTGAAACACTTCCATAACTTACGCGAGGAGTGCCATCATCCTTTCGTAAATTTCCTATAAACTTCAAACCTGGGATAATAACTTCCTTGTCTCGAGTCAAACGAACTCCATCTGCTAGCAGACTTTGTACCTCCATCGGCTCTTGAACGCTCACTTCAAAATCTTCTTTGTACAAAGGTGTGAAGTACGCATGTGTACCATTGAATCCCATATGAACACCTTTAATTGGATAATTATCGTGATCGTTAAGCGACATATAGGGAAGTCCACAGTCTCCTTCTTCTGTGATCAAAGGAACTCTGTAAACATTTTTGGCTTGACCACCAACAGCAAATTTGGCCGTTGTGACTGCAGCCATCCCTGCCGCTCTCAATATAAAGTGTCCTGTAACTTCGTGTTCGACCAAAACTACATCAGGAATTTCACGTAGATGCTCTGACCTCGGGGGAATGTGGCGAATCAACGTTTGGTGTGCTGGAACCATACCTGGTTTAATCGTCACTATGGCCAACTCTCTATCTATATGCAATTTAACATCGTAATCTCCCCGGTGTACTGTAATGGATCCTCCCCCTTCAGTTTGAGGAAAGCAAAATTCTATCTTCTTGATGTTATCTTGTGTAAAAACATGGCTAACTGTAGCAAATGTATATGGTGTTATGAAAAACGCATAGGCCTGCTGCTCGCGATCACCGTGAAACAACATCAATTCTGTATTGCGAATAACTTTTGGAACTATGGATATTTTTCCCGATTGTTTAACCACACCCTCTGTTCTAATTGTGGCTTTGGTAGGAACTTTCCGTGCACGCTTTGCTAACCTTATTGCCCCCTTCTTAGCCTTCCTCTCGGTTTTAGGGTCAAAAGATTGATGTATTATTGATTCCTTATGACCATACGATCTCATGATTGCCTTGGCCACTGTTATGCATGCTACTATTATTGTTGTGGCTATGGCTAATCCTCCCATCAATCGAAACCACTGATCGTAATTTTCGGCTCTCAATCTTTTAGCTTTCATAACGGAATCCTCAAACAACAGCAATCCTTGGTCTATGAGCTCTTTGGGCGGAATGCAAGATGTCGGAAATTCATCTACTTGTTCAAAAGAATAAGTGGCCTTGGCACTAAAGTACGTGGTGATTTTCTCTGCCATCGACTTATCTTTACGCATGATTTCGGTCATAGTGTTGTGTGTCAATAATGGTATGTGGCGCAACGCGGAAGTAAATCTCAATATGCTAGCGTCCAAATAATGAGGTGATGCCAACAAAGATAATTCACAATTCCTATTTGCTATCCACATCCTAGCTGTCGTAATCATGTTCTTCCTAAAAACAAGTATACGAAGGTCCAACAGTTGAACAATCTGATTTACGAGAGTATTCTTTCCAATCCTAACTAATTTCCCTACTGCTATCATGACACACATTTCTCCCACCATAGCGGCAAACTTGTTCCTCTCTGTGCAGAACAAATTGTTGTAAGTAGGATATTGCTCAAAGAACTCTCTAGCGGTTAAATCCCTATTGTCAGAAAACATGGTGTACATCTCTTCAATAGACTTCCTGTCCAAACACCCATTATACATAAAGGTTTTAGCTGGTACCAAAAACCCGACCGCATCATGGTGTCGCATGTACACATCTCGTGCTCCTTCTGCTTTAGGATATCTTTGGGCATACAACACAGGATTGTTCAGAAATTCTCTGTACTTAACATCCACCATCCATGGAAGACCGGTGGTTTTCAACACAAATATCATATCCCTCTCTTTGTCAATCTCACTACCTTGCATGATCAGGTTCATCCACTGCTTGATTTTAGCCATGTCTGCCTGAAGACCCTCTTTTTCCGACAAAACTTGCCACCTAATGGCCCAATGTTTCAGCAAAGGACTCTGCATTGCTTGCTTTCTAATCTCAGCAGATTTTTGGAAGACGAGATCTCCCATTCTGGTGTAAGTTTCACTAAGCCTGTTAAGCATATCTTCTCCTGGAGTGTCACCTTCTTCTTCTGCCCAATCAATAGGTTCTTCCATCCTCTCATTATAGCTCTTAACTTTCTCAGCCCCAAGTATGGTCTTACTCTTATTCTTAGCTTCATTGAAGACCTCTGCAATTATACTTTTGTCGGGTTTAGAAGGTTTGTTATCTTCATCATCCGAACATGAGCTCTCATAATGCAAGTCCATATCTTCTCCAAAACCACTCTGCTTATCTACGGCTCGCGCTACCACTCTCGTGTGACTCAAAACGGCTTTAGCATCTGTTTTACGAGGTTGCTTTATGAATTCAGTTTCATCCATGAGTTCATTGTACCTATTTTCACTCATTTTTCCTATATCTGCAACGTCGTTTACGCTATTTTTCTGCATCCTCTCTCTACTTAACTTATCCTCCTGCCTCTCCAAATGTTTGGCGTTGGCTAGCGTCAACATTTCCGCATAGGTCATAGCTTGGCCCGTAGTAACATTTGAAAGGATACTCTTAAAGGTGTAGGCGGCTGTTCCTTCAACATTTGTATCGCGAGTGACAAAAAGATTGAGCGACATTCTTCTCATCAGAGCGTTGGGATCGGTGATACCAAGATTACTGGGATAATAAGATAATGGTCTTTTACTATAATTCATCGTGGATAGTATAACGAGGGACTTAAAGTGCACAGTTCCCTTGGAATCAACATCAGCTTGTGGTAACGGCATTGGAGCAGAGTTGCACATATGTATCAGTTCACAGGCTTGTTCCATACGGTCACGCACGTCTCCTTGTTGTAAAAGATCATCAAAAACCATGCAAAATTGTCCATCATACAAAGGATAAAATTTAGGGTCAGCTTTAGAGTAGATGTTTGCTTCAACACTCTCTGGATACTCACTGTATATCAACTTGTACAAATCCTTCACAACTGCGTTGGTTAAAAACGTTTTACCAATACCTGCATCGCCTACAAAATTTATCCAAACAGGTTCTAAACGTGAGCAAGCCATCTTCATCTTTTGTTCAGCAGTAGTTACGTGCTTCTTGTAATTTAACATGTAGTCCATATATGCTTTACTAACGCTAGGGTATGCTTGACGAATTTCATATGTTATCCTATCGGTTATGGTCTTATGTGCCTCAAGTATTATCCCACAACTATCAGGGGAGGTTGCCATGCGTGGAACAGCTGCATCAATAAGTTGCTTCTGTATATCGATTTCTCTCTTAAGCTGGCCTTCAGAAGTGTAGGGAATTCCATTGTTAAACCCTGCATAAATATGGTCCATCATAGGTACAAGATAGCCCCAAACATTATTTAGGAATTTGCTAATAGAATTAATGGATGATGTGAGTCTACCAAATTTATTAACAAAGGCTTCAATGTCAAAATTCAATACCGGATCAATGACAGTGGCAATAACTTTACCTACCATGCCAACTGGATTATTAGACTCAGTACCTTGTTTAACGACGTCTTGTTCAATGGCTGTAGAGACACTCTTTCCCTGAAGCAAGCAAGGAAAGACGGTGGTGGCCAGCCAAAAACCCATAAACTTTAATATTAAGCCGCCTACCACAATAGCAACTATCAATCTCAAAAGTTTGCCTGCAACAAACTTAGACAAGACATTGCTAACTGTATTCCACATAGCTCTCACGGTACTGGTGACCATCTCCATACCTTCAGCTGCTGTTTGTCTACATCTTAAAGCTAAATTCTTTGCTCTACTCCAATAAGACTCACCCTCAACCATAGTAGATTGTTTTTGGACCTTATGTTTCTCACGCTTAACTTGACAATAGAATTTAAGCCAGTACTGACTCAAATAAGCTTGAGGGTATCTTAATAGATAAATTTTAACCAATAATACCCTTAGAGGGTCTTCTTCTCCGTCGAATTGACCCAGTCCCTTACCGTACAGGGAAACAGGATAATGGTTTACTGTATAAAAACGAATGTGGTCATACTTCTGTTGTTCAGTATAAGCACGCTGCAAGGGTAAACTCATGTACCCCGCATCGTAAAAAAACTTGTCCATCGCTGCTAGCTGATCATTCAGCGATACTACCTTAGTTAGAGATATCTTTCCTTTATCCGTAACTATGTTTTTCCACTTGTTTTCATATATTGATAAGACCTCGAGTTTTACTGCTCGTATTCTATGATTGAGGTCTTCCAAATTGACTTGCTCACTTTCAAGTCTATCTTCCTTGTTGTCTCGTAATTTTTGTCTATCACGTTTACTTTTAAAATCTGCCATTGTTGTTATTAATATTGTGATCTAATAATGATTTCTGTTATAGTGTTACCTTTAGAAGTCCCCCACTATAATCACGTGAAATAACGAAACCCACGAGTCTGCAGCCTAAACTCCAAATATTGTGCTGCATGGCCTGGATCTGAGCTCTCAGGAAGGCTCACACTGATTTTTCTACGAAAATCTATGTAGTATAAAACTTGAACATCGTAATCCGACGGGAGTACGTCCTTTTCCTGGTTCACCACCAGTTCCGGGAATACAACGGCTTTCATACGAGTCAGGTGCAAGTGTGTATATTTATGATTTTTCTAGGGTGGGTATTGCCCCGTCCGCTTATGTTTTTATGTGAATGTGCCCATTATCTTCATGAACAAAAATAAGATTAGCATCACTTTCTACTTTTCTTGGCTGCATTGCCATCTCCGAGATCTTAATCAACCGCGCTTTCCATTGAAACATGTGTTTCTACGGATTGCCGTTTCGGAAACTTTTCGACCTTTGAATTTATAGAAAAGCTTATCAGTCTTTAATCCTTATTCACTAGAATAATAGGTGTGCTAGTAAAAGAAATATATATAAAACTAAACTATATAAATAAATACCTATAATACATAAAGGATCACACGTATCGAACTCCCGATGTATACTGCGTAGAGTGTAACGTGTAAGGAGGTCCCAAATGGCCTCTTGAACTCCCATTACCAAATAGTACATTTGGTAATACGTGCGAGGACTCTAGTGCGTCCGTGCTAGTCCATCTCTGGACGTGACCTACTGGTGTAGGTTTGCCTTACCCTGGCATAGGGCTAAAAAGAGTTTTATTCCAGACTTACCCTAAGTCTGTGGTTTCAGTATGTAGGCTGCTGTAGCCCTTGATTTTAAACGTGCATTACGTTTATTTTCAATACATACATCATTAACCTTG
>Ga0256361_1000131_pt1 | contig 9108 bp, 3 predicted proteins | sample MistaT_18_FD_186121 | JGI IMG/M metagenome (GOLD analysis project Ga0256361, IMG submission 186121) | Metatranscriptome of freshwater microbial communities from Mississippi River, Louisiana, United States - Miss_Law_RepB_8d (Metagenome... | ecosystem: Environmental > Aquatic > Freshwater > River ... | reverse complement strand
TTGGGTACCCAAACCCGCTTCCCGCTGAACATTCGCCCGGTTGTCAACTCAAAAATCCACCTTTTCCAGGATTCCCTGCTCCCAACCGTCCCCAAACCCAATTCAGGGCTTGACTCCTGCGCCGAAGCAAATAGGCTGCTGACAGCCAACCTGTCCAACCGTTCGAATTCCTCATTCGATTCGCTGCTCCCAGCCGGTTGTGACCCAATCATCCCCAGCCTGACACGATGTCCGGCACAGCCCTCCAGGCAGGAGATTTCCCATGCAGTGGTTACGTTCGTTCACGGTCTTCGGAACTCTGCTGGTTCTTGCGGGACAGGCCGCCGCCGGGATCGTCCGGGTGGAACTGGGGCCTGCCGCTGACGGTCAGGTCATCATCCGCAGCCGCGATGCCCGACAACAGCTCATCGCCACTGCCGTTTACGAAGATGGCACGCTGCAGGACGTGACTCGCGACGTCACATGGACCATTTCCGACCCCGCGGTGCTGGCAGTGGATCCCACTGGTCTGGCTGTCCCCATGGGTGATGGGAATGTGGTGGCAACGGCCACAATCGACGGTCAGTCAGCTTCCGTGAAAGTTGCCGTCTCGGGGTTCGTCAACCCCCTGCCGGTGAATTTCCGCAATCAAATCGTGCCGATTTTCACAAAGCTCGGCTGCAATGGCGGCGGCTGCCACGGAAAATCCGGAGGCCAGAATGGTTTCCGCCTGTCGCTGCTGGGCTTCTACCCCGAAGACGACTTTGAATTCCTCCGTAAGGAATCCCGCGGTCGCCGCATTTTCCCCGGCATGCCCGTGGAAAGCCTGCTGCTGAAGAAAGCCGTCGGCCAAAGTCCACACGGCGGCGGCAAGCGCATGGAACCTGGCAGCTACGAATACAATCTGATGGTTCAGTGGATCGAACAGGGCATGCCCTGGGGCACCGACCAGGATCCCTCCGTCGTCTCCATCCGCTGCGAACCCGAAGCCCGCGTGCTGACTCGCGGCGCCAAACAGCAGATCGCCGTCATCGCCACCTACAGCGATGGTTCCACCGAAGACGTCACTCGGATGGCACTCTTTGAACCCAACGAAGCGGAACTCGCAGAAAGCTCCGTTACCGGCCTCGTCAGCACTCTGGATCTCTCCGGCGAAGTGGCCATCATGGCCCGCTACCAGGGCCAGGTATCCACCTTCCGCGCTACCATCCCGCTGGGCGCCGACACCTCGCGTCTCCCCGAACCCGCAAACCTCGTCGACCAGGCCGTCTTCAACAAGCTCAGACTGCTCGGCATCCCCGCATCCGAAATCTGCGATGACGCCACTTTCCTCCGCCGCGTTTCTCTGGACATCACCGGAGTCCTGCCGACCGAAGAAGAAGTCCGCACGTTTCTTGCTGATGCCGCTCCCGACAAACGCGATCGCCTGATCGACCGGCTGCTCGACAGCACCGCCTACGCAGATCACTTCGCCAACAAGTGGAATTTCGTGCTCCGCAACAAAAAGGAAAACGGAGAAGACGGCCCCGGCACCCAACTCTTCCACCGCTGGATCTGGAGCCGGATGTACGACAACGTGCCCTACGACCAGTTTGTCCGTGAGATCGTCACGGCCTCCGGCGACCCCCAGATCAATCCCGCCGTCACCTGGTACCGGGATGTGGACAGTGTGGAAGAACAGGTCGAGGACACAGCACAGCTGTTCCTCGGTCTTCGCATCCAGTGTGCCCGCTGCCATCATCATCCGTTTGAAAAATGGAGCCAGGACGATTACTACGGCATGGCGGCCTTCTACAGCCGCGTTGGCAAAAAGGTGATTCCCAACGCCAGCGGCAACCTGCGGGATCGCCGCGTGTTCCACAACGAAGGCGTCGCCTCCTCCGCCAACCCCCGTTCCGGCAAAGCCATTCGCCCCACCGGACTGGGATCCCCCGCCTACGACGTGGCCGCTGATCAGGATCCCCGTGTGAAACTCGCCGACTGGATGACGGACCCGCAGAACCCGTTCTTCGCCCGTTCCGTCGTCAACCGCTACTGGAAGCATTTCTTCAGCCGCGGGATCGTTGAACCCGAGGACGATATGCGGGCCACCAATCCACCATCCAACCCGGAACTGCTGGAAGGCCTCTCACAACACTTCATCAAATCCGGATTCGACCTGAAGGAACTGGTCCGCACCATCTGCCGATCCCGCACCTATCAGCTCAGCGCACTGCCCAACGATTACAACGCCAGCGACAAACAAAACTTCTCCCGCTACTACCCACGAAGGCTCGGCGCCGAAGTGCTCTACGATGCCTTCCATCAGGTTACCGATACCTCAGAGAATTTCGGCGGAGTGCCCGCGGGGACGCGAGCCATGCAGTTGGCGGACGCTTCCAACGCCACCTACTTCCTGCAGGTGTTCGGACAGCCCCGTGGTGATACGGCCTGCGAATGCGAACGCAGCACCGATGCAAACCTCGCTCAAAGCCTGCACCTGCTCAACGGCCGCGAAATTCAGGACAAAATCGCCCGCGATAATGCCCGCACCGCACGGCTGGCCACCGATGCCAACCGCTCCCCCGAAGAACGCGTCCGCGAAATTTATCGCTGGGTGTTCGCCCGCGAACCCGCCGCCGATGAACTCGAAGTCGCCGTCAGCTACATCAAGCGACACACCGACAATCCGCGACGCGGCTTCGAAGACATCGTCTGGGCACTGATCAACACCAAGGAATTCCAGTTCAATCACTGATCCTGCCCGGCAGCGAACGGCTGTCCTGATGGGCCGCCGTTCGCTCCCGCTGGCCTTAGGTTCGCCTTCCGCCCCGACTCCCACGCTGTACGCCCAGCCACCATGCCGCTGCCGGCAGCCTGCAGTCCCGGAATCATTGCCCCGGTCCTCCCGCCTCCCGTTCCAGCCCACCCGGAATCCCGCCCATGAACGGACGCCGTGCCGCTTCCCTCGCACTGCTCGCAGTCGCCGCATTTTGCTCGCTGCCTGCAGCCTCCGCCCAGCTCCCGCAGACCCGCATCACCTCGCTTTTCCCCCCCGGAGCCCAGCGCGGTACCACGCTTGAGGTCGTTGTCGGCGGCGGCACGGACCTCGATGAGGTTGACCAGCTCGTCTTCAGCCACCCCGGAATCACAGCGGTTCTGAAACGTGATGCCGCCGGCAACCCCGTCGCCAATACATTTGTCGTGACCGTCGCCGGTGATGTTCCCGGCGGCCTGTACGATGCCCGCGTGCGGGGACTCTTCGGCGTCAGCAATCCTCGCCTGTTTCGCATCGATTCACTCGTCGAAGCCGCAGAGACAGAACCCAACAACACAGCTGCTCAGGCCACCCCCGCCAATCTCGAATCCGTCGTCAGCGCTCGCGCCAATGCCGCCGCCGATGTGGACTTCTATCGCATCCCCGTAAAAGCCGGGCAAATCGTTGCCATACAGTCCGAAGCCGCCCGGCTCGATTCCCCCATGCAGCCGCTCCTCCAGCTGTTCTCCGCAGCCGGGCGCCGGCTCGTGGAAAGCCGCCGCGTGTTTTCTCAGGAAGCCAGTTTCGTCTGGACCGCCGCAGCCGACGAAGAACTGCTGCTCCGGGTTCAGGATGCGGTTTACGGAGGTGGTGATCAGTTTGTTTACCGGCTCAGCATCAGCAGTCGACCGCTGGTGGATTGGGTGGAACCGGCGTTCATCGCCGCTGGCACCCCGGCCGAAGTCACTGTCTACGGCCGATACTTACCGGGTGGCGAAGCCACGGATCTGAAAATCGCCGGACAGCCCGTACTCCGCCTCAAAGCCACCATTGACCCAGCCACCGGACGCAACCCCGTGGGCGCCGTTGCAGCCGCAGCTGCAACCGACTCCTTCTGGTGGAATGGCATGGACGGCAGCCTCGTGCGTCTGGGCCGCAGCGAACTTGCTCCTGCTCCGGAATCCACGGCCGCCCCCGAACAGCCCCTGACGCTCCCTGCAGAAATCAGCGGCGCCTTCGCCGAACGGTCAGACGAAGACATCTACCGCTTCGATGCAAAAAAGGGTGAAGCGTGGGTGATCGAAGTTTCCGCAGGCCGGCTGGGGTCCATCGCTGATCCGCTGCTGATGGTGGAGAAGATCAATACCGCCGCTGATGGAACCGTGACCTACGCCCGTGTGGCCACAGAGGACGATGACAAACAGAACCCGGGCGGAGCCGACCTGCCAACACTCAGTGACGATCCCTCATTCCGGCTCGACGTTCCCGATGATGGCAGCTACCGGGTGCGAGTGCGTGACCGCTACAGCGACGCCCGCGGAGATGCTCGCCTGCAGTACCGGCTTTCCATCCGCCGTCCCAAAGCCGATTTCGCACTGGTTGTTTTCGATGCGTTTCCTTCAGCTGACGGCAAGGCCCCGGCCACCAGCGGTGCAGTCAGTCTCCGTCGCGGCGGCAGTTACGAACTCACCGTCTACGCGTGGAGGTTTGACGGTCACAACGACCCCATCGAACTGACTGCTGTCGGACTTCCTGCCGGCATCACCAGCCGCCCCACAGTCATTGGGGCCGGCCAGAATTCCACACGACTGGTGCTGACAGCCGCCCCCGATGCCGCTGAACAGCTCGCCCCCATCACCATCGAAGGCCGCAGCGGTGCTGCCGAAACCCAGCTCGTCCGCGCTGCCCGCACTGCCACCCTGGTCCACGACGCATTGAACGGTCTCCCGCGTACGGCCCGGCTGTCAGAATCGCTCGTCGCCGGTGTCATGAAGGATGATCAACCGTTCTCCATTCTTGTGGATCTCGCGGCTGCTGATTACAGCCAGGACCAGCAACTGCTGGTGCCGGTCAGGCTGATCAAGCGAAACGGCTTCGACGGCAAGGTGGATCTGGCCTTCTACAATGTGCCTCCCGAAACTGATGCCCCGGCCTTCGCCATCGAACCCGGTAAGGATTCCGCTGTGGCGCGCATCTATTTCAAGGAGAAAGCTCCGGTTCTGCAGACCACGCTGCTGCTGCACGGAACATCCACAGTTCCCTGGCGCCGCAACCCCTGGCTGGCTGAACGCGCCAAAGCCAAAGCCACCGAAGCAGAAGCTGCCGTGGTTGCCCAGCAGGCCAAAGTCACGGCCGCCGAAACAGCTCTCAAGGATCAGCAGGCCAAAGTCACCGCACTGACCGCCGATGTAAAGAAGCTCGGTGAAGAACTCGCAGCCTACGCTGTTCAGCAGCAGAAACTCAAGGAAGATTTCACCAAAGCTGTCACCGATCAGGCCGCGGCACTCGATGCCGTTTCCAAAGCCCAGTCGCAGGCTGCCGCTGTCAAAGCCTCCGCCAATGCTCCCCCGGAAGAACTCAAGGCAGCCCTCACGGCGCTCCGTGAGTCCGCCAGCGCTCTTGAAGCTGCCGCCACACGGGTTGAACAATTCACGACCGCTGCCGCCGAAGTTGCGAAGGCCGCCAATGCAGTGAAGGAAATGGAAGCCACAAAAACAAAGGAAAAAATCGCCGCCGAAGAACTCGTCAAAGCACGAATGAAGGACGTGGAAACTGCCCAGGCCATGCTGGCTGCAGGCATGAAGGAAGTCGAAACCGCCCAGGCCGCAAAAAAAACCGCCGATGAAGCACTCAAAAAGGCTGAAGAAGCCACCAAACCGAATAATGTCAACGTCCGAGCTGTCGCTGACCCCATCGTCGTCCGCATTCATGCGGCCACCGCAAAACTCGCTGCTGCAGTCCCGGATAACGGTGCCGTGAAGAAGGGGGCCAGCATCGCAGTCAAAGTTACCGCCACTCGCAAAGGTGATTACAAAGGTCCCTTCGCTCTCAGCCTCGTACTCCCGCCCGGAGTCACCACTCTCAAAGCTGACACCGTGCAGATTCCCGCCGAACAGTCCGAAGGGACACTCACAATTAACGCGGCCGCCGATGCGGCTCCAGGTGACATCGCCAATGTCGTGATCCGTGCGACAGCCGATATCGCCGGCCGAATTGCAGAGACGGATGTGCCCGTGGCAATCAAGGTCGTGGAATGAAGATTCAGCTATCAGCCTTCAGGTATCAGCAGTCTGCCGCCTGCAGCCTGTTCCCACTCTCAGCCCTTAGCCCTGTTGGTGACAACTTTCAGCGTTTGTCTTCGACAGCAGGAGTTTCAGTGATGATGCGGATGATTTGCCTTGCAGCCTCGCTGCTTGTCGTTTCCACAGCCGTCGCCGATGACCTCAAACCCATCGTCGAAGAGGATGCGGCGCTCGGCAGACCCGTGGACTTTGAGAAAGACGTGCGTCCAATTCTCCAGGCTAACTGCACGGCCTGCCATAACGTGACCACGAACGAGGGCGGGGTGATCCTCGAGACCGTGGAATCAATGCTCAAAGGCGGCGGCAGCAGCCCGGTGCTCGTTCCCGGTAAGCCTGAAGAAAGCCTGCTGTACAAGCTTTCCCGCCGTGGTGATGAACCCGTAATGCCTCCCATGCCCAATGACAGACAGGCCCGCCCGCTGACTCCAAAAGAACTCTGGATCGTCCGCCAGTGGATCACCGAAGGCGCGAAAGTTGGTGCCACGACCGCCAAAGCCATGAACTGGCAGCCTATCAACTCCCGACTCCAGGGCGTTTACTCACTGGATGTGGATCACACCGGACGTTTCATCGCGGCCGGCCGCGCAAATCGCGTCACCATCTATGATATGGCTCGCCAGGATGTTCCGGCCGGGCTTGTCGACCCCGGCATCATCTCCTCCGCCGCTCAGGGTCCATCCGGGGCCGCCCACCGTGACTTCGTCCACGCCATCGCCTTCCATCCCTCAGAACCAATCGTCGCCACTTCCGGTTATCGCAACGTAAAACTCTGGCAGCGCAACACAACACAGGTTTCAGGAGCCTGGCCGCTGCCAGCCAATGTTCAGGCCTGGACAACTTCCCCCGACGGCGCAGAAGCATACCTCGCTACTCCCGATAAGGGTCTGATCGCAGTCAACGCCGCCAGCGGTGCTGAACGTGGCGCGGTGGCACTCGAAGGCCAGGCTGCCGCAGCAATCGCTGCCTTCCGCAGCGAACCCCGCTGGATCGTCGCTGCCACAGCTGACCAGAAGATCGTGGTGGTGCGCCCCACGGAACTGACTGTCGCCAACCGCTCTGAACCGCTGCCTGCTGCAGTCACCGCCCTCAGCGGCGAACTCGCCGGGGGCCGCATCGCAGCCCTGCTGGCTGACGGCACCGTGCGATTACTCGCCATCGCCGCAGACTCAGGCGCAGTCACCGTGGCGGCCGAAATCAAGTCCGACGCCGGTGCCATCACCCGCCTCGCAGGCTCCGGCCCCCAGCTGCTTACAGTCGCCGGCACACGCACCGTACAGCTCTGGAAGGCAGACGATGCCGCCCAGGCCGCCCGGTTTGATGTCCCGGCCGATATCACCGCAGTCGACGCCCAGCCGGCTGCGGAACGTGCGGTGTTCGTTTTCGGCGGTAACACCGCTTCACTCTGGTCCACAAAGGACGCAAAGGAAGTTGCCCCGCTGGCCGCCAGTTTGCCGGCTCAGCGTGCCCTGAAGGCTGCCGAATACCGCAAATCGGTGCTGGATGCCCGAGTTAATGTGCTTAAGGCACAGATTGACGAATCCGAGAAGGAGGTCGTGGCACAGAAGGAAGCTGAAACCAAAGCCAAAGCGGAAGTCGACAAACAGACGCCGCTGCAGGCTGATGCCAAAACAAAGTTCGATGCAGCAGCGGCAAAGACCGCAGAAGCCAAAAAGGCACTCGAAGCTAAACCCGATGACGCTGCACTCAAAACAGCCGTCACGGAAGCCGAAAAGGCCGAAGCCGCAGCAAAGGATGCCTTCACCAAAGCAGACGGTGATCTCAGCACAGCCAAAAAATCGGTGGACTTCGCTGTCCAGGCAATTGGTCGAGCCGAAAAACGTGTTCAGGACCGCAAAGCACAGCATGAAGCTGCAGTGGCGGAAGCCACCACGGCCGCCGCAGCAGTGGAAGAACGCCGCGCCCCCGCTGCCGCTCCCGCAGCCGCAGCCTTCGCGGCACTGTCATCAGACGGTAAATACGCCATCACCGGAGATGCCGCCGGAACGCTCCGCACGTGGAATGCAGTCTCAGGCGCGGCAGTCGACGTTCTGGACGGCAGTCAGGTTGGCAGCCCCGTGAAGGCCCTGCAGAGTGCCGGTGCAGCCGCTGCAGTGCTCCAGACAGAAGACGGCCGCGCCGTCATCCGCTCCACCTTCCCCGCCTGGCAGCTGGTACGCTCCATTGGGTCCGAGGACGGCGGTGAATCCGCTTTTGTGGATCGCGTGCTGTCTCTCGCATTCTCACCCGACGGCTCACTGCTGGCAGCAGGCGGCGGAGAAGCCTCCCGCTCCGGACAACTGACCCTCTGGAACACCGCAGACGGCAGCCTCGCGAAACAGTTTGCCGACGCCCACAGCGATACGGTCTATGGCATTGAATTTTCTGCCGACGGGAAACTGCTCGCCTCGGCCGCCGCAGACAAATTCGTCAAAGTCTTCGACGTCGCCTCCGGCACCTTCGTCCGCTCGTTTGAAGGTCACACCCATCACGTGATGGACGTCTCCTGGAAAGCCGATCGCACTACGCTCGCCAGCGCCGGCGCCGATAATGCCATCAAAGTCTGGAATGTGGAAACCGGCGAACAGGCACGCACCATCACCACCTACACTCGACAGGTCACTTCGCTGCAGTACGTTGGACTGCAGGATCTGATTGTCAGCAGCAGCGGAGACAAACGCGTGTTCTTTCACAACCCCGCCAACGGCTCCGCGGCCCGCGAATTTCCCGGCAACACCGACTACGTTTACCGCGCCGCTGCCACACCCGACGGCACCATCGTCGCCTCCGGCGGCGAAGACGGATCGGTACGCGTCTGGAACGCCGCCGACGCGAAGGTCCTTGCCACGTTTGCCGCTGCTCCCTGAAACCGTTACAGCACTGCAACTGAACGAACAGGCAAACGCCCCCGGCCACATCTGAGCGGGTGAGCGGTGGCTTAATGGCCCTGCGCTCTGGTATCCGGTGCGTCGGGACGGCGAAGCTCCTGCTGAGCCGCAGCCCCGGTCCAGGCACTGGACCGGCCATCCGTCGCCCTGTGAAAACTCAAGCCCACTTTCACCACGCAGACCGCGTTCCACGACTCGGCAACCG
>Ga0256361_1000127_pt1 | contig 9203 bp, 10 predicted proteins | sample MistaT_18_FD_186121 | JGI IMG/M metagenome (GOLD analysis project Ga0256361, IMG submission 186121) | Metatranscriptome of freshwater microbial communities from Mississippi River, Louisiana, United States - Miss_Law_RepB_8d (Metagenome... | ecosystem: Environmental > Aquatic > Freshwater > River ... | reverse complement strand
GGGCACGACGATCGTCACCCCTCGCTCACTCAACAGACGGCCGACCAGACTGCGATGGGCACGCTCGGTCACCTCGACAATGACGCCCTCGGCGCGTCCGCGATTGTCAAAGCCGATACGCCGCGCCAGCACCCGGTCGCCATGCATCGCCTTTTGCATTTCGCGCGGACTCAGGAACATGTCGCCCCCGCCCGCATCCGGAATCAAAAAGCCAAAGCCGTCGCGATGGCCCTGCACACGTCCGGCCACGAAGTCGAGCTTGCTGGGCAGCAGCAGAACCCCTTTGCGGTTTGGCATCAGTTGCCCGTCGCGCTCCATCGCCGCCAGACGTTTGTGGAGCGGACAGACTTGCGCGTCCTGCAATGCGAGTTGCAACACGAGTTCGTCCGGAGTCAGCGGAACATCCGCCTGCCGCAGGCAGGCAAGAATGTCATCTCGCGATGGAATCTCAACGTCGAAGCTGCGCTCAACGGGCTTGCCTGAGACCGCCGGACTGCGTCGGGTCTTTTTGCGCCCTTGGTCGCCATCGTTGCTGCCTTCTTCCTTGCCAGCAGCGCGCCTGCCTGATCGGACCGTCATGTGCTCTCTCGCATGGCGCAAGAAGCTGCCTGGTCGAGCGGGGCTGCCGCCACAGATCCACCCGATTGGGGGTGGATGCCTGCCTGCGCGGACACCATCCACGTCGGCATCATTCGCATCGATCGAATTGACAAATCGTCTCAGTCCTATAAAATCTTTTGCTCTGTTGGCGTGTCGTTTGCGACGCCCGCGGCCCAGATGGCGGAATTGGTAGACGCACTAGGTTCAGGTCCTAGCGGTGGCAACACTGTGGAGGTTCGAGTCCTCTTCTGGGCACCATTTTGAAGGAAAAGCCTCGCGAACGCAGGGCTTTTTCGTTTCGCGCGATGTAATGACCAAGCGGTCGGAACACGCCCAAAAAGCCAAGGCCAACCCACCCCGGTTTTGTGCATATCCTGCGTACGCATCTCCCTCGAACTCAGCGCCTTGCTCTATGCTACGCCGATGCCCAATCGCGCGAACCCAAACCACCCCACCCGCGAACGCCTGATCGACACCGCACTCGAGCTGGCGGGATCTCGTTCGCTGGAGTCGATCACTTCCGATCAAGTCCTTGAGCGATCGGGCATCTCCAAGGGGTCTCTGTACCATCACTTCGAAGATTTCCAAGACTTGATCGGGGCCGCAGCGGTCAAACTGTACGCATCCGGAGTCGACGCCAGCATCGCTCAAATCGAACACGTGTTTGAAAGCTGCGATTCGATTGACGCATTTTATGCGGCGCTCGACAGCGTCACGGAAGTCACCCAGGATCCGGATCGACATGCGGCGCGGCTGCAACGAATCACATTGATCAGCCTGGCCAGTCGCACCGAAAAGCTGCGCTCCGTGCTGGCTGTCGAACAGCAGCGCCTTTCCGACACCTTGGGAGCATTGATCAGGCGGGGCCAACTGAACGGATGGGTCAGCGCGGAGCTTGATGCCCAGGCAGTGGCAGTCTTCACCCAAGCCTACACAACCGGGCGGATTCTCGACGATATCGCACTGTCACCTGTCGATCCGGCATCATGGACAGCACTGATCAAACGCATGATCCGTGCACTGCTGGCCCCGCGAGCCACTTGACTGACTACGCCGACGCGCCAACAGCAGCGCCACTCGTTGGCGGCCAGTCAGGTCAGCGCGAATACCAGTACTCCTCGGTGTTTTTCCGCACACACCGGCTTGCGTTCATTTCTGACGCTCATAGAGTTCGAAAGGCTGGTGAATCCAGGGATTTTCCGGCAGGTACTCGACGAAATAATCCGGCCGAAATGTCGAGGCTCCCTTGACCCACAATACGGCGCTGCGCAACTCTTGCACCTGCGGATAACGCTGACGCAAGGCTGGCATCACCGCCTCGAGCGTCGCCCCCGAATCGGCAAGATCATCAAGGACCAGCCAGCGGCCCTGCGGCAAAGGCTCAGCGCTTGCCAGATGCTCGCCAAGAATGAGCTGCCCCTGCAAGGTGCCTGCGGCTTCCCGATAGGAACTGGTAAATAACACGCCGAGAGGCTTATCGAAGAGGCGGGAAAAGACATCGCCAACTCTCAACCCGCCTCTGGCCAGACACACGATGGCATCGAACTGCCATCCTGACTCGCGAACCTTGTCGGCAAGCTTCTCGATCAGGCTGTAGTACTCGGTCCAACCGATATGCAGATCCGTCGTGGAATCGCTCATCACCGCTCTCCAGAGATCGCCGCGCTTTCCGTTGTGCGCAAAACGGACCGCGATTCAGGCAAGGGTTCAGTGGAAAGGATGGCGCACCAGGATCGTCTCATCGCGATCCGGCCCTGTCGACACAATGTCCACAGGAGCGCCCACGAGTTCGGACAACCGAGCCAGATAATTACGCGCATTGACCGGAAGCGCGTCCCAGTCGCGCACACCGAAGGTGGAATCGGTCCAGCCTGGCATCTCTTCGAACACCGCTTCGAGGGTGTCAACCGCGTCTGCCCCAAACGGAAGCATGTCGATGGTCGGTGCCCCGCCTGAGCCCTTCTCCCGATACCCCACGCAGATCTTGACCGAGACCAGGCCGTCGAGCACGTCGAGCTTGGTGATGCAAAGCCCGGTCACACCATTGAGCTGGATCGATCGCTTAAGGGCTGGCGCATCGAACCAGCCGGTGCGGCGCGGGCGCCCGGTCACCGAACCGAATTCCTTGCCCTTTTCAGCGAGATGACGACCAGTCTCGTCGAACAATTCGGTCGGAAAGGGGCCCGAGCCTACGCGCGTCGTGTACGCCTTCGTGATTCCGAGCACGTATTGCAGAGCCTGAGGACCCACGCCGGATCCAGCCGCCGCTGCTCCCGCAACGCAGTTGCTGCTGGTCACAAACGGATAGGTCCCATGGTCGATGTCGAGCAAGGCACCCTGCGCTCCTTCAAAGAGCAGGTTGTCGCCTCGCGCCATCGCCTCGCCGAGCAGGCGCGGCACGTCGGCCACCATCGGCGCGATCTTGTCGGCAAGCGCCAGCGCACCGTCGACGACTTCGTTAAGGTCTAGCGCCTCGGCTCCCAAATAGTTCTTCAGCACGAAATTGTGAAAATCGAGAACCGCAGCCACTCGCTCACGAAACCGGTCTGGCGCAAAGAGATCCCGCACACGCAGTGCGCGACGGGCAACCTTGTCCTCATAGGCGGGACCGATGCCGCGACCGGTCGTGCCAATCTTATCGGCCCCCTTCTTGGCCTCGCGCGCCTGATCGACGGCAACGTGGTACGGAAGAATCAGCGGGCAGGCTTCGCTGATTCGCAGGCGATCCCGCACCTGCACACCGACTTTTTCCAACTCATCGATTTCCTGCAAGAGAGCGGAGGGCGACAGGACGACACCATTGCCGATGTAGCAGATGACGCTAGGGCGCAGAATGCCGGACGGAATCAGGCGCAGCACCTGCTTCTTGCCGCCGATTACCAGCGTGTGGCCAGCATTGTGGCCCCCCTGGAATCGAATCACGCCTTGCGCGGACTCGGTCAGCCAGTCGACCAGCTTGCCCTTGCCTTCATCGCCCCACTGGGTGCCGATGACCACTACGTTCTTGCCCATCTGTATATGCCTCAAGGCGCTCGGCGCCGAATTACGGGGATTTCGATTAAACGCTTTCAACGCCAGTCATGTCGACCGCGGTGAGTACGACAAAAGCGCGTTCCACTACAGCGACTTCAGCAGCCAGGAACCGCCCTGCATCACGAGTTCACGATCGCAGGAAAACTCCAACTGTTCATGTTCATGGCCAGGCAAGGTCTGCAGTACGATCTCGCCGCTTGCCCGCAGCCCGGCAATGCAGTCGGCGAGCACCGGATCGTCGGACCAGGGTGCGCGGATCGCAGCGGCCGGCTCGCCAGCCTGCGCCAGCGAAGCAAGTTCGCGCAATTCGAGAGAAAACCCGGTGGCGGGCCGAGCCCTACCGAAATCCCGGCCGATCTCGTCGTACCGCCCGCCACGTGCAACCGCGTTTGGAATGGCATCAACATACGCAGCAAATGTGATTCCGTTGTGATACTGATAGCCGCGCTGGTCGGCCAGATCGACCGAAATCTCGACTTGCGGATAGCGTTGCCATATTGGTGAGGCGATCAGACGCTCGAGGGTATCCAATGCCCGGCGAATCGGTTCGAGATCAGGAAGCATTGCCCTGCCGCGCGCGATCACGGATCCATCGCCAGTCGCATCGCCATAGAGCTCTGGAAGAGCCAATAACGCACTTCTCGCCAGGGCTGCCGCGGTCGGCTCTGCTGCCGCCGGGGTCGCAATCAAGTACTCGGCAAGATCAGGCACATCCTTGCGTTGCAGTGCGGCGTAGACTTCCCCGGCGTCAAGTGCCGGGTCAAGCGCAAGAATTGCCGGCACGATTCCGGCGTGGCACAGATCGAGCCTTACCGGCCCGACGTGCGCCTGTTCAAGCGACGCGATCATCAGTTCGATGACCTCTAGGTCGGCCTCCAGCCCGGCATGACCGTAAAGCTCTGCGCCAACCTGCAAGGGCTCACGCGAAGCAAATAGGCCCGCGGGTCGTGCGTGTAGCACAGAACCGGCGTAGCAAAGGCGTGCGATACCCGCCCGATTGAGTAAATGCGCATCGATGCGAGCTACTTGCGGGGTCATGTCTGCCCGGATGCCAAGGGTGCGTCCCGAGAGCTGATCGACCAGTTGTAGCGTACGGTGGGCAAGGTCACGGCCCGAACCAGTAAGCAGCGACTCGATATGCTCGAGCAGCGGCGGCATCACGAGTTCATAGCCATAGGTGCGGTACAGGTCAAGAAGCCTGCGACGCAGCATTTCTATCGCCCTGGCCTCGGAAGGCAGAACGTCGGAGATGCTCTCGGGAAGAAGCCAGCGGGGCATGAGTTTCCAGAAATCTGCGGGCAAAACGACTGGCTAACTGCCGCACGGGACAAAGGGATTGATCCCCCTCAGCCGTCCGGCGAAAGCCTCAAGACCAGGCCAATAGCGGCTCCGGCGCGGATCAAGCCCAAGGCCAGAAACCACGGCGCCAGAAATCCAATTAAAGTCTGCGCCAACGAGGAGCCTCGAACGAATTTCGTCCGGATCACCTTCGTATCAGAAGCGCAAAACCCGGTATTCTCGCCGATTCAGGCAGAGATCAGCAAGAGGCCAATCAAAACCGCGCACATTCCGACGAATCGTAGCTGGCCGTCACGAAATTGCGCGATCCGGCTGACCGCCGCACGCCACTGCGACGGCGCCACCATCGGCATCAGCCCTTCGAAGATCAGCACGAAACCGAGCGCAAGTAACAGCGATTCGCCCATCGCCGCCGCGCCTTATTTGGCGGACGCAGCAGCTCCGGTCGCCGCCGGACGGCTCGACTGGCCGCTGGACCCGCGGAAGTAACGGAAGAAATCCGCCGACGGGTCAACAACCAGCAGATCGCTCCGGTTTCGGAACGACACCCGGTACGCCTCGAGGCTGCGATAAAAGGACGCGAATTCGGGATTCTGGTTGAATGCTCCGGCGTACAGCTGGGCAGCCTTCGCATCGCCCTCGCCTTTGAGAACCTGCGCATCCCGATAGGCTTCCGCCAGGATCACCTCACGTTGACGGTCGGCATCGGCACGAATTTTTTCGGACTCCGCGGAACCGGTGGCACGTCGTTCGTTAGCAACCCGCTTACGTTCGGACTGCATCCGGTCGAACACCCGCTCCTGTACCTCCGGGGCGAAGTCGACACGCTTGAGTCGAACATCGACGATCTCAGCGCCAAGCTGCTTGGCGTCGTCGTTGACCTTGACCAGCACGTTGTCGGTGATCTCATGGCGAGTACCGGAGATCACGTCAGCAACGGTGCGCTTGGCAATCTCGTTATTGAGCGCATCGCGCAGGCTTCGCGTAATGCGATCCGAAGCAATGATTTCACTCCCCTGTACAGACCGAACAAACTGGCGCGGGTCGGCAATTCGCCATTTCACGAAAGTATCGATCTGAATGTTCAGCTTCTCGGAGGTGATGAAGCGATCGATGTCAGCGGTGTCGATGGTCAGGATGCGACGATCAAAATACTGAACATTTTGAAATGGCGGCGGAAGCTTGAAATGCAGACCCGGCTGGTCGATGACCTTGCGGATTTCGCCAAGTGCATAAACCACCGCGTATTGACGTTGATCAACGACGAACAAGGTTGAGCCGAGCACGCCAAGCGCGACCAACACGAGGAGGACGAACGAAACAATGCGATTCATGGCATCTGCCTCCTCAGCGCGACTGCGAACGGTCGCGTGAGCGAAGACTCTCGCGGGAACGGAAGGTATCGACCGCCGGCGGAGACGGTTCGACCGGGGCAGATGGTGGGGGCATCTGGGCGCCAGAACGCGACGACCCGTCGGCGACTCCCTGCATCAGTTTGTCGAGCGGCAGGTAGAGCAGATTGCCGCCGCTACGGGAATCAACCATCACCTTGCTGGTGTTGGCAAACACCTGCTGCATGGTCTCAAGATACATCCGCTCTCGGGTCACCTGCGGAGCGCGACTGTACTCGGTAAGAACCTGCCGGAAGCGATTGGCGTCACCCTCGGCGGTCGCGATCACGCGTTGCTTGTAACCGTCAGCCTCCTGAGCCAGTCTGGCCGCAGTGCCGCGCGCCTTCGGAATCACGTCATTCGCGTAGGCACGACCTTCGTTGATCAAGCGCTCGCGATCCTGGGCAGCCTTGTTCGCATCCTCAAACGCAGCTTGCGCCTGCTCGGGCGGCTGCGCCTGCTGGATTGTCACGTCCACGATCGAGACACCGGCCTTGTACTTGTCGACAATTGACTGCATCAGCATTCGCGCATCCTTGGCGACTGCTTCCTTCTCTTCATACAACACCTGGTCAACGCCGCGACGAGCCACGACCTCGCGCATCGCGGTCTCGGCGCCTTGACGGATTAGTTCCTCCGGGGAGGGCCCAGGGTTGTTGTTGAACAGCCAGGCAACCGGATCGGCGAGGCGATATTGCACCGCAAACTGCATATCAACGATGCTCTGGTCCTCCGTAAGCATCAGCGACTCGCGCAGCACCTTGTTTTTGATGTTGCTGCGATAGCCGATCTCAATCTGGCGCAATTGCTGAACGTTGACCATTTCATGGGTTTCGACCGGGAACGGAATTCGCCAGGTAAAGCCCGCACGATCGTTCAAGTACTTGAATTCGCCGAAACGCAGAACCGCAGCGGCCTGTCCCTCAGGAACGATGTAGAAGCCGCTCGCCAGCCACAACAACAATCCAATCACGGAGAGCACGCCGATACCCGCTCCAGCCCCCTTAAATGAAGGGCCATCCCCAGCAGGACCGCCTGGCGGCACACCACCGCCACGACGCCCGAACATCGCGTTCAGTCGCCGGTTGAAGTCTCGCCAAAGCTCATCGAGATCAGGCGGCCCCTCATTGCCGGGACGTTGGGGTCCGGGGTTGTTGCCACCCCCGCCACCCTGACCGCGGCCCCAACCGGGGTCATTCAGGGAAAATATCCTGCGGATTGCTTGTCGCATCATTGGATTTGCTTGAACGATCAGACGAACTGGTCGTGCGTCGGAGAAATGAACGGAGAACTTTCCTCGGGCGTTGACCCAGTGTCTGGAGATTCGTACTCCAGCCCTTCGCCCGAGAGGCCGGCTTCGGCGCCGGAAGGCGTATCTGCATTGCGGGCTGCAGCAGCGCGCTCGGCAAGCGCCTGGCGCAACCAGCCCAACCCCTCGCCGGAAACCGCACTGACGGAAATTTTGCTGATGCTACCACAGGGACCACGCTGAACTTCTGTCGGGCGGCCAACTGCGTCGATCTTGTTCAGAACGATGATCGTTGGCACCTGATCGGCACCAATCTCGGCGAGAACCCGGTCGACCTGTTCGACCTGTTCATCCCGATCGGCAGCCGATGCATCGACGACATGCAATAACAGATCCGCCTGAGCGGTTTCCTCAAGCGTCGCGCGAAAGGCCTCGACCAGCTGGTGCGGCAGATCGCGAACAAATCCGACGGTATCGGACAGGACGATCTCGCTGCCATCGGCCAGGCGCAGACGACGGGTCAAGGTGTCCAGAGTGGCGAACAACTGGTCGGCTGCGTAGGTTCCGGCGCCAGTCAGCGCATTGAACAGGGTCGACTTCCCGGCATTTGTATAGCCAACCAAAGAGACCGTAAAGGCTTCCCGGCGGCTGCGCGCCCGCCGACGGGTACGACGCTGACGCTCGAGCTTGTCAAGGCGTGCACGCAATTGCCGCGCCTTGGAGTCGAGCATTCGGCGATCGAGCTCAATCTGCTTCTCGCCTGGACCGCCACGCTGCCCAATGCCACCGCGCTGCCGTTCGAGGTGAGTCCAGCCGCGAACCAAGCGACTGAGCTGGTGTTCGATACGGGCGAGTTCGACCTGCAGCTTGCCCTCATTACTGCGAGCGCGCTGCGCGAAAATGTCGAGGATCAGTTCGGTTCGATCGACGACTGGAACCCCCAACAACTGGTTCAGATTACGCTGCTGCACCGGCGACAAGGGATTATCGAAAATGACAGTGCCGATGCCTGCATCCTCGATAATCGCCGCGATTTCCTCGGCCTTGCCAGTTCCGACCGAAAGCGCCGCGTCCGGACGATCACGCCGGCAGACCAGCCGTTCGACCGGCAGGTAACCGGCGGAGGCCGAAAGCGAATGCAACTCGTCCAGTGAGCGCAGGTCAATCGACTTGCGCCCGAAGGCGACCCCGACCAGCAGGGTCTTGACCGGTTCGTTACGCGAGCTCAGCTTTCAGAGCTCTCTTGCTGGAAGTTGACCGCGCGGGCCGGCACGACCGTGGAGATCGCGTGCTTGTAGACCATCTGCGTGACGGTGTTACGCAGCAGAACCACATACTGGTCAAAGGACTCGATTTGACCCTGCAGCTTGATGCCGTTGACCAGGTAGATCGAGACCGGAACATGCTCCTTACGCAGCAGGTTCAGGAACGGGTCTTGTAAAAGCTGCCCTTTGTTACTCATTATCACTCCGTTATTGTTCGAATTCCCAGATATGGGCGAGGAGACCAGAATTCAACCCGTCCGTCGGAGAACGGCGGGTCTTCTTTGCAATATACCTGCAAGTGGCTTGACCATCGGCGAGCGTACGCAATCAACTGGCGTATGGATTCGTCGATGAGCGAAATTCAAT
>Ga0256361_1000107_pt1 | contig 9754 bp, 5 predicted proteins | sample MistaT_18_FD_186121 | JGI IMG/M metagenome (GOLD analysis project Ga0256361, IMG submission 186121) | Metatranscriptome of freshwater microbial communities from Mississippi River, Louisiana, United States - Miss_Law_RepB_8d (Metagenome... | ecosystem: Environmental > Aquatic > Freshwater > River ... | reverse complement strand
CACAAACTCGAAATCTACGCCTTCTTCCCCTCCCGCGCGTGTCACCTTTTAACGACGCAAGTTGGAAACGGTTCATGCCCCGAGTTGCCTTCGCTGGGTGGCATCGGAATCCGCGCGGGGTTAGGTCGGTGGTTCGGACCGCGATTTCGCGGATCGAACCTAACGCGTCTTGGTTGTTCCCTGGTCGTCACGAACTCATTGAGCGTACGTGATTTATGGCTGACAATAAGAAGATGTCGGTCGCCGAGATTCTCGCTGCGGCCCGCGCGAATAAGGCAGCTGGCGAAGCCAAGGCAGCTGGCGAAGCCAAGGCATCTGGCGAGGCCAAGGCGGCACCGTCCGCCGCAGCCAGTCCCGCAGTGGACGACGGAGCCGATTCCACGAATTCGTCGGTGACCGTTACCGATAACCCACCGGCGACGGCGGCAGAAGCTCCCCCTGCAGGCAAACCCACCGCGAAACCCGTAGCCGCCGCAAAGCCGAAACCGGGCGCGATGAGCATCGCCGACATTCTCGCCGCCGCACGAGCGGATAAGGGACCGAAGGCTGCTGTTGGTGAAGCGACGCCAGCCGCCCCGACTGTGGAAACTCCGCCGCCTGTGGCCGCGAAACCCGCTGCGGCCAAGCCTGTGGCGGCAAAGCCCGCCGCTAAGCCAGCGGCCGCGAACGCGGAAGGTGGTGCTGCGGCCCCTAAACCCGCCGCGCTTGACACCGCCAGCATTCTCGCGGCCGCCCGCGGTGCAGGCGTCGCCAAACCCGGTCCTGTGTCCAAGGCCGAGGCGAAAGAGAAGGGTATCGAGGCGGTTCCAGCAAAGAAAAAGCTGGAGGCCCCGCCGATGCCCGCCAAACCTGAATACGCTCAGGCTAAGCCAACCGGCAAGGGAGCCAAGAAGGGCGAGTCTCGTCGTGGGTTTTTCGCGTCGGTCTCGTCCATGATCGCCGGTTCCTCGTTGGCGCTCGGCTTCACGTCGCTCGCCGTGACCCATCTTCTATGGGTCCTTGGCTTGGCCCGATACTTCTTCCCCAACATCCTGACCGAGCCGCCGACGAAATTCAAAGTCGGTTTCCCGGACACTTTGGCCCCAGGCCAAGTGGATGAACGGTTCAAGGCCCAGTTCGGCGTCTGGGTGGTCAAGCACGAGTACGAGGGACAGTCGCAAATCTTCGCGTTGAAAACCGTATGCACCCACCTTGGATGCACTCCAAACTGGCTCGAAGCCGAGCAGAAGTTCAAGTGTCCCTGCCATGGCAGCGGCTTCTACAAGGACGGCGTGAACTTTGAAGGCCCCGCGCCCCGTCCACTCGAACGTTACGCCATCAAGGTGTCGGACGACGGACAATTGGAAGTCGACAAGAGCCGCGTGTTCCACGAGGAAACGGGCCAGTGGAAGGACAACTCGTCGTTCGTGCCCACGTAGCCGTGTCGTCGCTGTTTTGCCCCGTAAGTTTGGCGAAATTCGTCGCGGAGTTGGAATTTTTCTATGCCATCGCTCAGCGAAGTCATTCGTGAATCCCAAATCTGGAAAAGCATTTTCCGCCATCCGATGCCGGTCGACCGCCGGAATCGGATCGTGGTCATGCTCACCAACTTTTTCCTCCACTTGCACCCCGTCTCCATCAAAAAGCAGGGCATTGCCCTCAGCTACACATGGTGTATGGGTGGCGTGACGTTTTTTCTGTTCCTGGTCGAGACCGTCACCGGCGTCTTGCTGATGTTCTACTACCGCCCCACCTTGGAATGGGCGTACACGGACATCCTTGCCTTACGGGACGTCGCTTCGTTGGGAATCCTCCGCGAGGTGCATCGCTGGGGCGCCCACGCGATGGTGATCACCGTTTGGCTCCACATGTACCGCGTGTTCCTAACGGGTAGCTACAAGCCGCCCCGTGAGTTCAATTGGGTCATCGGCGTAATCCTCCTGCTGCTGACATTGCTTCTGTCATTTACCGGCTACCTACTTCCGTGGGATCAGCTCGCGATTTGGGCCATCACGGTCGGATCGAACATGGCTCGCGCCCATCCCGTCCTCGGGCACGAAGGGCCTGGCGCCGCGTTGCTCACGGTAGATGGTATCGACATGATCACCCGCGTCCGATGCCCGCTTCGGCCTCCTCGGCGCCCGCTTCGTCGGCGAAGAGACCCTGAATCGGTTCTACATTTTGCACTGCATCGCCATTCCCTTGGCCGCCTCGCTGCTGATCGCCATCCACTTTTGGCGGGTACGCAAGGACGGCGGTATCAGCGGTCCGTTGTAAACGGGAATCACACTCATGCATGGTCACGTAAGCGAAGAAGAGTTTCTTCACCACATCGGCGGCTTCCTGGGTTACTACTACGTCGCCCTGGCCGTGATGAACGGCGTCGCCGCACTTTACCTCTGGCAAACCGGCCAGTCGCGCCTGCTGCTCAAACTCCGGAAGTTTCCGGTGTCGACGGCCTTGGTGTGGCTGTCGGTCGCGGTCGCGTATCTCGTAATGTCTCCGCTGGCCTTCAGTGGCAACAAGGCATCCTTGGGCCTTGTGTCGCTGCCCGCGTTTCTGCGGGAGGGATTCGATGCCATCATGGGGCCGGTCGTGTACTCGGTAGGCTCCCTACTGCTGCTCGTCGGGATGTACGTCGGTCGAAATTTCTTCGTGAAACCCTGGGTGGCTTGGACCGGTCTGAACCTATCGCTTCTCGTAATGGGTTTTTCGATGACCGACATGGATTTCGCGAGCATCGTTACCAAACCAGACAACGTGCCCATCGTCGGCTTGGTCTTCCTACTCGGTTTCTTTACGTGGCTCGCCAGTTATCGCGCTGTGATCAACGACGAGCGAACTGCAAGAGGCGAATTGCCGCTCGAAGCACTCGAGTCGGAAAAGGTGCTGACCTGGCCCGATTTGGTGTACACCGAACTGATCTGCATGGTCGCGTTGACCGCGTTCCTCGTGCTTTGGGCCTTGGCGCTTCAGGCCCCGCTCGAAGAACCCGCCAGCGCGGTAAAGACCCCGAACCCCTCCAAGGCCCCCTGGTACTTCCTTGGCCTGCAGGAAATGCTGGTCTACTACGACCCGTGGATGGCGGGCGTCGCCTTGCCAGGGACGGTCGTCGTCGGTTTGATGGCCATCCCCTATATCGACTTCAATAAGAAGGGGATGGGATACTACACGATCAACGAGCGGAAATTCGCCTACCTAACGTTTCAATTCGGCTTTCTGGTGCTCTGGATCACCCTGATTGTGATGGGAACGTTCCTCCGCGGTCCAAACTGGAACTTCTTCGGCTTCTACGAGAAATGGGACACGCACAAGGTTGAGGCTCTGAACAACATCGACCTCTCGATGTTCTTTTGGATCGATTTGTTGCAGATGCCACGGCCAGTAGCGCCCGAAGGATCCAGTCTGCTCGTCAAAATCGCGTATATCATGCTCCGCGAGTCGCCGGGAATCATCCTTGTATTCCTCTACTTCGCCGCGCTGCCCCCAGCGATGGCTGTCCTTCCGTTTTTCCGAGACCTGTTTATCAAAATGGGTTTCATACGGTACATGCTGATGACCAACCTGCTGCTCAGCATGCTCTTGTTGCCCATCAAGATGGTCCTCCGCTGGTCCATCAACCTTAAGTACTTCGTGGCGATTCCTGAGTACCTGCTGAACTTCTAGTAGGACACGGCTTTACCGGGAGGAGGCGTCCATGCCCGCAACAGAACAAACGTGGCGTAACCAGAAGCTGCTGCATCGTGTGTTTGGCGTTTCAGCCTTCGCCTTGCTGGCGTCGACGATGTGGATGTTCTACGCGGACCACAACCGCGAATGGAAACCCTATCAAGACACCGCGCGACACATGGATTTGTCGTACAACTCTTGGCTGCAGTTGCAGTACGAGACGAACGACGCCATTCGCGAACATCAGCAACTGGCGGACGCGTTCGCCCTAGCGCGGACAGCGCCAGTGTCGGATGACCTGCTGAGCCAATTCAAGGCGGAAGCGGAACGGCGAGCAACCGAGGACGCGACGAGCAAAAACCTCTACGAGACGCTCGCGGTCGAGTCGCTCAACGCGGCGGCGGCCAAAGCAACTGCGGACCTTGGCGACGAACCATCGAAAGCGGACGGCAAGCTGATCACGGCGGCGGAAGCGGCCCACGACGAGGTCATCGACGCTTTAACCAAGATCGTAGCCCGCGCGAAATTCATTGAAGACAACGCCCTCAATGCCCGGAAATTTAAGTCCGCCGATCTGGACGCGATCCGTGCGAAGCTGGATCTCGCGGTTCGTGACAACTTGCCGCAAGCGGAACGCGAGCGATTGCAGGAGCAAGTGAACGGCGTCGCCGCGGAACTGGAAGCGTTGAAAATCAAGTATCAGGCGGCCGACGAGCACCGGAAGAAACTGCAGAGTATCGTGCGGGTCGCGCGCACGAATGAGGACATCGCGAAAAAGGCGTTGGACGACAATCGAGCCGATCTGCGAAAGCTGCAGTCGGGTTACTCTGAAAGGCAGATGACCTATTTCGCAGACAAGTTTCCATACCTCGGCAAGAAGTGGCTCACGCTCCCCGTACTCGACGCTTTCAATTCGCCCCGTAAGATCGACAACTTGTGGAGCGACGATCTCACCATCGATTACAACTTCCGAAAGGTCCGCCGCTTCGACCGATGCACCACCTGCCATCAGGCGATGGAGAAAACGCTGCCCGGAACCGCTGACAAGCCGCTTTTCGACGGCGTGAGGACGTATTCCGTTGTGCTCGCCGTCCCAGCCAAGGCGGATGTGGAAGCGGCGAAGAAGGAAGTTCTGGAGTCGCGTCAGAGTCGGTCGGCCGCCGGCGAATCACTCGTGACAACCGCCGAACAGGACCTGTTGGAGAAGGTCTATGGCTTCAGACTTGCGCAAGAGGGACTCGTCCGACGCGAGGACGTGACCGTGGCGCTCGTGCTGCCGAACTCGCTCGCGGCAACCGCGGAGCCGAGTTTGAGCGAGGCTCGTACCTCCAAGGCGACTGGTGAAGCGTTGCGTCGCTCTATCCTGACCGTCTCAAACTCGGACGAACCTCTTCCGCCTCCTGGCGTCACCGTCGGTGACACGATCCTGAGCGTGAACGGCAACTTCGTCGATTCGCCAGCGGAAGTCGAGCGAATGCTGCTGACGACTGCTGAATTCGGCAAGCCAATGGAGATTGAAATTCGCCGGGGCTTCGCCAACCCTTACACTTCTCACCCGAGGCTCGACCTGTTCGTCGGGTCAACCAGTCCACACAAACTTCAAACGTTCGCCTGTACCGTATGTCACGAAGGGCAGGGTAGTGCGACCCAGTTCAAGTGGGCTTCGCACACTCCGGATTCGAAGCGACAGCACGAAGAATGGTCGAAGGAACATGGCTGGTTCGACAATCCGCATTGGATCTTTCCAATGTACGCCAGGCGTTTTTCGGAAGCGTCCTGCCTCAAGTGCCATCATGACGTGACAGAACTGGAAGCGAGTCCGCGATTCCCGGAGACGCCGGCTCCCAAGTTAACGCACGGATACGACCTCATGGTCACCTACGGTTGCTACGGATGCCATGAGGTAAAGGGGTACGATGGTCCAACTCGGCGTGTTGGTCCGGACGTTCGTCTCGAACCAAACTACTTTGCCGCTGCCCAGCAAATCAAGCCTCAGTTGGAGAAGGCGGACGCACTGGGCAAGTTGACCAGTGACGAATTGGCCGCACTACATGCTGTGGTTGACAATCCTGAGCGTGCCGAGGCCAGGGCAAAACTCGTTGCTCGTTTTACCCAGGACGCCAAGTCGCCAGATCCAGCGTTCCCGGCGGCCAGTCACAGCCTGGCTGAACTACTGAAAGACGAAGAAACTCCTGGGAAGCTGCGAAAGTCCGGTCCAAGTTTGCGATTCGTCGCCAAAAAGTCGGACACGGATTTCCTGGTTGATTGGATTCGCGAACCGAAGCACTTCCGACCATCAACAAAGATGCCGCAGTTCTTTAAACTCTGGAGTCATCTCGAGGCCGAAGCCGCCCACGGCACCGAGAAGATGGAAGAGGTTGAGATCGCTGGCATGGTCGCTTACCTACAGGATCGCTCGCAAACCTTTGACTTCCTCCCGCAAGCGACTGTGAATGAACCTGGGGCAACCGACCAGGAGAAACTGGAAGGGCGGATTGCTCGTGGAAAGGTCGCGTTCCAGGAACGCGGCTGCCTCGCGTGCCATAACCATGGTGACTTCGAGGACATTCAGGCCTACCGGGATCCGAAGGAAGTAATGCAGGGACCGAATCTGACCGGCTTGGGCAGCAAGTTCGCGCCCGAGCGGAACAAGTTCGGTCGTCAATGGCTCTATTCCTGGATCAAGCAGCCCACGAAGTACCACGCTCGCACTGTCATGCCTGACCTGTATCTCGATCCGATACAGCACAAGGACGAAAAGGGTAACGTTGTTCATACGACGGATCCCGTCGCGGATATTGTCGAGTACCTGTTGACATCAAAGGCCGACTGGGCGCCGATCGGCCTCGGAGACGGCGTGTCTAGCGATTTGGAGACGCAGACTCGGCAAAACCTCGAAGAGGCGTTCTATGTCGAAGCGGCGGGCAAGTACGCTAAGTTTGGTGTACCGGCCCGGCTCGAGAAGACACTCAAGGGAGCGGAAAAGGAACTGCTTGTGCCAGATGCCGACTTCGACGCATCGAAGGAGGTCTCGGCCCGGCAGAAGCTCAACTACATCGGGCGTAAGTCGATCGCCAAGTACGGCTGCTTCGGCTGTCACGATATTCCGGGTTTCGAAGACGCCAAGCCGATCGGAACGGGGTTGGCGGACTGGGGTCGGAAGGAGCCGGCCAAGTTGGCCTTTGAGCACATCACCCACTTCCTGCACAAGCATGGCCATGGCCCCCACCATGGCGGTGGTCATGGCGCCGCAACGCCCCATGGCAAAGAGGCCAAGTCCAACAAATCGGTAGGCAAGCAGCCAGTTGGCTACGTTTCCACCGAGGATCATGGAGACCACTCAAAGGTTCATCATGATCCGGTTCGAAAGACGCCTGATTTCTATGTGAAGCACATCGAAGCAGGCCATCGTGAAGGCTTCTTGTGGCAAAAGCTGACCGAGCCACGCAGCTACGATTACGAGAAGACGGAAAACAAGCGTTACAACGAGCGTCTTCGCATGCCGAAGTTCCCGTTTTCCGACACGGATCGGGAAGCGATCATGACTTTCGTTCTAGGGTTGGTCTCCGACCCGCCAGCACCGAAGTACATTTATAAGTCCGACGCCCATCAAACCGCCTGGATCAAGGGCAGGCAGGCTCTCGAGAAGTATAATTGTGGCGGATGCCACGTTTTGGAAGCCGAACGCTGGGAGGTGACGTCGAAGCCCGGCGAATACGGCGAGCAAGCGGCAACGAACCAGTACCCGTACCTTGCCGCTCGGTTTTCGCCGGAATCTGTCGCCAAGTCGAAAAAGGCTGACGCTGCCGGGCTGGTGAAGGCACATCTCACGGGGATGCCCGCGCTTAACGACGCGGATGCGTTGCCCGTCGTGAACGATGTCGAGGGCGATCCCGTTGAAAACGATGGCGACTACGAGCGGAACACGGTTTCCTATCCCTTTGAACTGTGGCAACCCACTTTGATCGACGGTCAGAAATACGAACCGGGGATCATGCAGGTCAATGTCGCCGCCAGCAAATTGACCAAGCGAATGGACACGGAGGGTGGCGTTCTTGCCAGATACCTACTGCCTCACGTGACACAGCGTGAAAAGCAGGTAAACCCCGCCGCGAAGGGCACCGAATCGTGGGCTTGGGTGCCTCCTCCACTCGTTGGCGAAGGGCAGAAGGTCCAATCCCAGTGGCTCCATAATTTCCTGCTAAATCCGTACCCGATCAGGCCAGCCGTGGTTCTGCGGATGCCCCGGTTCAACATGTCGGCCGAGGAGGCCTCGGATTTGGCGGAGTATTTCGCACGCAATGACGGGGCGGAATTCCCATACGCTGCCACGGAACACCGGCTTCCGACTTACTTGGCTGCGAAGGAATCCGCTTATCAAGCGGCTGCCAACGCGGTCGCCGCTAAACCAGCGAGCGACGGGGCCGTGTCTCGATCGCGTCTTCAGGATGCGATGCGAATGGTCACCAATAGCAACTACTGTGTGAAGTGCCATATCGTTGGTGACTACGTGCCAAGCGGCGCCGATCGAGCCAAAGCACCGAATTTGGCTCGTATTTACGAGCGTTTGCGGCCCGGCTACTTACGGGACTGGATCGCCAATCCGAAGCGCATCCTGCCCTACACGAGTATGCCCGTGAACATCCCCTATGATCCGGCGGACACGAAGAACTTCGGAGGCATATCGCAGGATCTGTACCACGGGACAAGTATCGATCAGGTCGATGCGTTGGTGGACTTGCTTATGAATTACGACAACTACGCCAAAGATAAGACGCTCGTGGCACCGCTCGTTCAGCAGGCGGCACCGCCTGCGGCACCGGAGGCTGCCACGGGAGAACCCGCTACGGCGGAAAAGCCAGCGGCTGGTGGTGGCGGCTAGTTGATCGCCTTTTGTGGTAGTTCGAGCCAACAGAGAGTGAGGTTTCAATGCGTAAGGTTTTATGGTCAGTCTTTTTCCTGAGTGCATGTCTCTGCGCTGGGAACGTTCGGGCGCAGACCTGGGGTGACTTGACTCTCAAATTCTGCTGGATGGTGCGGCACCAGCCGCCAAGCCGTTGACGGTAAACAAGGACCAGCAGGTCTGCGGCAAGGAAAAGCTGGTTGACGAGACCCTCTCTTTCGGGCCAGGCGGTGGGATCGGGAATGTCTTCGTCTACCTGCGACCTGCTGTTGGGAAGAAGGTTGCGATCCACCCCGATCTCGAAAAGCTCAAAGGAACCGAGGTTGTTCTCGACAACAAGGGTTGCCGTTTCGAACCGCACACAGCCGTTCTATGGACGGCCCAGACGCTTGTGCTGAGGAATTCGGACCCAATCGGCCACAACACGAAGATTGACGTGTTGGACAATCCGCCAGTGAATCCAATCATTCCGGCTGGCGGTTCGCTGAAGCAATCGTTCAAGAAGGAAGAGCGTTTGCCGGCTTCGGTCAGTTGCTCGATCCATCCTTGGATGCAGTCGAAGTTGTTGGTTCGGGATAATCCCTACGCGGCCGTGAGTGATGCCACGGGCACGGTGAAGATTCCCAAGCTCCCAGTTGGTGAGTGGCAGTTTCAGATTTGGCACGAGGGCGCCGGCTTCATCCAGGAAGTTAAGGATGGATCCGGGAAAACGGTCAAGTGGAGCAAGGGTCGGGCGGATTTCACCATCAAGGCTGGCGCCAACGATCTCGGTACATTCAAGGTGGCCCTAAAAACCTTGGCGAAGTAACTGCATTTCGCTTCGGGACTGCCGGAGGATGGCGGTCGTCTGGGGATTTATACGTTTGGAATGATTTGGCAAGTTGGCTTGCTTGTCTGTGGGGGAGAAATCGGTGAAACGACACTGGAAAACCGTGTTTCTTGGAACTCTTGGAACACTCGTTACGGCTGCTTCCGGGTGTGGTTCGAAGTTGCCGATTAACGTATCCCCCGATCTGGCCGTAGCAACTTCGCTAAGATCGGAATTGGAAAGCGGGAACGATGCGAATGCATCCTCAGACGCCGCCCCGTCGGAGGGCACCGCGATGCCAACGGGCTGGGCAACGCTGTCTGGCGTCTTCAAAGTGGTAGGTGACCGGCCATCCGCCGCACCCTTGACAATCGACAAGGATCAGGCGGTTTGTG
>Ga0256361_1000106_pt1 | contig 9765 bp, 9 predicted proteins | sample MistaT_18_FD_186121 | JGI IMG/M metagenome (GOLD analysis project Ga0256361, IMG submission 186121) | Metatranscriptome of freshwater microbial communities from Mississippi River, Louisiana, United States - Miss_Law_RepB_8d (Metagenome... | ecosystem: Environmental > Aquatic > Freshwater > River ... | reverse complement strand
CTTTGGAATTGTACGCGGGCGGAGTTTGAATTCCCAGTCTGCGGAGAATTGTTCAGTCGCGGCGGGCGAGGGCCAGCATTCGTCGGGCGCGTTCGATCCGGCGGGCTGTTCCGGCGTATTCTTCGTCGGACTTGGCGCGTTCGGCGCGGGCCTCGGCAAGTGCCTGGGCGGCAGCTTTGCGGCTGAGTTCCTGGGTGGGAGTGGCAGAAAAGGTGAGCACGGAAATCACGGGGCCTTTGACCTGCACAAAACCACCGTCGATGAAGATGCCTTCAGTGTCTCCCGAAGGAGTCCTGTACTGCAGCTCACCGATCCCGAGTCGACCCACAAGTGGGGCGCGACCGGGGTAAATTCCGATCGATCCATCGAAGAGAGGCACGCGGACGGAAGCCGCAGGCCGATCGAAGACGGTCTTTTCGGGAGTGACCAGGACAAGTCTGAGTTCTGCCATGGATGATTCCGATCCTTTGCCTGGTGATCAGCTCTGAGCCTGCATGCGGCGGTACTGTTCTTCTGCTTCCTCGATGGCACCGACGTACATGAAGGCACCTTCGGGCAGATGGTCCCACTTGCCGTCGCAGATTTCCTCGAAGCTGCGGATGGTGTCCGCGAGCGGAGTGATCTTGCCGGGCTTGCCGGTGAAGACTTCGGCCACGAGGAACGGCTGGGAGAGGAAGCGTTCGATGCGGCGGGCGCGGTGCACGACCAGCTTGTCGTCTTCGCTGAGTTCATCCACACCGAGAATCGCGATGATGTCCTGCAGTTCGCGGTATCGTTGCAGAGTCTGCTGGACGCGGCGGGCAGCGTTGTAGTGGCGCTGACCGACGTACTGCGGGTCGAGAATTCGGCTGGAGGAAGCCAGTGGGTCGATGGCGGGGTAAATGCCTTTTTCCGAGATGCGTCGTTCGAGATAAATGAACGCGTCAAGGTGGGCGAAGGCGGTTGCAGGGGCAGGGTCGGTGGGGTCGTCGGCGGGAACGTAAACAGCCTGGACGGAGGTGATGGCCCCGTTCTTTGTGGAGGTGATGCGTTCCTGGAGCTCGCCCAGCTCTGTGCCGAGCGTTGGCTGGTATCCCACAGCGGAGGGCATACGGCCGAGGAGCGCGGAGACCTCGGAGCCGGCCTGGGAGAAGCGGAAAATGTTGTCAACGAAGAGCAGCGTGTCGGAGCCAGTGGCGTCACGGAACCATTCGGCCATGGTGAGGGCGGACAGAGCGACGCGGAGACGTGCGCCCGGCGGTTCATTCATCTGACCGAACACCATACAGGTTTGCTCGATGACCGACCGGCCGGTTTGGCCGATCTTGGTTTCCTGCATTTCGAGCCAGAGGTCGTTACCTTCGCGGGTGCGTTCGCCGACGCCGGCAAACACGGAGTAACCGCCGTGGGCACTGGCGATACGGGCGATGAGTTCGGTAAGAATCACGGTTTTGCCGAGACCGGCACCTCCGAAGAGACCGGCCTTACCACCGCGGACGAACGGGGTGAGCAGGTCAACGACTTTGATGCCGGTTTCGAAGACTTCGGTTTTGGAGCTGAGTGATTCGAGTTTGGGAGGGTGACGGTGGATGGGCCAGCGTTCGTCGTGCTCAACAGCGCCGCGGCCGTCGATGGCGTCGCCAAGGACGTTGAAGACGCGGCCCAGTGTGCCCTTGCCGACGGGAACTGAGAGTGGCCGGCCGGTGTCGTTCACGGTCATACCGCGACGCATGCCGTCGGTGCTGCCGAGAGCAACGCAGCGGACGCGACCGCCGCCGAGGTGCTGCTGGACTTCGCCGGTGACTTTCACGCGGGTGCCCTTGATCTCCTCGTCGATCGTGAGCGCATTATAAATTTCCGGGAGACTGTGCTCGGGAAATTCGGCATCGAACGTGGATCCGATCACCTGCGAGACTTTGCCCTGTTTTGTTGCTTCAGCCATGGTTCGCCTGCTGTGTGAATCGCGAATTGGGTCTCTGATGGTTCAGGGACGAAGATGATTTGAAGGGTAGTGGTGACCTAGCCGAGGGCTGCGGCACCGCCGATGATTTCTGCGAGTTCTGAGGTGATGCCGGCCTGACGGGCACGGTTGTATTGCTGCTTAAGACTTCCGGCCATTTCATCGGCGTTCTCGGTGGCGCCCTTCATGGCAACCATGCGGGCAATTTGTTCGCTGACGATGGAGTCGAGGAAGCACTTGAAGAGTTTGGCTCGGAATGCGGCCGGTACGATTTCTTCGAGGATTTCCTGGGCGGATGGAAGGAAGTCGTAGTCCACGCCGCTGGAGTTGGCAGTGCCACCCGAAGAGAGGCTGGCGAGTGGCAGGATGGTTTCGACGATGGCGAACTGCTTTGAGCTGGATTCAAAGCGGGTGTAGGCCACATCGAGCCGATCGATTTTACCGGCGATGTAGAGATCGGCGTAGCGACTGGCGATCGCTTCCACTTCGAGGAAGGAGGTTTTGTCCTCGAAGTGGGTGTAGGTCTGATCCATGGCAACTTTTTGGAAGTTGAGGAACTTAATCCCGCGCTTGCCGGAGACTTCCAGTGAGGTCTGAACGCCTTTTTCGTTCTGCTGACGGACGTGTGCCAGCGTCTGTCGGAGGACGCTGGCGTTGTAGCCGCCGCAGAGTCCGCGGTTTGCGGTGAGCACCAGCAGGATGCCGTTCTTTTCTTCCGTGTGTCGCTGGAGCAGCGGGTGGGAGAACTTGAGGCTGGCCTGACCCAGGTCACCGACGATCTCGGAAATCTTCCGAGTGTACTCCGCGGCCTCAGTGGCGCGGTCCATGGCTTTCTTGAAGCGACTGGTCGCGATCAGCTCCATTGTGCGCGTGATCTTGCGGATGTTGCGCACCGCTTTGAGCCGTTTAACCAGTAAGCGTCGGTTGGCCATGGCTGAACTGCACCGGAGTTAGAGGGGACGGGAGGGAAGTGACGGATCAGCCTTTGGCTGCCTGACGAGCGACGAAGGCTTCGAGGGCCTTGCGGAGCTGGGCTTCGATTTCGTCGGTGAGGGCGGCTTCGGCCACGAGCTTATCACGCATATCGGCGTGCTCGGTGCGGATGAATTCGTGGAGTTCCTTTTCGACGGCCTGTACGCGATTGACAGGCACCTTGTCGAAGTAACCCCTGGTACCGGCATAGATGGCAATCACCTGGTCAGCAACGTGCAGCGGCACGTACTGGGGCTGTTTCAGGAGTTCCACCATGCGGTAGCCGCGGTCCAGCTGTGCCTGGGTGGCTTTGTCGAGTTCTGTGCCGAGCTGGGCGAAGGCTTCGAGTTCGCGGAAGGCAGCGAGGTCCAGACGGAGGCTGCCGGCGATCTTCTTCATGGCCTTTGTTTGAGCATTACCGCCGACGCGGCTTACGGAGATACCGACGTTGATGGCGGGGCGAATGCCCTTCCAGAAGAGGTCCGGCTCGAGGTAGATCTGGCCATCGGTGATGGAAATCACGTTGGTCGGAATGTAGGCGGAAACTTCCCCTTCGAGCGTTTCGATGATGGGGAGCGCGGTCATGGAGCCGCCGCCGAGTTCCTTGTTGAGTTTTACGGCCCGTTCGAGCAGGCGACTGTGGCAGTAGAACACGTCGCCGGGAAACGCTTCGCGGCCCGGGGGACGACGCATCAGCAGAGAGAGCTGGCGGTAGGCGACGGCCTGCTTGGAGAGGTCATCATAAACCACGAGCGTATGTTTGCCCTGGTACATGAAGTACTCGGCCAGTGCAGCACCGGCGTACGGTGCGATGTACTGGAGCGGTGCCGGATCGGAGCTGCTGGCGGCGACCACGATGGTATAGTCGAGTGCGCCATTCTGACGGAGTACTTCGACGACGCCGGCGATTGAGGAGGCACGTTGACCGCACGCGACGTAGACGCAGATAACGCCGGTACCCTTCTGGTTGAGAATGGTATCGATGGCGATTGCCGTCTTGCCGGTTTTGCGGTCACCGATGATGAGCTCGCGCTGGCCGCGACCGATGGGAGTCATCGCGTCGATGGCTTTGATGCCGGTCTGGAGCGGTTCTTTGACGGGCTGACGCTCAGCGACACCTGCGGCCTGCCATTCGACGGGGCGGGACTCCGAGGTGATCACGGGGCCTTTGCCGTCGAGCGGTACGCCGAGCGGGTCGACCATGCGTCCGAGCAGCGTTTCGCCGACGGGCACGGACAGCAGCTTTCCGGTGGAGCGGACCTCGTCGCCTTCAGCGATGCTGAGGTAGTCCCCCAGAATCACGACGCCGACGCTGCTCTCTTCGAGGTTGAATGCGAAGCCGGTGGTGCCGTTTGAAAACTCGACCATCTCGCCCGACATCACGGAGGACAACCCCGTGCAGCGCGCGATGCCGTCACCGACTTCGATCACTCGGCCTACTTCCGCTGTCTGAACCAGACCGCGAAAGTCTTCAATCTCCTTCTGGATGACTGAAGCGATCTCGTCTGCTTTGAATTTCATTGAAAGTTTTCTCCACCAGACGTCCCTGCAGTGATTTCAGCCGGGAACGCAGCGATGAGTCAAAAACGGTATCACCAATTTGAAGGACGACTCCGCCGAGCAACTGCGGGTCGATGGACTCTTCGAGGATCGGATCGAATCCAAAGCGAGTTTTGAGGCTGGCCTGGATGTCGCTTCGGGCTTTGCCTGTGAGCGGCCTTGCGGACCGCACCTTTACCCGCTGGCGTCCTGCAGCGACTTCCTGAAGCCGCACGACCACTTCGTTGATGACCGGCAGCAGTTCCATGCGGCCGTGTCTCACGAGCACTCTGAGGAAGTTCGCGAAGAATTCGGAGCTTCTGGGAGCGATTACGCGGTCGATGATCTGGAGTTTCTGGTCGCGCCCGGCGAAGTCAGACAGGAGCAGATCCTGGAACTCGGGGAATCTTGTGAGGACATCCGAGAGGAACGAGCTGAGTTCTTCGGGCGCGGCTGAAACCTGATTGGCAGCAGCCGCCGACAGGAATGACTCGGCATACAGCGTCGCCACGGCGCGCGCACCGGGATCTTCCAGTACACTTTCCGGACGCGTTGCAAACCTTGAGCCAGCCATGGGAAGCCTTTTGCAGCTTGTTAGGGAGCGTGGTCGAATCAGCGGCTGATGTGGGCGAGCGCTTCGGTGACGAGGCGATCCTGATCGGAATCTGCGAGCGACCGCCCGAGCACGTGCTCCGTGGCGAGGATCACCTGGGAGTTGATCTGGCTGAAGACTTCGGCGAGGGCCGTGTCCTTTGCCTGCCGGATTTCGTCCCGAGCGCGGATGCGAATCTGGTCGACTTCCTTCTGAGCACTGGCGATGAGGTCTTTGCTGGTGCGTTCGGCATCGCGCCGAGCTTCAGCGACCATGGCCTGAACGGTCTGTTCGGCCTCGCGAAGTTTCTTCTGGTAGTCGGCCAGGAGCGCCTCAGATTTCCGTCGGTTTTCCTCAGCATCCTCGATCGCGCGGCGAATACCAGCTTCGCGTTTATCGAGCCCTTCGATCATGGGTTTCCATGCGAGCTTTCCCAGCACCAGCAGGAAGAGCACGAAGGCCACGACGGAGAAGAGCGCGAGGTCGCCCTTGAAGCCCATGGGCACACTGGTGTCGCCACCTGCTGCGTACAGGGCGGTTTCCAGTCCGCTTGGCGCGGCCCCAACGGCCAGCACAAAGGTGCACAGGACTGCGAGGAAGCGCGTGCAGGTCCTGAACTTAAACCTGGTGTTCATGAACGCCATCCTGATCGAATGGAAGCTGAGAAACAGGAGTAAATCAATTGATAAGGCAGACGATGAGACCGATCACAGCGGCCCCTTCGATCATGGCGGCGACGATGATCATGCTGCCGCGGATGTCACCGCAGACTTCGGGCTGGCGAGCCATGCTTTCGAAGGCAGCGGAGGACAGACGGGAAATGCCGAGAGCTGCGCCGATGACGATCAAACCAGCACCGAAGGTGGAGGTGAGATTGATCAGGGAGCTGCCGCCGGAAGCAGCAGCAGCAGCGGCGGGCGCGGCAGCGGCTTCGTCGAAGGCCATTGCTGGAGCGGACAGAAGGATGAATCCGGCCAGAAGCAGCATTGCGAATTTCAGGAACTGAGCCACAAGTCACTCCTCATGATTGAGCGGGTACAGGAAAGAGATCCACAATCGAGTCCCGAGCAGGACTACGGTGTAACAGACAGAGCAGAAGCCCCGAGGGGCTGTTTAGTGTTTATGGACGGAGCCGGCGATAAAGATGGTGGCAAGGAATGAAAAGACGTAGGCCTGGAGAACGGCGACGAGCAGTTCGAGGAGGCCGACGCCGACCTGGCCCAGAAGGCTGCCGATGGTGACGACTGTCCAGAGAGCGGTGTGGCCTTTGGCGGCGGAGGCGATGAACGCGAGGATCACGCCGAGCGCCGTGTGACCGCCCATGATATTGCCAAAGAGTCGCATCGCAAGGATGAGGTGCTTTATAAGAAAGCCGAGGAGTTCGATGATGAACATCAACCCGCCGATACCGACGGCACCGACCCCGGTCATGCCGGTGTTGGGGATGAGGTTGCCGAAGAAGCCGCCGAATCCGAGCGCCTGCATGCCGTAGGCGGTGGTGGCGACGAAGGCGCAAAACGCGAGGGCTCCGGTGACATTGATGTCGCCGGTGGCAGATCCGAGCGAGGGGACGGCGCCGAGCAGATTGCAGAAGAGAATGTAGAAGAAGCAGCTCCAGATGAATGGCAGGTACTTATCCGCCGGATGCCCTGCTGGTGCAGCGTGTCGATGATGGTGGGCGTGCCCTGAGTCGTGGGCGTGGTTATGGTGGTCACCGTGACCCGCATCGTGGTGGTCGTGGTGGTGGTCGCCGATGGTGGGTCGGACGACCTGGTCGCGAATGGCCAGGGCGAGCATTTCCCAGAGGTTCCAGAAGCGGCCGCGTGCGGGCTGACCGGAACGAATGCGAACGGCAAGACCGCGGAAGATGAACAGGCAGAGCAGGAGCACGACGAGTTGCAGCACCATGAATTTGGTGATGAAGAAGCCGTGTTCGGAGAAGCTGCCGGCGAAGGGCTGGGGGATGAGCACTTTGCCGACCAGGGCTGAATTGACCTGGTCGAGGGTGGCATCCTGGGGCAGGTGCAGCACGTATTTGACATGCCAGGGCACGTTGCCGATGTCTTCGTACGTATGAGACGACGTGAGGGCGCCTGGGACTTCGAAGTAGGCGAAATCACGTACGTGATGAAAATTGTCTTCGCCGCTCATCCTGGAGCCGTTTCCGAGGAGGATTTCGGGGAGTGGATCTGGAGGGGGTTCAGCGGTGTGCGGATTCGGGAACGATTGGGGACAACCGACGCGAAGATTTTCGCAGAGCCAGCACTTCGAGAACCATGGTTTGCAAATAAAAGAAAATGAGCCAGCCGTAGAATTCGGAAAATCCGACCTGCGGCTGTGACGTTTTTACGAGAATCACCGCTGCGAGCACCCAGAGAGTTCGATTGCCGGAGTGCAGGAAGGTTTCGGCGATTGTGTTTTGTTGGTTGAGAAGGCGAACGATGACCAAACCGGCGATACCGGAGAAGAACATGGTGCCGGCGGCAATGGAGAGCCAGAAGACACCAGAGGCCTGATGCAGGAGGCTTGCGGGCCAGTAAGCGAGGAGCCAGCCTGTAGTGAGGACCGTGGTGAGTCTGAAGAGAAAGCGGAAAATGGACACAGAGGAAACTTGGGTTCTGTGGTGATCGACAGTTTGGGTCAGCAGACCCAACGTGGAGTAACCGTGAAGGGGTGGGGCGTTAGCAGGGCGTCGCGAGTTGGGCGATGGCGACCTGCGGCGAAGTGACAGGCGTTGTCCGATGGCTGCGACTGTTTGTGGCAGGCATGGTGGAGTTGTTCCACCCTGCAGCGTCGGAAGACGGGAGCGAGAGTCTAGGAGCGGGGTCCAGGCGAGTCAAAGAGGGTGATTCGGGCAGAGGCAATTTCCCGGAATCGGGACGGATTTACACGTGGAATCGCACTGCCGGGACGCACGGATTGTCGGCTGGCAGTGGCGGCGAGGTGCTTGTTGTGTTTGTTCGTTCGGGGGGGGAGCTGTCGGTGTGTGGCGATCTGAGCCAGGTGAGCGGCGCGGAGCGGCGGTCGAGCGGAGGCGTGTGGAGCGACGCGACGGCTGTGGTGCGGACTGGATGTCGCGGGGGTGCCTGCGAGCTGACTGGCGGATACGAACACTCTGATTAGGCGGATCAGCGTAATACCGTGTCGTGGCGTGCCGCGATGGGCGAGTGTGGCGATGAAGCCCGAATAACCCGGCCAGGACTCGAACCTGGAAAAACAGAACCAAAATCTGTTGTGTTACCAATTACACCACCGGGTTGTGGGCTGAGCAGCTTAGTCGTTGCGGAGTCGGAGCCCGACTTCGCCGAGTTTTTGGCGGATTTCGTTGAGCGATGTGACGCCGAAGTTGCGGCTGGCGAGGAGTTCGTCGGGTGTTCGCTGGCAGAGCTGTCCGATGGTTTGGATATTGAGTCGGGACATGCATTTGCGGGAGCGGACGGAGAGGTTGAGATCGGCGACCAGTTTGTTCATCTGGGCCTGTTCTTCGGGGGTCAGGTTCTGGTCGACGACATGTTCGCGGGTGTGGATGCGATGGAGGTTTTGTCCGATGCGGAGTCCGTGGGCGGCGAGCAGTTCGCGGATTTCGGTGAGTGATGTTTCGCCGAAGTTTTTGCCGGCGAGGAGTTCCTGTTCGCTGACTTCGGTGAGGTCGCCGAGGGTGTTGATGTTCATTGCCTGGAGGCAGTTGCGGCTGCGAACGGAGAGTTCGAAGTCGGTGACGGGCCGGCCGAGGAGCTGCTTCATGCGGGCTTCCTGGCGGGCCTGATCTTCGTCGTAGTACATGTCCTGGGTGGCTTCGATGTCCTTGAGGTACAGGTCAGCGAAGACATTGACGGGGTCATATTCCCGAACGCGGCGGAAGCAGAATGCGGCGGCTTTGTAGTTTTCGCGATCTTCGTAGAGCAGGCCGAGGTTGAGGAGGGCGCCGATGTAGAAGGGTGGGCGTGAGAGTGAGCGTTCGTAGAAGCGGATGGCTTCGTCGTCGTTTCCGCGGAGGGCGTTTTCGGCGGCGAGCCAGAAGAGGGCGCGGGAGTGGTGTGGGTCCATGTCGACGGCGCGTTCGAAGTATTCGACGGCGGTGAGTGAATCGCCGCGGTCGGCCCAGATGCAGCCCATCTGGAAGGAGTATTCGGCGCGGCTGGCGGCGGCAGCGGCGACGCTGCGGAGCATTTTTTCGGCTTCGTCGACGCGTCCGGAGGCGCGGACGGCGCCGGCGCGGCGGAGCGTGCAGCCGACGGGATCGACACCGGCTTTGGCTGCGGCTTCGAAGCGGGCTGCGGCTTCATCGGGGCGGCTGAGCGACAGCAGGCACTGGCCGTGGACATACATGGCCACGCCATCGCGAGTTACCTGGGACAGGATGCGATCGGCCTGAGCCTGGCGGGACAGCAGATAGGAGCCGACGCCGGCGCGGGCGAGGACAGCTTCGTTTTTGTCACCGGCATCCACTTTGCGCACGGCTTCACCGGCGGCCAGTCGCAGATCGGCCAGCTGTGAAGAGCCGGCAGCGACTTCGAGCTGGTGCAGCTGGTCGAGTGTCAGCAGGTTTTCGGATTCAAAGATCTCACGGACATTGACAGTGACTGGGGGCACTTCGGTCGATTCCTGACAGACAGAGGGCGAATATTTCCGAACACCGCAGAGCCGGGAAACTTGCGAGAAACCGGGGATTGTAGCTCGCGAACCTGCCAATAACAAGTGTTCCGGCGATGAGGAGCGGCCG
>Ga0256361_1000102_pt1 | contig 9894 bp, 10 predicted proteins | sample MistaT_18_FD_186121 | JGI IMG/M metagenome (GOLD analysis project Ga0256361, IMG submission 186121) | Metatranscriptome of freshwater microbial communities from Mississippi River, Louisiana, United States - Miss_Law_RepB_8d (Metagenome... | ecosystem: Environmental > Aquatic > Freshwater > River ... | reverse complement strand
TAGTCAGCTGGTAGGGCGGATTGAAAAAGTTATCAGTGATTGTGCCACTGGCAACCACGCTGCATCCGGCAGTCAGCGTAACGGTGCCGATACAACCGACACCGCTGACGCCAGTGTTGGCCAATTTGCCAGAACTCACTGGAATCGCGTAAGCGGCCGCCGCCAGAAAGGCGGAGACGGCTAAGGCTCGAATTGATTTCATTGTCGTATACCTTGTGTGCTGGGCCAGGGTCAGGGAACTGGCGGGTGAATAACTTGAGGCGATCACCGGTACATCGAGATTCGCCTGCAATCTCGCGGTTGTCGCTCAAAACAAAAATCCGGCCGGCTTGCATGCAAGTAGGCCAGATTTCCCCAGCATGGAGAAACTGTATGAACCAGAGGCGCCATCGTCCGCCCGCTGAGCGGTTTCGGAAAACTTGGGCTCCGGTTGGCGGTCTGCCTCCGGCGATGTGGTGGTGTCGCGGGGCTTCGCTTCTGGTGGCTTATTCGGAGTCGTCCCGCAGGCTGGCGCCGGGCGACAACTACGCGCTCCGAGTTGCGTTTCCCTAAGAGGACGACCGGGGAAGACGCGAACTCGCTTTCAAGGCAACGGCGTTCGGGGGCGATACCGCTTCCCCCGTCAAACCCGCCTTACGGACCACGGCTCTCGCAAACCGGAGCAGCGTTTCGTTCCGGCACAGGACTTGGTCGCGGAACTCGGAACTGAATCGCCTCATCAGCACGCCGCACTCGTAACGGAGACCGGGACGCCGGAAAACGTGAGCTTGTGCCGCCGGTGCGAGCTCAACCTCAATGCGGAGAGTGCGGGGGGCCCCCTGTACCGTAATTTCGAACTGAAGGAGGGGATCTACAATCCGGAACGGCACCGGACGGCCGTCCACCAGCACCCGAGAGACTCGGCTCGGATCTGGCTCATGCTTTCGGAACCGGAGTAGGGAGATCGACTGATCTTCCACCGCAAAATGGAAACTCCGCGTGAAGAACCGAACGTCGGCGACTGACCGGGAGGGCTTCCGGACGAGACAGGCCTCTTCGACGATCTCTTGCAGCGGAAGAAAGGTCAGGCTAGGCTCTCGCCGGCGCAGTGCTGCGATGCATTGCTCCGTAGCCCTATATCCATTCTTGAAGTACTGATGGTGTTCGACCAGCAGTAGGGGCCGCCCGAGAAATAGCGCCAGGGCACACTGGAATTGCTGATCGGGATACTGCCGCGGAAAAATCGGAAAGCCGCTCCAGCGGGTCACGGCTGGAAGCAGCAGGTTGCCAAGAAGGATGGCGGCGGCTTTATTTCCCCAAGGAAAATAAGCGCTATTGGCCGCCGCAAGATAACCGTTCTGCTGGAGGGCTTCCAGGGCGCCCGTTGAGAACTTTCCCTGTGGAAACACCATGATCGGCTCGAACCGTGCTCCGGTGCGTGCCTCGTGGTGGAACATCCGCTTCATCGCGAGCTTTGCTTTTCGTGCCAGAACCGACTGGTCACCTTCGGCAAACTCCTGATTGGTGTGGTCACACCCGTGGATGCACAGCGACAGGCGGGGGTTCTTCAGCAGCAATCGTTTAACGGCCGCTTTCGACGTGCGCCAAAAGTTCCACGGTATAAAAGCAATCGTGGTTGCGTAATCCGCCCGTGCCATCGACGCCTGCAGTTCAGCGTAGTTCAGATAGCCATACTGATCAGAGAGGACCGGATCATCGATGATCAGCCGCGCAACAGGTTTCTTGCTGTGCCAGGTGCGCGGTCCGAAACTGGCTTTGAGAAACATCAGGACCGGAATGACCCGATCGTAGTAGCAGTCAAGATCTCGCGGATCGACAATCGGGGTGTCAATATCCGCGATTTTCGCGCCGCCAAGCAAACAAAGTTTCGGCTGTTTGGTCACCGCTTGGATGAAGATCGGTCGGCCGTTCGTTCGCGCGATATCCACGAATTCGGACCCGCCCTGCGTCCTTTCGAAAACGGCGACCGCTCTGCTCTGGGGGCTTACAAACTCAGTTCCTGCCAGCTGCCGGCTCAACGCCTGTCCTTCGACTGGAAACGAGACGGTAGCCTCGCCGGGTTCCTCGGTTCTGGATACTCGTATCGGACAGCCGGTCAGCCACGACACAGCGTTCCCTTCGCGTTCGGTTCCTTCAAAGCCAAAAACCAACAACTGGCATCGAACTTCCCTTGGACTGAGTGAATGGGGTCCGGACGCCCCCGCATTTTCATGCCAATACGTCAACGCGTCGGCGGTGATGGCGACGGTCGAATCGGCGTCCGTGAAAACTTCCGCCGGAACGCTTGCCATGCCAATGTCGTCCACTGCCACTGCCTGAGAGGGAACGCCACTCCACTCGGCCAACTTGGACAATCGCGCGCCAGCATTGGCCGTTCGGGTGGTGCGGAAGATCGTCAGAGCGCACATTCCAATTCGGGGAGAGCTCTTGTAGGCTGCTGGATCTGAATCCACAACGGACACCGGTAGCGTTCGAGCTGTTGGTGCCCAGGATGGCAAATCAGTTCGCGCGGCCGTCGCTAGAGACGAACGATCTTCTCCGAGCGGCGGTGGCGCATGGCGTTGCGCGTGTCAACAATCAACCTCGCGCTCTCCAGCAGGCGATCATAATCAAATGCGTCATGGTCAGTGACGATCACGACGCAGTCGGCTGCCTCGCTGGCCGCGCTCGGATCCACCGACTGCAGCGCAATTCCTTCATGCCAGAGTTCAGCAACATAAGGGTCGCTGTAGCTCAAGAGCGCACCTTTCGTGTGCAACAGGTGAACCACATCTAACGCCGGCGATTCCCGAACATCGTCGATGTTCTTCTTGTACGAAACGCCCATGATGTGAATCGTTGAGCCCTTGATCGCTTTTCCTTCCCGATTGAGGGCATCCTGCACCGTGTTCACCACGTAGCGAGGCATCTCGGCATTGATCTGTCCCGCGAGTTCGATAAACCGCGCCTCGGTGCCGGCCTGCTTCGATTTCCAGCTCAGATAAAAAGGATCGATCGGGATGCAATGTCCCCCCAGGCCCGGTCCTGGGTAAAAGGGCATAAATCCGAATGGCTTCGTCGCGGCCGCGTCGATCACTTCCCAAACGTTGATCCCCATGCGCCCGCACATGATCGCCAACTCATTCACCATTCCGATGTTGATCATGCGAAACGTGTTCTCAAGCAGCTTGACCATCTCGGCAACGCGAGTGGAGCTGACGGGTACCACTCGGTCGAGCGCCTGTTCGTAGAACAGCCGCCCCAGCGCGGTACAGGCGTCCGTCACGCCACCGACGACTTTCGGGATGTTCCGCGTCTGAAAATTGATGTTGCCCGGATCGATTCGCTCCGGGGAAAAGCACAGGAAAAAATCCTCTCCGCACCGCAAACCGCCACGCTCAAGGATCGGCAGCAGAAGCTCTTCCGTCGTCCCTGGGTACGTCGTCGATTCCAGGATGACTAGCATGCCGGGGTGCAGGTGCTTGCTGATCTCTTCCGTCGCCGCGACCACATAGGACATGTCCGGGTCTTTGGTCTTCCGCAATGGCGTTGGAACACAGATGTTGATCGTGTCCACAGCGGCAATTTCGCAAAAATCGGTCGTCGCCCGGAGTCTTCCCGCTGCGACCAGGGAAGCTGACTTGGCGGAGGACACGTCCTGGATGTAGGATTCGCCACGGTTGATGGTCGCAACCTTTTCCTCCGAAATGTCGAAGCCAATGACAGTACATCCACTCGCTGCATACTCCACCGCGAGAGGGAAGCCGACGTAGCCTAAACCGACAACAGCGCTCGTTTGCTCGTGTTGCTTGATCTTCCGCGCAAGTTGCTGCTGGTGATTCATCGTTCCTAGTTCCGGCTTCGTATTTTCCGCATTAACGATCATGTTTTCCTTGGACTTCTTGCACCAACGGACAAAGCCAGCTCCCCGCAATCACACCAGCCGTGTTGGCGACCGCATCCTCCCAACACGCCGTCCTGGTCCCGGTCAGTGATTGGGCGAATTCCAGAGCAACGCCGAATGCGACCAAGCCAATCGCGATTACAACGGCCCTCGTGCGCCCCCAGGTAGTCGCATGGGGCAGAAACCGAAGATAAACGAAAGTGATGAAGTGAAAAGCAAGGTCGGACTGTGGGTAGACGCTCGTCAGGTCGTTTGCAAGGTCTGGTAACGGCCGTAGCATCAGGGCCACGGCGATGGTTAGACTCGCCGCCCATATCCAGCCGATGATTCGGTTCAACTGGACCGTGGTCATCGATTCAATTCGGTATCGGGCGTTTTCTTGCTCCCAGCATGTACCGGGAAGTAGGCACGACCGAAGCGTTTGGCGTGGAGAGGCAGCCCCACCAACAGCGCGGCGTTTTTGTCTGCATGGGCATTGAGTTCCCTTTCGTCAGGCAATCTATCGGGCTCCGTAGTTCTTTTCGTAGAAGTCACGATAGGCGCCGCTTCGGACATTGGCAGTCCACGCGACGTTGTCTCTGTACCACTGCACCGTCTCCGCCAGCCCGGTCTCGAACTCCTGCTGCGGCTTCCACCCCGTCTCCACCTCCAGCTTTTCGCTGGTAATGGCATACCGCAGGTCATGCCCGGGCCTGTCGGATACATAGCGGATCAGAGACTCCGGCTGGCCCGTCGCCGCAAGGATCCTCCCCACCACTTCAAGATTCGGCAAGGAGCGGCTTCCGCCGATGTTGTAGATCTGCCCCGCCCTTCCCCGCTCCAGAACCGCCATGATCGCGCGACAGTGGTCGTCAACATACAGCCAGTCCCGAACCTGCAGGCCGTTTCCGTATACCGGCAACGGCTTGGCTTCTAGCGCGTTTGCGATCATCAGCGGGATCAGCTTTTCCGGAAACTGATACGGGCCATAGTTGTTCGACGCCCTCGTCACGCTTACGTTCATCTTGAACGTCGTGAAGTATGACAGCGCCAACAGATCGCTGCCAGCCTTGGCCGCCGAGTACGGGCTGCTCGGCCGCAGCGGGTAGTTCTCATCCGCCTCGTGTGGTTCTTCGATGGAACCGTATACCTCGTCCGTCGAAACGTGCACAAAACGCTCGGTCTTGTGTCGCCGCGCTGCTTCGAGCAAGGTGAAGGTTCCGTTCAGATTCGTCCGGATTACCGGCTCCGGCGAGAGAATGGAACGGTCTACGTGCGACTCCGCCGCGAAGTGCACCACTGCCTCCGGCTGGACCGCTGCGAATACAGCTTCCATTGCCGTGGCGTCGGCGATGTCCGCCTTGAAAAAGGTGTAGCGGAGGTCATCGGAAACCGAAGCGAGATTCTCCAAGTTGCCCGCGTAAGTAAGGGCGTCGACGTTCGCGATCTGGAGATTATTCGCCTCCGCGAGCGCCAGACGGATAAAGGCGGAACCGATGAATCCGGCTCCTCCCGTAACGAGGATTCTCATTTGTGCTGCAACTCCCAATCGTAGTGAATACCGGCGTCATTGTAGGCAACGCGGCCTTCGTCGGCGGGATTGTAGACTCGGTCAGTCACGTAGACCAGCATCCCGGGTTCTCGGCTGATCACTTTATAGCCGTGCCCAACCCCCGGGGGAATCAGAATCTGCCAGGGGCGCAGCGCTCCTACGTAAAGAGTGTTCCGCCGGCCAAAGCAAGGTGAATCCGGCCGCAAATCCACCAGCGCCACCTGAAACATCCCTGCCGCCGGACACCAGTAGTCGGTCTGAAATCGGTGGATGTGGAACGCCTTGATCGTTCCCGGCAGGGACAGAGCAGCCGACACTTGCGTCGATCCCGGCGGAAAGTACGCCACGCCACCTTGGCCCGTCCGGGCCACTTCCAGAAAATAACCGCGGTCATCCGGCCACAACGCGTAGGGAACAACCTGCACCCCGGGAATGAGATGCTCAGACTCAGGCTTCAAAATAACGTCCCCGATGCCGCACTTCTGATTCAGCGGTATACTGTATTCCACCGCCCCACTCACGCTGCACTCTCCCGAGTCGTGGCTACCAGATTGTTGGCGCGGAGCAGAGAGTCAAACGTCCCGGCATCCGTCCACCAGCCGTCCAGGTGAGCGAATCTCATCGTCCCTTCAGCGATGTACGCATTGTTAACGTCGGTGATTTCTAGCTCTCCACGGTCAGACCGCTTCAGTTTCTGCACCTTATCGAACACCGTCTCGTCGTACAGGTAAATGCCGGTAACGGCAAGGTTCGACTTCGGCTGCTTCGGCTTCTCCTCGATGCCCAGAATCCGGCCACCTTCGATTTCGGCCACACCGAAACGTTCCGCGTCCGGAACCTCTTTCAACAGGATTTTCGCTCCGGCGGGCTGATGGCGGAACTCCTCTACGGCCGTGCGGATCGACCCATTAATAATGTTGTCGCCAAGGATCACGCAGAGCCTATGCCCGGCGCCGAAGTGGTGGGCAAGACCAAGGGCTTCCGCAATTCCGCCTTCCCCCTCTTGATACGTGTAATCGAGGTGAATGTTGCCAAACTCTTTCCCGTTGGCCAGAAGCCGGAGAAAATCGCCCGCATTCCGTCCCCCGGTCACGATTAGAATGTCGTCAATTCCGGCATCCACCAGCGTCTGGATCGGGTAGTAGATCATCGGCTTGTCATAAATCGGCAGCAGATGCTTGTTCGTGATCTTCGTTAGGGGGAAGAGGCGGCTTCCTGTGCCGCCGGCTAATACAATGCCCTTCATGGCCATTTCGATTTGTCCCGCCGTGTTGCAGGCAGGGCTCAATCCGAACCTCCAGCCACAACAAAGCCTTTAAATTTTTTATTTTCTGTCGTTTCAACTACGTTGGGTCGCCAACTGACAAACGGCTAGGTCGGCATCCCGCACACTGACATTCTCATTCCCCACCTTCGGTGAGGACGGAATTTTTTTCCCGATAGAATCCTTGCTCGTCTCGCATTGTTCAGCCCCCGAACTGTCCCTCGGGTTGCCTGGAAAGATCCGAAAAGAGAATCTCCGCTCGCGCCGTCCAACGGTTATTTGGCCATCTGCGGACTTCCCTCCCCCCCCAAACAGAGCTGGAAAGTCGACCACATCCGTCTCTGTTCGGCGCGATGGAAGCGCCACTTGCCTTTCGTCGACGGCAGCCTTCCCTCCGTCGTCCTGCCGGAGCCGGACGATGCCCCCAACACCTAACACAATCGCAAGAAAACACGGAAAGTCATCTCTCTCCCGGAATCGGTACACCGAGAGGGGAGGAGTCGGTTTAGCGGTTCTTCTTGAACGAAGCCTCAGCGAAACTCCTGGCCCGCTCTGGGTACCCGTATCACGGTCGCTCTGTCGGCGTAAGGGGGGGGACGGTTTCGAGCAGCAAAGAGGGTGCCGGCCAGATGGTCGCTCAACCCGCCGTCCCCGAACCGCCCACGGGCACCCGCCGCTCGGCGACGAAATGCTGATTACCGGAGGAACCACAACTCAGCGGGGAAACATCGCCCTTCGCCCTCCGCTCCAGCCAGAGTCACCCGCAAAAAAGACCTGGCGCGATGGATGAAATGCGAACTACTCACGCCAGGTGCGGGGAGCTTGACGTTTGAGCAACCCGCGAGAACAACTCTATTCCGAAGTCGGCAAAAGACTCAGTTCGGTCTCGGATAGATCAACCCTCGTGGCAATCTGCCGGCCTAAAATTGGCAAGCGCACCGTGAAGTAATGGAGGGCGTTTCGCTCCACAACCTCGCCAACACATCCTGCCAGCGGACCGCTCAGAATCCGCACGCCCTGACCGGGCTGCAGTTGTTCCCACGATTCGGGATCGAGTGTCCGCTCTGAGATCCGTTGCAGCGATGCCACTTCGTTGTCCTGCAGCCAGGCGGGCGCTCCGCCGAACCGCAAAAACTGTTGCACCCGGGGCAAGCGAACGACTTGCCCCCTGGCTTCAGGATCCGCTTGAGCGATTACATATCCCGGAAGCAGAGCACGTCGCTTCACCACCTTCCGGTCGGCCCACTGCCTCACCTCGGTTCGATACGGCACGAGCGACTTAATATTCCGGACGCTCTCCAAACTACGTTGCACACTGGCCTCGTAGCCCGCCTGGACAAGAAGAATGAACCACCGAGAAACCTCTGTTTCGCTTTCAGTCCAAAGCTGCCGCCCTGATCCGCACATGGCAAACCTCATCTCAAACGCGTTCGTATCTAGTGAGCCCACGCCAGCACCGAATCGCTCACCTGACTCAGTGCATTAGGTTATCGGAAAGGTACTTCGTATTATGACAGCCAGCTCGGCCGACCGCAATAGCTATAACTTGGAGAAACATTGACTACCGTGGCCAGCCGGCTCTTGGCCACGCGGAGTATACCGTTTAACACGTTTATTATCAATCCGGTGCCAGAACCTTTCGCGTGCCGATCAAGGCTTCCGGCTATTCATTTACAAATGGCCCGAGGGGATGGTTAACAGTTAACAGATCGTTCGTTTTTTGTTAATGCATGAGACTGGTATCGAGAGGTACATCGCGGTAGGGAACTCTCCCCACTCCAATTGCAGTAGTTGGCTGCTTTTGTGCGATTATTACCCACTGATCCGTTCCGGATTAGCAGCATGTCCGTGCGCACATTACCTTACAGTTGACTCCAATTGAAACAACCTGTCGCAAGAACGCTGATCGTTCCTCTGCGTGGATGTTGACCGGACCAATTACGGCCTCGATAGGCCAGACCGACCTTACAGGGAAGCCAGTTCCTCAAGGATGCCCGCATTCGCTTACAGATTTGTTGTGACGCGGGTGGAAACTTAACCTGCAACGGGTCGGCACCGTTGAGCGACCTAGGTCATTTGGTTCATCCTCCCCTCGAGCGACCGGTTCAACGCCTACTCCGGTCCAACGTTTCAATGAGCCTTTCCGCCGCGCAGACAAAGGCGGAAAGCTCCGGCTCGATCTGCGAAATCGATGCAGCCGGATTCCCGGTCCAGTCGACCGAAAAGGAACGACCGAACAAGACGGATTTGTCTTCCCCTGCGAGAAGGTAACCGGTCAGCAGGAGGGAGCCGTCCAGTTCGACAATTGTGTGATGGACCTCAAAGTCACATGGCCGATTGGCACGCTCGTTCCGGCCCTCACACAAGCTTCGCGTTGGCTCTGACGGAGATGCCACCCATCGCGCCCACCCCGAGTACTCGCTCTGGATGCGGTATACAGCGCTGGCAATGGAACTTAGGTCGCCCCCTCGCGCCAAAACGGTTGGATGGGCGACCCGACAACGCGGAACAGTCAGGCACAAGTCACCTGTGGTCTCCGCAGGGTGTTCGCCGAGGCGGTTGGGAGCGGGATTGCTATCGAACACAGCCCGGTACGATCCCGGGGGAATCCAGAGCCATGGCCCCGTATGACTGGAATGGGCGCCGTAATGGGCCAGGAGCACCTCTCGGAGCTTGTGGGCTTGGGTTCTCACCAGCGATGTCATTCGGGGATCGAAATCAACTCCCTTTCCGAACACAAGAGTCGCAATGGTGTACTCCTTAAGAGACGCTGCTTGATCATCGAGTGTCGCCTCGACTACAAATCGAAGCATGTTCTGTAGCGCCTTCTTTTTCATCAGAGCACTACAGCTGACCCGATCGAGCTCATTCAAAACGGCATCGCGGCTAAACCGCACCGCCGACAGCCCATCGCCGCCTGCAGGGAGTCGATCCTCGACAATGGTATTGCTCAACATTTTCTTAATTCGGGCGGTACAAAATCAACCACGACCGCTGTGTAGGACTATTCTGCGGGCCAATTTGTGACAACGAGGTGCAAAGTGACGGTCCCTCTTCGGACTGACTACGCCAGCTCCGCCGATGGCATTGAGGTGCCAGGATCTGCCAATCGATGTCCCGGACGGTTGCAGTGGAAGCATGATTCGGTCGTTGGCGAGAGGTCTGGTGTAAAGATCAACTACAGCTGAGCGCTAGGCGAGCCGGTCGGTTGCCCAG
>Ga0256361_1000101_pt1 | contig 9918 bp, 7 predicted proteins | sample MistaT_18_FD_186121 | JGI IMG/M metagenome (GOLD analysis project Ga0256361, IMG submission 186121) | Metatranscriptome of freshwater microbial communities from Mississippi River, Louisiana, United States - Miss_Law_RepB_8d (Metagenome... | ecosystem: Environmental > Aquatic > Freshwater > River ... | reverse complement strand
CGCCTGATGATTTCTTGGCGGTCCCTAGTGTCAGGCGAACGCGTGGAGCGTGGCGATGAATGATCCGATCCGGAGCGTTGCGTTGGCGAGGCAGGGCATCGAGCGGCGCGGTGGCGTGGATGCCGCCGCGCAGCAGCGCTTCCTCGCGATGCTCGCGACCGTGCGGCCGGTCGAGCTCGGCGATGGCGTGCGCGTCGACGCCGCGCGGGGCATAGAAGCATCCGGGCACGTGTCCTCCATCGAGGTGTCCGGCCGTGTCTCCTCCATCGAGGCGCCGGCCAGCGGGTCCGCGGCGCGCATCGACGGATCCCGTCCGGAATCGCGGCACCCCCGCGAAGCAAGGGAGGTGGAGCGCGCGATCGATGCCGGGCAGGTCCCGGCCGCCGCACGTGCGGCGCGCGCCGGGTCCGGGGTCGAGGCTTCCCTTCCGGCCATGTCCACCACCATCGAGCCCGCCGAGGTCGCTGCGTCGCGGCACCAGGCCGGACCGCGGATGCGCGCGGCGGATGCTGGCGCGCGCGGCGCGGGCGATGGCGCGGCCGGCCATGGCGTCGCGACGCCGCGCGGGCTCGCCTCGCATGGCCCCGCGCATGCCCTCTCCTCCGCGGCCCGGTCGCCTGCCTCCTCGCAGCAGGTGGCCGGCGCTGCCGTCGACGCGACGGCGATGCCGTCCGCGGAAGACATGTCGTCCAGCGAGGTCGTCCCGCGGGAAGGGTCCCGCATGGCCGCGCGCGACCCTGCCTTCGGGCCGCCGTCGCATGCCCGCGCCCACGGCTTCGAGTTCCTGCTGCTGCAGGGGCTGCCCGAGGCGCGATCGGTGGTCGGGCGTGCCGACGACGCGCCGCGGGAGATCCCGCCCGCCGCGCTGGAGGCGCGCATGCCCGCGCCTCGCGTCGATGGCCGCCTTCCGCATGCCTTGCGCCCAGCCGCGGACGCGGCCGAGGGCGAGGCCGATGCCGGCGCGTCCGCGGACGCCCCGGACATCGACATCGGCGCGCTTCTTCGCAACATCTCCGGCGCCGGCGCGCCGCTGCGCGCCCAGCGCATGGCCGACGGCTCATGGACCGCGCGGCTTGTCGTTCCCGGCGAGGGCGCCGTGTCCATCCGGATTTCGCAGTCCCCGGAGCTGGTGAGCATCCGGCTGGGTGGTGATCCCGAGCTGTCCAGGCGCGTGCGCGAGGCCATCGAGGGCGGGTTCGCGCGCCCCGGCCGGCGCCTGGCCATCGGCACGACCGACGCGGGATGACGGAGGCGCACATGGCTGATCTTTCCCTCCTCGGCGGCGCAAGGGCCGCGACCCCGGCCAGCGCGGTCGCCAGCTCCGGGCAGAAGCTCGTCGGCAGCAACTTCGACTCCTTCCTGAAGATGCTGACGACGCAGATGACCAACCAGAACCCGATGTCGCCGATGAGCACGCAGGAATTCACGGCGCAGCTCGTGCAGTTCTCCCAGGTGGAGCAGCTGATGAACATGTCGCGCTCCGTCGAGCGCGGCGTCACCGTCCAGGAATCCACGAACCTGCTGCAGGCGGCGTCGCTGGCCGGGCAGACCGTGTCGGTCAGGTCGGAGATGCTCGAGGTGGTCGGCGGAGCCTCGTCCTTCGACATCGACGTGCCCGCGGGGATGAGCGGCCTGCGCGCATCGCTGCTCGACGCGTCGGGCGCGGTGCTGGCACGCAGCGACCTGCCGGCCGGGACGGGGCATCGCACGGTGTCGCTGTCGCCGAGGTTCCCGTCGGGAGCTCCGCTGCCCGACGGCAGCTACAGGATCCAGGTCGTCGGACGCGGCGCGAACGGCATCGACGTGCCGGTGGCCACGACGTCGAATGTCCGCGTCTCGAGCGTCGAGCGCGCGGCGGATGGCGTGAAGCTCAGGACCACGACCGGCAGCGTCGCGCTGCAGGACGTGGTCGCGATCAGGTAACGGGACGGAAGGAAGCGCAACGATGTCGATCTTCAGCGCGATGAGCACGGGCGTCTCCGGTCTGGCGGGACAGTCCAAGAAGTTCCAGACCATCTCGGACAACGTCTCCAACATCGGGACGACCGGCTACAAGGCGACCAAGATGGACTTCTCGTCCCTCGTGGTCGAGAGCGCCATGGCCACGGCCTACGCGCCGGGCTCGCTGCTCGCGCGGCCACGGCGCGAGATCGACGCGCAGGGCACGATCCAGGTGACCAACCGGGCGACGGATGCCGCGATCTCCGGAAACGGCTTCTTCGCGGTGCGGTCCGATCCCGCCTCGCCGAGCATCGAGTTCACCAGGGCCGGCAGCTTCGACGTCGATCCCATGGGCTTCCTGCGCAATGGCGCCGGCAAGTACCTCATGGGCTTCCCGGTCGCCGCCGACGGGACGATCTCGGGCGGGACCGAGGGCGACCTGCGGCCGGTGTCCATCTCCGGCGTGACGGCGGCGGCGAGTCCCACCAGCGACATCGGCGTGACGGCGAACCTGCCGGCGGATCCCACCGCCGCGCGCGAGGCGGCGGTCTTCAACGGCCTGACCGGTCCGATGGTCGCCGATCCGGCGGATCCGACGCACACGCTGCTGCGCATCGCCGACCGGCAGCCGAGGATCGGCGAGCGATGGGCGTTCGCGCTCACGACGCCGGGGGTCGGCGGGGCGGCGGACACCACGTCGACCTTCGAGGTGGTCGCGCGCGCCGGCGAGACCATCGACGACGTCATGGAACGGCTGGAGGTCGCCTCGGGCGGCGCGCTCGACTGGACCCCGAACGACGATCCCTCGCGTGCAGGCACGCTGGAGGCCTCCGCGTCGATCGACGACGTCGACCTCTTCACGCATGGCGGCTTCCGCACCCCGGCGACCGTCTACGACTCCCTCGGAAACGCGCATCGCCTCGACGTCGTCTGGACGAAGACCGGGGAAGCGGGTGGCTGGAGCGTGGACATCGACGGCCCGACGCTGTCGGGCGCGCCAAGCGGCACGCTCGGCGCCGGCTTCCCGCTCGCGATCGGTTTCGATGGCACGGGCCAGCCGTCGTCCGGAAGCGGAGAACTGACCATCGACATCACCTGGGACGCCTCGGTCACGACGGCCAGCCCGTCGCAGGTCACGCTCGACCTCGCCGGCATGACGCAGCTTGGCGAGACGTTCGAGATCGCGCAGGTCCGCGGCGACGGCGCGGGCCTTGGCCGGCTGGCGAGCGTGGCTCTCGACAACTCCGGCTTCCTGAACATGACGTTCACCAACGGCGTCCAGCGCCCCGCCTTCATGGTGCCGATCGCGACCTTCGCCGCGCCGAACCAGCTCTCCCCGATCTCCGGGAACAGCTATCGCGCGACGGTCTCGTCCGGCGCGTTCACCCTCTCCCGCGCGAACACCGGCTCCGCGGGCAGCATCGTCGCAGGCGCGACGGAGGCGTCGACGGTCGATATCGCCGCCGAGATGACCGACATGATCGTCACCCAGAACGCCTACGCGGCGAACGTCAAGACGATCACCACCGCGGACGAGATGCTCCGCGAGCTCAGCCGCCTGAAGTCCTGACGGCGCGACGCCCGCTGAAACCGCGCAAGCACAGACGAGGATCCTGACATGGCATTGAACGTCATCTCCAACTTCGCGGCGAACATCGCCCACCGCAACCTGAAGAACTCGGACGCCGCGGCCACGAGCTCGCTCAACAAGCTGTCCTCGGGTTCGCGCGTCGTGTCTGCGAAGGACGACGCCGCCTCCCAGGCCATCGGCTCCGCCCTGAAGGCCGAGGTGATGGCGATGGAGCAGGCCACGGTCAACGCGCGCCAGGCCGGAAGCCTCCTCCAGATCGCGGACGGCGCGATGGCGAACGTCACGGAGATCCTTGTGCGCGCGAAGATGCTCGCGGTGCAGGCCTCCTCCGGCCAGTTCTCGCGCAACGAGCGCACGATGTTCGACAACGAATACCAGTCGCTCCTCTCCGAGCTCGACCGGATCGCGATCACGACGAAGTTCGCGGGGAACCTGCTGGTCAACGGGACCGTCGAGGTGACGAAGCGGGTCAATGGCGTCTCGCACGAGGCCGACGCCAACTACCTCAACTTCGTCGACGACACGCGGGGCTTCGCGGACTTCACCTTCGAGGAGGACGTCGCGAGCTCCGTGTTCCGCATCTCCTACAACCAGGTCACGCGCGGCCTGACCGTGATGAACCAGGACTCCGGCGTCAGCCAGACCGTGGTGCTCGCGAACCGCTCGATCGTCCCGGGCAAGCCCGAGGTGGTGAAGTTCTCCCAGCTTGGCGCGTCGGTCACGCTGAACGAGCTCTTCAACAAGAACACGGCGGGCTTCCCGAACGCCATCGGATCGGTCGTGCTGAACGTCTACGACAAGACGGCGGCCGCCACGGACGCGACCGAGGCGATCGCCCATGCCGCCGCCACGGCGAACGCCCCTGGTGTCGCGCAGGTCGACAACGTCACCGTGTCCGGCGCCATCCAGGCCGGCGACAGCTTCGCCCTGACGGTCGACGGCACGACCTACACGCATGTCGCCAGCAGCAACGATACCGCGAGCACGATCCGCGACGCGCTGGTCGGGCTCGTCAATGCCGACGCGAGCGCCGTTGTGACAGCTGCCAGCACGTCGACGCCGGGCCTGCTGACCCTGACCGCGGACGCAGCGGGAACGGCGTTTGCCGCGAGCGCGACGGCGACCGACCGCACGTCGGAGACGGTCCACGACCTCGAGGTGACCGGTGGTGGAAGCTCGATCAACCTGATCAAGGCGGGCCCCGCCTTCGCACGCCTGCCGCAGAAGCTCGCGATGCGGACCGACGGCGACCTCAAGGCGTTCTACATCTTCGCCGACACGGCGACGACGGACGTGGCGAAGGCGCGCCTGATGAACGACGCCGGCGTCCTCGACAAGGTGATCGGCCACGACACGACCGCGGTCTACGACTCGATCGAAGCCGTGCGCGCCGTCGAGCCCGAGCTGCGCGACCCGCCGATCATCCTCGGCACGCTGCAGCGGGACGGCCAGGTCTACACGGCCGAGCTCCGGGACCTCAGCATCTCGAGCGAGGCGGACAAGAACCTCGTCTGCACGATCCGCTTCGAATCCCTCGAGGCGGCGGACACGAGCCAGAGCCTGAACTACGGGGTCGTCGACGTCGCCACGCTGCCCCAGCTCGTCGGCGCGAACTCGGTCACGACGAAGGACACGAAGACCTTCAACTTCAAGCTCGGCACGGCCGCGCGCGACACCGACGTGCTGACCTTCGAGGTCGACGCGATCACGACCAAGGCGCTGCTGCTCAACGGAACGAGCATCTCCGCGGAGGCGCAGGCGAAGGCGGCCTCGGCCGCGATCTCCGACGCCATCGTGAAGCTCAGCCAGACCCGCGCGGCGGTCGGCGCCTCGCAGAACCGGCTCGAGTTCGCCTCCACCAACCTCGCGACCTCGATCGAGAACACCGAGGCCGCGCGATCGGACCTGCTCGACCTCGACGTCGCGCGCGAGATGACGAACTTCACCTCGAAGCAGATCCTGCTGCAGGCCGGCATCGCGATGCTCGCCCAGGCGAACGAGATGCCCAACAACCTGCTGCGCCTGTTCCAGCGCTGAGGCGGGGCCGCGGGACCACCTGACGGAGCGCGGACGTGCCCCTGACCACGAACACGAGCAACGTCAGCACGGACGCGAACGGCCGCACGATCTTCTCGGGCGTGACGTCGGGGATCGACGCGAAGTCGATCGTCGACAACATCGTGAAGGCGCGCCAGTTCCAGATCGACAAGATCACGGCCGCCATGGACGCCGGGAAGGCGCGCGTCGCCGCGCTCGACAAGCTGCGCGCCAGGTCCGTCGCGCTCGGCGCGGCCACGGCGGAACTCTACGGCAAGGTCTCCTACGACAAGTCGTCGAGCGTGTTCGACCGCAAGGCGCTTTCCGCGACGACGTCGAGGCGCGCTGCGGGGCTCCTCGAGGCGGCGACGTCCGCGCAGTCCCAGGCGGCGGACATCGTCAACGCGACGGCCTCGAACTCCGCGGCGAGGGGCGTGCACGACGTCGAGGTCCTGGAGGTCGCGCGCGCGCACGTGCGCAAGGCGCAGTTCTCCACGTCCGGCGCGCTCGGGATCTCGGGGACGGTGGCGATCTCGTCGGCCGCCATCGTGGAGACCGCGCGCAGCGCCGGCGCCGACGTCGCCGCCGAGATCGCCGCGCGCATCAACGCCGACGCGGTCCTGTCGCGCCAGCTCTCCGCCGAGGTGACGGGTGGCGCGCTGGTCGTCACCGCGCGCAGCACCGGGGTGTCCGTGCCCTTCTCGCTGATGGATGCCACGGCCGGCACCGCCACCCTGGCCCCGACCTCGACCGTCGCCGCCGCCACCGGCGTGGCCCAGGTCCAGAGCTGGGATGTCGCCTCGCTGGCCGCGACGGGACGGCCGGCCATATCCACCGGGACCGCGACGATCGGGGGACAGCTCGTCGACGCGACGACCATAGACTTCTCTGGCCTGGTGGTCGCGGAAGGGCAGGAATACGCGCTGCGCCTCGCCGACGCGCGCGGCACGACCATCCGCGTGACCGCCGGTGCCGGCGCGACGCCGGCGTCGATCGCAGCCGCCTTCGAGGCGCGCATTGACGCGCTGGCCGGCACGACGGCGTCGACCGAGTCCGCGGCGGGCGTGCTCAGCGTGGCTGCATCGCTCCTCTCCGACGCGGGCAACGTCGTCACGGCCACGAGCCAGTGGCGCGCCGCGCTCTCCACGCAGGTGGAGGTCGCGGTCGGGGACACGCTCGCCGACCTGCGGGCGCGGATCAACGCGACCAACGAGGGAGCGTCCCCATCCGGCCTCGTCGCCAGCCAGATCGCCGTCTCGGCGACCGACCACCAGCTGCTCTTCAGCACGGACGCCCCGAACCGGTTCCTGTCCATCGAGGTGATCCCGGCCGCCGGCACCTCGGCGACCTTCACCACGGAGACGATCGAGCGCCCGGTGGAGGCGCGCATCCTGCTGGACGGCGCGGTGGTGCGACGGCCGGGCAACGTCATCGACGACGCCATCAGTGGCCTGACGATCAAGCTGCTGCAGGCCGAGCCGCAGACGCGCATCCGCCTCGAGGTCGGCACCGACACGGGCGCGATCGCGCAGAAGGTGGCGGGCTTCGTGGCCGCGTACAACGACGCGGTCCGCTTCGCGAACGAGCAGTCCCAGGTCGACCCCGTGACCGGGACCTTCCGCGCCGAGAGCGTGCTGGCGAAGGTCGGAGCACTCAGGGACCTGAAGGCGACCCTCGAGACGCTCCGGACCTTCAGCGTCGCTTCCGCGAACGGGTTGCTGGGCCTGCCGGACATCGGCATCGGGCTCGCGGCCGACGGCGCGGATCCGCTCGCCAAGGGTGCCCTCCAGGTCGATGAGAGCAAGCTCGCCGAGGTGCTCATCAACGACCCGGAGCGCGTGCGCAGCCTGTTCGAGTTCCGCTTCGTCCCGGGGGGCTCGGACATCTCGCTCGCCGGCTTCGGCGACAAGGCGAAGGATGCCTCGGGGAACTACACGCTGAGCTTCTCCGGGGGCGTCGGGTCGCTCGCCGTCTCCGGCGGCGGCACGATCGCGCTGTCCCGCTCCGGCAGCGCGTATACCGCCGCGAGCGGGTCGATCGAGGGCCTGACCTTCATCTACACCGGCGCGACGACCGACGGCGACAAGTCGGGCTTCTCCGTGCGCACGGGGCTCGGCACCCAGTTCTTCTTCCTCGCCGACCAGTACGCGCGCGCCGAGACCGGGCGCGTCGCGCAGGCGATCTCCGAGGTCGACGACCTCAACGCGAAGCGACAGGCGCGGATCGACGCCCTGCGCGAGCGCCTCGACAGGCAGCGCGAGGCGCTCATGGCGCGCTTCCAGAAGATGGAAAGCACGCTCGGGCGGCTTTCATCCGTCCGCAGTTCGATCGAGCAGTTCGTGCAGGCGGCGAACAAGGGTGGCTGACCTGCCGCGAACGCCCTGAATCGGACCAATCCCTGCGCCGGCCGCGCGCCGTTGCAACCAAAGTACCCGCGAATTTCGGGGAAGGTGCATGGCGAGCGCTGGTTCCGGCCTCGTGGCCGTTCAGCAGGGTGTTTTCGAGCCCCTGTTTCCAAGGGCGGCGATGCCTGCCCTGCCGCGCCCATCGGCGCTCCCGCCAGTGCCGGGCGACGATCCCGTCGCTCAGTCCGCGGCGCGGGAACGCGCGGCGCGGGAGGAGGGACGCGCGGCCGGGTTCCGGGAAGGCGTCGCGCAGGGCGCGCGCGAGGCCGGGGAGGCCGCCGCGGCGCGCCTCGCGGCCGCGCTTGCCGACATGCAGGAGGCCTTCTCGCGGCTTCGCGATGCCTATCGCGAACGCCTCGACGAGCATGCGCGGGAGAGCGAGCGCGTGATCGTCGCGCTCGCCGAGCGGCTGGCCGCGCCGGGTGCGCGCGACGCGATCGAGGCCCTGTTCAGGAGCCATGTCCTCGAGGCGCTGCGCGCAGGCACCCGGACCGGCGGCAGGCTCGTGCTGTCGCCGCGGACGCTCGAGATCCTCCAGGGCGATGGCGGCGGCCTGTCCGCCCTCCTCGAGGCGCAGGGCGTGGAGGTCGTGGCGCGCGGCGGCGCGGGGGAGCTGCGTTCCTCCCTCGAGGCACCTTCCGGCGGGGCGATCGTGGTCGACTACGACCGGCTGCTGGTGGCGCTGCGCGGCGCGACGGAGGTCAAGTGAGATGAGCGACGACAAGGAACCCTCGCCCACCCTCCCGGACTTCGGGGAACCGACGATCGGCTCGGCGCTCGCGGCGGGCGCGCCGGCAGGCACCGTCGTGCCGATGCCCCCGGAATCCTCGGTCTTCAGGATACCGGTCCAGGTCATGGCCGTGCTCGGCAAGGCCATGCTCTCGGTCAACGATCTCCTGAAGCTGGGACGCGGCGCCGTCATCGAACTCGACGCCAAGGTCGGCGAGCCGATCGAGATCTGGGTCAACAACCGCCGCGTCGCCAAGGGCGAACTCGTGGTCCAGGGGGACCGGCTGAGCGTGTCGATGACCGAGGTCCTCAAGATCGAAGACGGCTGAGGCATGGCGACAAATCGGCCGCCTGTCTGCCTGATCGGCGCGACGCGCTTCGACCTCGACAACCTCGCGCTCATCCTCAAGCGCGTCGGCGCGGCGCCCGTCTCCTGCGACGGGTCGAGCCAGTTCCTCGCGCGGCTCGACGCCGGCGAGCCATTCCGCGCGGTCTTCGTGGATCTCGGGGCCGGGCGCGAGCTGGCGGAGTGCGTGCGCGCGGCGGCCGGCGCGACGCCCGTCTACGGCTTCGCGCGCGCCGGGCGCGGCATCGACGCCGACTGGCTCGTGGAGATCGGCATCCGCGACGTGGTCAGCCTGCCGGCGGCGGAGGCGCTGCTCCGCGAGATCGTCGCCGCCCTCGACGAACCCGCGCCGGAACTCATCGCGCGCTCGCCGGAGCTCAGGCGCGTGGTCGCCGTCGTCGACCGCGTCGCCCAGTCCGACGCTCCCGTGCTGATCATCGGCGAGACCGGCACCGGCAAGGAAGTGATCGCCCGGCACGTCCATCGTGCCAGCCGACGCGCGTCGGGCCCGTTCGTCTCCATCAACTGCGCGGCCATCCCCGAGCAGCTCCTCGAATCGGAGCTGTTCGGGCACGAGAAGGGGGCCTTCACGGGCGCGCTCGCCCGGCGACTCGGCAAGTTCGAGGAGGCGGCCGGCGGGACGCTCCTGCTCGACGAGATCGGCGAGATGGACCTGAAGCTCCAGGCGAAGCTCCTGCGCGCCATCCAGGAGCGCCAGATCGACCGGGTCGGCGGGCGCGGGCCGGTATCCGTCGACCTGCGGATCGTCGCGACCACGAACCGCGACCTGATCGCCGAGGTCGAGGCGAGGCGCTTCCGCGAGGACCTCTACTACCGGCTCAACGTCATCAACGTGGAGCTGCCGCCGG
>Ga0256361_1000100_pt1 | contig 9939 bp, 8 predicted proteins | sample MistaT_18_FD_186121 | JGI IMG/M metagenome (GOLD analysis project Ga0256361, IMG submission 186121) | Metatranscriptome of freshwater microbial communities from Mississippi River, Louisiana, United States - Miss_Law_RepB_8d (Metagenome... | ecosystem: Environmental > Aquatic > Freshwater > River ... | reverse complement strand
TGTTGATCTGCACTGAAACGGCAACGGACAGCTGTGGTGCCTGCTGCGTGTGCCGTTGATCGGCGACGATGATCACATTCGGTCCGTTCTCTTCGGAACGGACAGCCTCCAGCAAGAAGCGACTCATGTGGGCGACCCAGACGATCGCGGAATTCCTCGAAAAGTACTGCGGCGAGTACTTTCCTGAGGCATTCGGGCCGAATTTTCAGTACGCGATTGCGGCCATCATTCATGCTGTGCTGCTGGTACATGCCTTTGCCCTGTCGCCCGCCGTATTCATTTGGCTGGAGCGTAAGGTTTCCGGGCGCATTCAGGACCGTCTTGGCCCCACCCGCACTGGTGGTCTGTTCGGCTGGCTGCAGTCACTCGCCGACGGAATCAAGCTGGTGCAGAAGGAAGACCTGTGCCCACCAGCGGCTGATTCCCTGCTGTTCCGATCTGCTCCGTACTTTGTCTGCGTAGCGTCATTCGCGGCCTTCATGGTGCTTCCGTTCAGCGCCGGCTGGGTCGCGGTTGCCGCCGACTGCGGTCTGTTCATCATTCTTGCCATTCTTTCGCTGGAAGTCTTCGGCATCATCATGGCGGGCTACTCCAGCGGCTCCAAATGGTCGCTGTTCGGTGGCATGCGCGAAGCCGCTCAGATGGTGAGTTACGAAATTCCTCTCGCGATCTGTGCACTCGTGCCCGTAATCGCCGCCGGCTCGCTGAATCTCGGTGAAATTGGCGGCATGCAGCGCGGCGGAATTCACAATTGGTTTATTTTCCATGACCCGTTTGCGTTCTTCGCGTTTTTCGTTTACTTCGTGGTGGCCACCGCCAGCTGCAAACGTGCCCCTTTCGACCTTGCCGAAGCGGAAAGCGAACTCGTCGGCGGCTTCCATACGGAGTACAGCGGGATTCGCTGGTCCTTTTTCTTCATGGGCGAATACGCCAGCATGTTCGCGGTCTGCGGGATCGCCTCCCTGCTGTTCCTCGGGGGCTGGAACACCGGGATCCCGCCGCTTGACGATGCCCTGTACGCGGCCCGCAACGCTTCCGCCTCCGGCGAAGGCTCGGCGATCGTCGGATACCTCGCCAACGTGCTGGGCGCTTTTGTGTTCGTTACCAAGGCCAGTCTCGGAGTCTTCGTTCAGATCTGGCTCCGCTGGACTCTGCCCCGTCTGCGTATCGACCAGGTCATGACCACCTGCCTGAAATACCTCGTACCCATCAGCTGCTTTCTGTTTCTCGGTGCAACCCTCTGGCCGCTGCTGCTGGCTACCGCCACCCAGCGATCCAGCTGGACGCCCGACCCGCTGGGAAACCGGACCGCAGCTGAGATTCGCGAATCCTCCCAGGCCTCCGCAAAGCCAGCATCGCCCGCTCAGGCCAGCAATGCTCCCGCTGCCAAGGCCGTCATCCGATGAATGAGTCTCTCATGGACGGACAGTCCCTCCTGTTTCTCATCTTCGCTGCCATCACCTGCCTGAGCGCAGTCGCGGTCGTCGTGGCACAAACCGTGGTTCGCATGGCCTTCTGGCTTGTGCTGTCCCTCGGCAGCACCGCCGCTCTGTTCTTCCTTGCCGATGCTGATTTCGTGGGCGCAGCACAACTGCTGATCTACGTCGGAGGCACTCTGGTGCTGCTGGTGTTCGGCGTGATGCTCACGGCCAGCGGCCCGTACCTCAAAATTGCCACATCACCCGGCGAAACAGTGCTCGGGGCCGCCATCGCTCTGCTGTTCATGTTTGTCGTGTTCTCCGCGGTGAACGGCGTGGAGTGGCCTGCTCCTGCGGTCGCCCAGTCTGTCTCTGCAGACAACCCTGCCGGAAACACCCTCCGCCCGCTCGGCCTGAGCCTGCTTGGTACCCGACCGGATCTGGATCTCCCGGACGGCGATCAACTCTCCCCCGGTTACCTGCTCCCATTCGAAATTGTTTCCGTTCACCTCCTGGTGGTACTCATCGGCGCTGCGTATCTGGCTCGAGCTAAACGCCGCACCGGGCTCTAGCCCGCATCAACAGAGCTCTCCATCACCTGTCCCCGCGATCCCTCTTCCCCCCAAAAACTTTCCCGGTGTGCCCTATGCAGTTCGGTCTTCAGGCCTACCTCTTCGTTGGCGCAGTACTGTTTGTGTGCGGGCTGGTTTGCATGGCCACCAAACGCAACGGGATTGGGGTGTTAATGGGAGTTGAACTGGTGCTGAATGGGGCCAACCTGAACTTTGTTGCCTTTTCACGCTACACAAGTCTCGGGCTCGACGCACAGATCTTCTCACTGTTTGTCATCGTCCTTGCCGCCGCCGAAGCCGCTGTGGCACTCGCTATTGCTCTGAATTTCTACAACAATCACCTCACCATTGACGTGGATCGAGCCAACAAGTTGAAGGGCTGAAGTACCCGCTGCAAGGTGGGCCTGCTGTCCAACGTTCTTCCCGTATCTCCGTCAGCCGTTCCCGGATGTCCCATGACTGGTGAAACCCTCCGCAACCTCCTGATGACCGCCTGGCTCCTGCCACTGCTCGGTTTCGCCATCGAAATCTTCGGCGGATTCTGGGGCAGCCGCAAGAGCCGCGCCGCCGCCTGGCTCGCTGTCGCCTGCATTGGTACAGGTTTCATCTGCAGCGCCACAGCACTCGTGGTCTGGGGAAATGCAACGCACTGGGCGGTCCTCTCCCACGGTGACGATCACGCTGACGCTCACGCCCCTGCGGCGCACGAAGGCAAACAGGATTCCGCGCCCGCTCAGCCCCAGGGCGCCGCCACCGACACTGCCCGATATCTCACAGCATCGCTCGCAGCATCCAGCACCGAAGAGGCCGCCGCCGCCAGACCCCAAACGGTTTTCTCCGGCACCATCTATCGACTGGCCAGTTTCGGCAGCCTCCAGCTGTCCATCGACTACTACATCGACAGCCTGACGCTCGTGATGTTCACGATGGTCACATTCATCGCCACCTGCATTCACCTGTTTGCCATCGGCTACATGTCGGAAGAGCTGACGGAAGAGTACGTTGATCATCACGCCCATCTGCGGAATGGTCATCACGTGCACCGGCCGGGGCGGTTCTACCGATTCTTCGCCTTCCTTTCGCTCTTTTGCTTCTCAATGCTCGGACTGGTCATTGCCGGCAATATTTTCCAGATCTTCATCTTCTGGGAACTGGTCGGTATCTGCAGCTTCCTGCTCATTGGCTTCTACACGGAACGCAAGTCTGCCAGCAACGCGGCGAACAAAGCGTTCATCATGAATCGAGTTGGCGACTTTGGGTTCCTGATTGGCTTAATGGTCGTCTGGACTTATTTCGGTACATTCCAGTTTGGCGAAACCGTCGATGCAAACGGTCAGGTCGTCCAGGCAGGGCTCTTCCAGATGCTGCCTCGCGATGCGGACGGCAATGTGAACCGCAATCCGGAAACCGGTGAGGTCATGATCGGCTCCGCAAGCTCTCCCAATCCGGGCGGAAACCGAGGCACCATTCCGTATTTCCTGCTCGTCACTGCGGGGCTCGGAGTCTTCGCGGGCTGCATCGGCAAAAGCGCCCAGTTCCCGCTCCAGACATGGCTCCCGGATGCCATGGAGGGTCCTACTCCGGTCAGCGCCCTGGTACACTCCGCGACCATGGTCGCTGCGGGTGTCTACCTTGTCGGCCGGTTCTACCCCCTGTTCGTTCATGAGGTGCTGCTGACCATCGCATATGTCGGCTGCATTACGCTGTTCGTCGCAGCCACCATTGCCATCGTGGCCACGGACATCAAGAAAGTGCTGGCATACAGCACCATCAGCCAGCTTGGATACATGATGCTGGGGCTTGGCGTATTTGGCTGGGGAGCAGGGCTGTTCCATCTGGTCACCCATGCATTCTTCAAGTCGCTGATGTTCCTCTGTTCGGGCAGCGTGATCTATGGCTGTCACCACGAACAGGAAATGCCCAAAATGGGCGGGCTATGGCGAAAGATGCCGATTACTGCCCTGACAATGCTCGTGGGTGTCATCGCGATTGCCGGTCTGGCCGTACCCGGACTCGTCGGGCTGTCCAGCGCCTTCGCCTTTTCAGGTTTCCACTCGAAGGATGCGGTCGTGGCCACCGCTCTGGCCTTCGTGAAGGCCAATCCCGCCCATTACCTGCTGTTCATCGTCCCGCTCATCACCGCCGGAATCACGGCCTTCTACATGTTCCGACTCTGGTTCTATACCTTCGCCGGGACCCCGCGTGATGCCCACGTCTACGAACACTGCCACGAAACTCCGCTGATTATGACCGGCCCGCTGCTCGTCCTTTCACTGCTCGCCGCGTACTGCGCCTGGGGCGGTGAATCCGGAGTGCTCTACCGGTTGATCACTGGTGACCAGCCCGCATGGGTCCATCACGGCATCGCCGGTTCCCCGGAATCGCTCACGCTGCCCGGCCACGCCGCAGTAGCCGCTGTGCACCACGAAGCCGGGCTGCTCGCACTGATCGCCGCCTTCAGTGGCACATTCGTCGCCTGGTTGCTCTACGGGTCCGGTCGCGTCAACGTGGAGGACATTCGGCGGCAGCTCTCCGGCGTCCATTCGTTTCTTGCCAACAAATGGCATTTCGACGATCTCTACGACGCGATCTTCATGCGGCCAATGCACGTGGTGGGTCGTTTCTGTGCATGGTTTGACAAAACGATTTTCGACGGAATTCTGCATGCTTCCGCGCGAATCACATTGGTCGTTTCCCGCTGGGACAGGACTTTCGACGAAGTGGTTGTTGACGGTCTGGTAAACCTCGTGGGCAACACCACATGGTCAGTTGGCAACGCCATGAAGCACCTGCAGACGGGTCGTCTGCGTCAGTATGTCATGTTTATTGTCGCAGGCGTCGTGGCTCTCTTCGCCATCCTCCTGAGCACCTTCCCCGGCTGACCCCTGTCTGCCGGTCTCTCCGCATAACCTCCGGTTTCTCACGTTACTTCAGGCTGTGAAGCAACCATGAATCCTCTTTTCCTGCTGTCTATTCTGATCTTCCTTCCGCTCATCGGAGCAGCCTTGTTGCTGATCTTTGACGAACGGAACGCAGATGCCATGCGATTCTGGTCGCTCGGCGTGACCCTGCTCACGTTTATCTTCTCGGTGACACTCTGGTTCCAGTACAACCCGGCCGATGGGATGCTCCTCGCGGACGTCAAAGAGTGGGTGCCGAGCTGGAACATCTACTATCGGCTCGGAGTCGACGGGATCTCCCTGCCCCTTGTGGTCCTCACGGGACTCGTCAGCACCCTGGCCATGGCCGCCAGCTGGAGCATCACCAAACACGTTCGCGGGTACCTCATCCTCTTCCTGATGCTGGAAGCCGGTATGATGGGTGTCTTCCTGTCGCTCGACTTCTTCCTGTTCTACGTGTTCTGGGAGGTGATGCTGCTCCCAATGTATTTCCTCATCGGCGTCTGGGGTGGTCCTCGCCGTGAATACGCCGCCATCAAGTTCTTCCTCTACACGCTCGCCGGCTCTGTGCTGATGCTGGTGGCCATGCTGATGTTCTACTTCTACAGCGGTGCCCAGTCTGACAGCTTCAACCTCGTCGCTCTCGCTCAGTCCGCATCCGCCGGCACTCTGCTCAGCCCCGGCCTGCAGATCACCGCCTTCCTGCTGCTGTTTATCGGCTTCGCCATTAAGCTGCCGGCTTTCCCCGTGCATACCTGGCTTCCGGATGCCCACGTCGAAGCCCCCACACCCATCAGCATGATCCTCGCCGGAGTCCTCCTGAAAATGGGTGGCTACGGCATCATCCGGATTGCCTTCCCGCTCTGCCCCTATGGTGCCCAGTACTGTGCATGGGGACTGGTGGCGATTGGCGTGGTGAGCATTGTTTACGGAGCGTTTGCAGCGCTCGCGCAAACCGACTTCAAGCGTCTGGTGGCCTACAGCTCGGTGAGCCACATGGGCTACGTGCTCCTTGGTCTCGCAATCTGGAAGATCAACGAAGCCACCGGAGAAACGCTCAATTCTGACTATTGGCAGATGGGATTGAACGGGGCCATGTTCCAGATGATCGCCCACGGCATCTCTTCGACCGGAATGTTCTTCATGGTGGGCGTTGTTTATGACCGAGTGCACCACCGCGACCTCAACAAGTTTGGCGGCCTGATGGGTTTGATGCCGCTTTACAGTGGTATGGCAGCCGGGCTGTTCTTCGCAGGTCTTGGACTTCCCGGACTGTGTGGTTTCATCGGCGAAGTTTTCGTCGTGATCAGCACCTGGAGTTTCTCACCGCTGCTGGCGATCATTGCTGCTTCCGGTGTGATCCTCACCGCTGGTTACATCCTCTGGGCTCTCCAGCGAGTCTACCTTGGTGCTGAATACCGCGGCCCCCATCCTGAAGCGCTCACCCCCAGCAACGGCCGGGAAAACGCGGTGGCCGCGATTCTGCTGGCTTTGGCTGTGGTGCTGGGTGTCTACCCATCACTGCTCTTCGACGTGATGACTCCTTCAGTCCGCAACATGGCGAAAGCCGCTGAAGCCGGATATCAGAAGTCCGTCGAACAACTCAATCAGGCTCAGGCAAGTATTGATTGACTCCCTGGGCCCTGTGAGCTTCCTGCGTCCTGTTACTCCGATTTCTCCGACCCCTGTCTGCAAGTGCTGCAATGCTGTTTTCCCAGCTCGTTCAGAAGCTAATTCAGGACACGACAGAGAAGTCGCTGCCGTTTTTCAGCGTCGAGTTGTGTCTGTGCGCCACCATCGTACTGATGCTGCTTGTGCGACTCCTGAGTGCCGACCGCCTGTTGCCGGCCTGCGTCGTGGCAGTCATTGGGGCCACGGCCGCGCTTGGCTGTTCCTGGATGCAGTACCGTGAATTGTTCGGGGGTGCTGAGCGAGCCGGTGAGACATTTTTCACTGGCATGCTCATCCATGATTCCTTCTCTGTGTACTTCCGGGCATTCCTCAGCCTGTTTCTGCTGCTCACCGTGGCTCTGACAAGCCTCACAGGGATCCCCGACGAAGAAGACAGCCCCGACTTTTACTCGCTGTTGTTCGGTGCCACCATCGGCATGATGCTCATGGCCTCTTCCAACAGCCTGCTGATGCTCTTCATCTCCGTGGAAATGGCCAGCGTGCCCAGCTACGCAATGGTTGGATTCCTCAAGGGCCGTCGCCCCAGCAGCGAAGCGGCTCTCAAATACGTCGTGTACGGAGCCGGGGCGGCGGGAGTCATGCTTTACGGCATCAGCCTGCTTGCCGGTGTTCTTGGAACAATTGACATGTCGCTGCTTGCCAGCCGTCTGGCAGAAGCTGCAGCAGAAGGCGGAGGGTTCTCCGATCCGGAAGTTCGCACCGCCAGCCTCGGACTGCTGCTGATCACCGCAGGAATCGCCTTCAAACTGTCTCTTGTGCCGTTCCATTTCTGGTGTCCGGACGCGTTTGAAGGAGCATCTGCTGAAGTGGCCGGATTTCTTTCGGTCGCTTCCAAAGCTGGTGCCTTCGCGCTGCTCGTACGACTCTGCGTATCACTGGCCAACGCTCCTGGTACAGAAACCGTGCTTGCCGCATTCGGCACTGGTCTGGGTTTTCTCGCCTGCATCACCATGACGCTTGGGAATCTGGCAGCCTACACCCAGAACAATCTCAAACGCCTGCTCGCTTATTCCACGATCGCTCACGCGGGCTACATGGTGATGGCTGTTGCAGCACTGTTGATCATGAGCTCTGCACCTGACGCGTCCGGTCTTCGTCCAAGCCTCGCCCAGGCGCTCGAAGGCCTGCTGTTTTATCTCCTGGCTTATCTCTTTATGAACCTTGGCGCGTTTGCGGTGGTGGCACTCGTGCGAAATTCCACCTTCGGCGAGACAATTGATGACGTGCGAGGGCTCGTCAGTCAGTCGCCGACGCTCTGCGTGGTAATGCTCATTTGCATGTTCAGTCTGGTCGGCATGCCACCTTTTGCGGGGTTTGTCGGCAAGTACTTTATTTTCGCGTCAGCCTACCGGGCCGGTGAGTTTCACCGGTTTATGTACGTGGTCCTGGCTTTCGGTGCTTTGAACACTGTCTTCAGTCTCTTCTATTACATCCGCGTTCTCAAAGCGATGTTCCTTGAACCCCGCCCCGCCGATGCTCGGCCGGTCGAGGTCCGGTTTGCTTCCTGGGAGTCTGCTTTTGTGCTGACTCTGGCGGCCTTTGTAGTCCTGCTCGGCGTATTTCCCTACGTCATGAGCGCCACGGCCAACGAAGCCGCCCGCTCGCTGGCCCTGTTCCATTGACTTTCAATCTGCAGGATGGACGTGTTCATGACGGGCCAGGTCAACGAGCGACTGTTGAATTCAGTCCTGATCAATCTCTCCCGCAGTTTTCTCCAGTACCTCTCGGAGTCATCTCCGTGGGTGCGCGGGGAGGCTGTATCTGCCGGGCACACACTTGAGCAGCTGGCTGCGGATCAGCGAGAGGATGTCCGTGACCTCGCTGAATTCCTTGACCGACGCGAGTGGGCCGTGGACTTCGGGAGCTTCCCCACCGAATACACGGACCAGCAATTCCTTTCCCTTACTTCACTGATGGCCGGTCTCATCCACAGCCAGGAAGGCCAGCTCGCCTCCATCGCGGACGCATCACAGACGCTCAGCAGAGCCAGCGATGCCGAAGCGGTCTCAGTGCTCGACGCGGTGCGCACCCGCGAAGCAGACATCCTCACGGGACTCAAGCGTCTGCAGGCCGCTTTGCAGCCCGCCACTGCCTGATCCGGCCCTTACCACGCTCAACAAGAAAGTCAGTTCCATGGGACTCTTCACCGGCCGTCGCGGCCTCGTTCTCGGCATCGCAAACGAACGCTCAATCGCCTGGGCCATCACGGAAAACCTGCACCGTGAAGGCGCTGAGATGGGTTTCACGCATCTTCCCGATACCGGAGATCGCCCGAAGAACCAGAATAAGGTTGCCAAGCTGGTTGACCCCATCGGCTCACGTTTCCTGATGCCCATGGACGTCTGCAATGACGATCACCTCGCGGCCGTGATTTCCAAAGCCGTCGAAACATTCGGCAAGCTTGACTTCATCGTCCACAGCATCGCCTTCGCTCCTCCCGCCGACCTGACAGGCCCCACCTGGAACTGCAGTCGCGGCGGATTCAAAACAGCGATGGAAATCAGCGCCTACAGTCTGCTGGCTGTGGCCGGAGCGGCACGCCGCGCCAACGCCTTCAATGCCAACGCTTCAATGCTCACGCTCAGCTACTTCGGGGGCGAAGAAGTCATACCTGGCTACAACCTGATGGGCATCTGCAAGGCTGCCCTCGAATGCAGTGTCCGCTACCTGGCCAGTGAACTCGGGCCGGAGGGCGTCCGAGTGAATGCGATCAGTGCCGGACCGGTGAAGACCGTCAGTGCGATGGGTGTCGGTGACTTTGATGACATGCTCAATCTCTACCGCGGAATCTCCCCGATGCGGCGCAACATCACTGCGGACGAAGTCGGAAAAACCGGAATGGCGCTGTTGAGCGATCTTTCCAGCGGTATCACCGGCGAAGTGGTGCACGTCGACTGCGGCTTCAGTATCATGGGGGCACCTCCGGCCGACTTCTTCAAACAGGCAGCCACCGGCTGAGTTTTGCCGGCCAGGAGGCCGCCGATGACGTCCGTTCGACGAATCGGAATTGCTGTTGTACAGCACCGCGACAGCTTCCTTGTCGGCACGAGGCCGGCCGGTGTGCCGCTCGCTGGCTGCGCTGAGTTTCCTGGCGGTAAATGTGAGCCGGAAGAGCTGCCTGGGGCCTGTGCCATTCGAGAGTGTTTCGAAGAAACGGGGCTGGCGACGGAACTTCAAGTGCATCTGGGGACGATTCCCTGGAGCTACCCGCATGGCAACGTGGAACTGCACTTCTGGCTTTGCCGCTGCAGTGGAGTCTCACAGCAGTCCGCCCCTCCTGATCCCCGGGCACCATTTCGCTGGATTCCTCGGCTGGAACTCAACCGCGAAACCTTTCCCCCGGCAAACTCGACGATC
>Ga0256361_1000099_pt1 | contig 9949 bp, 5 predicted proteins | sample MistaT_18_FD_186121 | JGI IMG/M metagenome (GOLD analysis project Ga0256361, IMG submission 186121) | Metatranscriptome of freshwater microbial communities from Mississippi River, Louisiana, United States - Miss_Law_RepB_8d (Metagenome... | ecosystem: Environmental > Aquatic > Freshwater > River ... | reverse complement strand
CGAACGTCAAAAGGAGCTTGATGCCGCCCGCGAGGAACTCGCGAAGCTGTCCGCCGAAGCCAAGGCAATCACTGCCACCGTAGACCAGCTTGAAGCAGACAAGACGAAGCTGTCGGCCGAGTATGATCGCATTAACGGCTTGCTGGAAACCATCGCTCCGTCAAACGCCGTTTCCGCGTTCAAACGCACCCTGATGGAAATGCCCATCATTGACGGTTTCAACTCCCATCTCAAGGTCGTGCAGGACTGGCTGCCAACGCTCGAGATCACCCTCGGCATGAGCAAAATTGCACGTTTTGACCGCTGCCGCACCTGCCACCAAAATATTGATAAGACGACGGGCTCCGGTGATCCTGCCTATCCGCCAGGACATCCGGAAACGGCTGATGTAAAGCAATGGGTCAAGGCGAATCAGTTTCCCCAGCCCTATTCCACCCACCCCAATACGGCTCTCTACTGCACTGCGTCCAGCCCCCACCCGGTGTCTAAGTTCGGCTGCACCATCTGCCACGACGGGCAGGGCTCCGGTACCAGCTTCGGCAATGCTGAGCACACACCGAACGATCCCCACATCGCGGAGCAGTGGCATCACGAGTACGGGTTTCACCCCAACCACTTCTGGGAATACCCGATGCAGCCGGATCGTTTCATCGAATCCACTTGTATCAAGTGCCACCACAACGTGACTGAACTTGGCGTGCACCCAAAATTCGGCGCCAGTGCGCCAAAGGTGCATCGCGGCGACATGCTGCTGCGAAAGTACGGCTGCTACGGCTGTCACGAAATCCATGGATTCAACGCCGGTAAGCCGATCGGCCCCGACCGCAGACTCGAGCCCCAAACCGAAGAGGATGCTGCAAAGATCGCGGCTGACCCCACTCAGGTAGCCGGTAAGCTGCGAAAAGTCGGCCCCAGCCTGCGGCACATCGCCTCCAAAACCAGCTCCGAGTTCATCCAGTACTGGACCGAAATTCCCGGTCGATATCGACCTTCCACCAAAATGCCCCAGTTCTTCAGTCTCGCCGATCACCTCGGGGACGCTGACCGCGAACAGACCAAAAAATTCGAAACAGCAGAACTCGCCGGCATCGCCGAAGTGCTCCTCTCCACCAGCCAGCCCATCGACCTGCTCAAGCCGGCCGACGGTTATCAGCCGGACGCCGAACGCGGACAGAAACTCTTTGTCGAGCGCGGCTGTCTGGCCTGCCACCAGCACAGCACTGTGCCTGAGAGCAAACAGGACTTCGGGCCCAACATCAGCGACATCCATCAGAAAGTCCGCCGCAACGCCGACAACCCCGCCTTCAGCGACTGGCTCTACACCTGGATCCGCGAACCGGAGCGATACCACAAGCGGACGCAGATGCCAAATCTCTACCTTGATGCATATAAGGACGTGGATGGCACCACGGACATCGACCCCGCTGCCGACATCACCGCCTTCCTGCTTGCACAGGGCGAACCTGGAACATTCCCGGTCGGCGAAGTTGAACCTGCAGAACTGGACAAGCTCGTCGAACTCTACCTGAAGAAAGGTCGCTTCGGCGTGGAACGGGCCCAGGAGATCATCCGCACCCGTACCTTCCCGGACAAGCAAGCTGATGTCATCGGTGACGAAGCAGTCCTCGCAACCGCTGATGGTGCTGCCGTTGACGAAGCAACCTGGCATCGCATGAAGCTTGCCTACGTTGGCCGCAAGACGATCTCCCGATACGGCTGCTACGCCTGCCACGACATGCCCGGCTACGAGGACGCTCGCCCGATCGGCGTCGCACTGCAGGACTGGGGTCGCAAGGACACCAGTAAACTGGGCTTTGAGCACATTGAAGAGTTCCTGCATCATCACGGGGAGCCCGCAGGCAGTAAGTTCTCCAGCACCGCAGAACGCGTTGTCACGGCCCACAAGAAAGCTGCTGCAGGCGGGGCAAGTGCCGGACAATTCACTCCGGAAGAAGAAGTCTCCGAGATGTCGGCGGCGTTCTTCTACAACAGCCTGCAGCGTCACGGTCGCCCCGGCTTCGTCTGGCAGAAACTCAGAGCACCCCGCAGCTACGACTACGAGAAAACCGAGACCAAAGGCTACGACGAACGTCTGAGAATGCCCAAATTCCCCCTCAAGGAGGATGAAATTGAGGCCATCGCAACATTTGTTCTCGGCCTCGTCGCCGAACCACCCGGTCCCGAGTACATCTACACTCCTGATGAACGCGAGAAGACTCGAATTGAAGGGGAATTCCTGCTGGCCAAGTACAACTGCACGGGTTGTCACGTGGTTGAACTGCCTAAAGTGACATTCGCCGCAGATCTGGCTTCCATCGACTCCACACAGCTGGATGCCGGCGACCACCCGGCGGCCCTCGAACTGCTGCTGAAGATGCGTCCTCCTCGCCAGGGACTCACAGGCGAGACCAAAACCATCAGGGTCGATGAGGAAAAGCTCAAACTGCACGTTGCTTCGTTCCACGGGTTCGTCGCACAGCGACCAGACCCCGAGGAAACGGATCCGGAACTTCGCGAATACGGGTTTGACGTCTGGGAACCTGTCGATTTCGGCACCGGCGATGAAGCCAAACGGCTGCTTCCAGGGGCCAAGATCAACTTCCCCGAATCCCGCCTGATCTCCCTCCAGGATGCTCGAGGAGGCCAATTCGCAGAAGTCCTCGTCGACCGTCTCCTGACCTACCGGTTTGACCAGAGAAATCTGGCATGGCAGGCTTCACCGCCGCCACTCTATCAGGAGGGTGTGAAAGTCCAGACGTCATGGCTCTACGAGTTCCTGCTGGAGCCCGGAAAGATCAGATACACCACCGTCCTGCGGATGCCAAAGTTCAATATGAGCCCCGCCGAGGCCCGCACGCTGGCGAACTACTTCGCTGCCGTCGACGGTGCGGAGTTCCCGTATGAAGAGCAGGCTCCGAAAGACGTGGATTATATCGACGGCCGGGAAGCTCAGCTCACCGCCTCCGGCCACCTCGAACTCGGACAGTCCTACCTCGGACATTCCTGGGATCTGCTGAATGGTCCACTCTGCATCAAGTGCCACTCCGTGGGTGCCCGCAAGTTCAAGGTCTCGGATCCCGCTAAGGACATCCAGGGCCCGAATCTGATCGACGTCCAGAACAGACTCCGTTCCGACTGGGTCAAACTCTGGCTGTACCGGCCTTCATGGATCACGCCTTACACATCCATGCCCGTCAACTTCCCGAAGAACGGCAGCCAGTTTCCTGATCGTTTCAAGGCTGACCCTGACGCCCACGTGATTGCTGTCCGCGACGCTCTCATGAACTACTCGCGGTTGCTTGAAGACATTGGACCAACCGTTTACCAGCCGCCCGGCCAGCCCACCACAGCACCGGCTCCTGCGGCAGGGGGTGAAGAAGAATGAAGTCGATTCGCGGACAGTTTATTCTGGTGTTTTCTGCCATGGCGCTGTCGGCAACCGTCGGTTGCGGCAGCTACGGTGGCGGAGCCGGTGTGGTTCCCGAGGTTACGTTCATCGAGGCGGGCGGGGAAGATGCAGAGGCCGCAGAGGCGACATCTGAATCCTCAGCGGAACTTCCGACCGGTAGTCTGAAGGGGAAGGTCACACTCAGCGGAGGCTCCCCCACGCTGCCGTTGCTGATCGCCAAAGGCAGCGCCGTGAAAGACGCTGAAGTGTGCGCCGCAGAAGACGTTCCGGACGAACGCCTCATCGTCGGCCCCGACGGAGCCGTGTCCAACGTATTCGTATACCTGTCGAAGGCTCCAAAGGGTGCCAGGCCGCTCGAGGTGCCCGCGGAGCCATTTCTGTTCGACCAGAAGACCTGCAAGTTCATACCGCACGCAGTGATCATTCCGGTCAGGCAGACAGTCAAAGTCCTCAGCAACGACTCTGTGGCCCACAACACGCACACTTTCCCCAGCAAGAACGCCGCGATCAACAGCACCGTGAATCCCATGGACCGGGATGGACTTGTGTCTTTCGCCTACACCAAGGCTGAGGCCGTTCCCCTGGCCGTGAAATGTGACTTCCACGCATGGATGAATGCCTGGCACCTGCCGCTGGACCACCCGTTTGGTGCGGTGAGTAACGCCAGCGGTGAATTTGAGATTGCAAACATTCCGGCTGGCAAACACTCATTCGTTGTCTGGCACGAAGCCGCCAACGGTGGATTCGTCCAGCGAAAGCTGGAAGTCGAAATCACTGCCGGGGAAACTGCCGAAGTCAGCATCGACTACCCGGCTTCCCTGCTGAAACTCTGAAACATCACTTCTCCGCTCACTGGCTTTTCAATCGAGGCAAAGGCAATGTCCAGGGTGTCCGGACTGACAACGCTAAGTATCGCGGGTTTGTTGCTCACAGCCGCTGGCTGTTCAGACTTCCAGTCCTCGTTTGCGCCCAGCAAACGCACTCTGGCGTTGATTCCGGAAGCCCAAAGCGGCGTGGGTACGACCCCCGGAGTGACTCCGCTGGTCGACGAGAAGTTCGGCAACCCACAGCACCTCAAGGCATGGAAGAAGCTCCCAGTGGAGTGGGGCGGCGTTACATCATCGGTGGCGGAGTACGTCGCCGGCGATAAACCGGTCATCCGTTTGACTGCCGACGAGACCACACCGTTCCCGGTGCGTGCCGGCCGCCTGGTACTCACATCCGGTGATGGGGCCGGCAAGTCCTACGAAATTAGTGACTGGAACGCCGAGAAGGGTGAAGCGACCCTCGCGTCAGCCCCCGAAGTTGCTCCGGCCGCAGGTGACAACTGCACGCTCGACCCGGGAAATCTTTTGCAATCCGGTCGCGTCCTCTACATGAGACACTGCAGCCACTGCCATGGCACCGCCGGAGACGGCAACGGTCCGACGGCACAGTATCTCTACCCCAGACCACGCGACTATCGCAACGGCATCTTCAAATTCACCTCGACAATCGATAGTTCTCGTGCTACCCGCGACGACCTGCTGCGAGTGCTGAAATATGGGATTCCGGGAACCTACATGCCGTCCTTCCTGCTGATGAAGGACGAAGAACTCGAGGCTCTTGTTGAATACGTTCGCTTCCTGGCGATGCGTGGCGAATACGAACAGAAACTGGTGAGCGAACTCGCAGCCGACTTCTCAAGCAAGGCCCTCGAAACTCGACTGCAGAGCGAGTCGCGTCAGGATATCGTTCAGGAACTGGCGGATTTCCTGAAAGATGACATGCCCGAGACGGCTGAGACCGCTGGCGATGAACTTGCTGAAACCTGGACGACCGCCGAGGCTGAAGAGTCCAAAGTGGTGCCGTCTGTGCCCCGAGTGCCCGACAGCCCCGAATCTCGCCGCCGTGGTCGTGAACTGTACCTGGGTAAGGCCCTGAACTGTGCAAACTGTCATGGGATCGACGGTGCCGGCAACGGTCCGCAGACCATCGCTTTTGAAAAGAATCCGTTGACTGACGAACTCTATCCCGAAGCTGGGCTCCACGACATCTGGGGCAACCTGAACCAGCCGCGAAATCTCCAAACCGGAATCTTCCGCGGTGGACGTCGCCCAATTGACGTGTTTAATCGCATCTATGCCGGCATCAAGGGTTCGTCGATGCCAGCCTTCAAGAATACCCCGCATGAAGACATCTGGCACGTCGTCAATTACGTGCTCAGCCTGCAGTTTGAATCCGAGACAGGGGCGGTCGGCGAAGCCCCGGCTGAAACTGTTGCTGCTGCCGCTGCCGACTCGCAGAACTGAATTTCTCTCTTCTCCGGAGTGCTTACGGTGAAAAAGTTCTGGGCCCTTTTCTTCTGGTTCTGGCCTCTCGTAGCCCTGTGGCTGTGCGCTGTTGCCCCTGCCAACAACTGGTGGTTCCCCAGCCCCCCTCTTTCAACACTCGGGCACCAGATCGATGGTCTGTTCTACCTGATTCTGATCATCGTGACTGTTACGTTTGTTGGCACCCAGTTCGCACTTGGCTATGCCCTCTGGAAAGGGGCCGTGAAGGAACCGTCAGGCAAGGCGTGGTTCTCCCACGGCAGCCACAAACTCGAAATCATCTGGACGATCGTTCCGGCCTTTATCCTCGTGTTCATCTCCCTCACGCAGCTGGATGTGCTCGCTGAAATCCGCGTGCTCTCCAACTTCCCCAAAGAAGCCCGCAACGCTCCCGTTGCCGAAGTCATGGCCCGTCAGTTCGAATGGCGAATCCGCTATCCGAAACCCGGCACACAGCTGATGACTGAGCCGCGTCCGGGAGACCTCTACTACGTGAACGAAGTCCACGTCCCCGCGACTCAGCCGACCATGATCAACCTCCGCACCCAGGACGTACAGCACGCCTTTTTCGTGCCCCGCCTTCGCGTCAAACAGGACGCCGTTCCCGGCCTGATCATCCCTGTGTGGTTCGAGATTGAGAAGGCCGGCGAATATGAGCTGCTGTGTGCCGAACTTTGCGGTTGGGGACACTACAAAATGAAGGCCCGAATCATCGCGGAAACCCCCGAACAGGTTCAGGCTTATCTGGCCAGGCTCGAACAGGAACAAAATGACGACGGCGTGGCAGACGAACAGTCCAGCCAGTGATTCTCCGGAAAGCCAATTCTGAATTTACGGCTCCTGAACACGTTTTTTGGCGGTAACCAACATGGCCACCATCACTCCAGCGCTCGATACACACACCCATGACGACCACGCTCATGGTCATGGTCACCACGAGCAATCGTTTATCTCGAAGTATGTGTTCTCCACCGACCATAAAGTCATTGGCATTCAGTTTCTGATTACGACCATCCTGATGCTGATGGTTGGCGGAGCACTTGCCCTCGCGGTCCGCTGGCAGCTTGCATTCCCCTGGGAAAACATGCCAATCATCGGGCGGCTGTTCGGACTGTTCCAGACCGAAGGCGGTCAGATCAGCCCCGAGTTCTACACGATGCTGTTCACCATGCACGCATCCGTGATGATCTTTCTGGTGATCATTCCGGTGCTTGCCGGAGCGTTCGGAAACTTTCTGATCCCGCTGCAGATCGGTGCCGACGACATGGCCTTCCCGGTCCTGAACATGCTCAGCTACTGGTTCATGTGGCCGGCAATCCTCTGCTTCGGCATCAGCTTCGTGGCTGGCGGTGCAACGGCTGGCCCCGGTAACGGCTGGACCTCCTATCCCGTGCTGTCCGACATCGCGTCAGCCGCACCCGGATCCGGCGCCGCTCAAACATGGTGGTTGTTCGGACTCACCCTCGTCGGTGTTTCGTCCATGATGGGGTCCGTCAACTACATGACCACCATCATCAACATGCGAGCTCCCGGAATGACACTGTTCCGCATGCCGCTCACCATCTGGTCCATGTTCATCACCGCCATTCTGCAGGCCTTCGCTCTCCCGGTTCTCACTGCGGCCGGCTTTATGCTGGTGTTCGACAGACTCCATGAGCTGCTGCCCACCTCCATTCACTCCGGCTTCTTCATTCCCTCGGGTCTGGTGGTCAACAACGCCGCTCCGACCGTGGGCGGTGGCCAGCCCCTGCTGTGGCAGCACCTCTTCTGGTTCTACTCGCACCCCGCAGTGTACATCATGCTCCTCCCCGCCATGGGCATGGTCTCTGACATGCTCTCGTGCATGAGCCGTAAGCCGGTCTTCGGCTACAAGCCAATGGTTTACTCCATGGCCGCCATCGCCGGTCTCGGCTTCATCGTCTGGGGACATCACATGTTCACCAGCGGCATGAACCCGGCACTCGGCATGACCTTCATGACTTCCACCATGATGATCGCCCTGCCATCCGCCATCAAAGTGTTCAACTGGATCGGAACCATCTGGGACGGAAATATCCAGTTCAACGCCGTGTTCCTGAACTGTGCCGCTTTCGTGGCGCTGTTCATCGTCGGAGGGCTCAGCGGTATCTTCATGGCTGCGGTACCGGTCGACATCTACTTCCATGATACCTACTTCATCGTCGCCCACTTCCACTATGTGCTCTTCGGAGCAACGCTGTTCGGCGTGTTCGCGGGCATTCAGTTCTGGTTCCCGAAGATGTTCGGCCGCCTGATGAGTGATCGCGTGCAGAAGGTGCACTTTGTCCTGACCTTCATCGGCATGAACGGCACGTTCTTCCCGATGCACCTGCTGGGGATCGCCGGCATGCCGCGACGCTACGCAGACCCCTACCTCCACGGTTACCTCGAACACCTCCTGCCGATGAACCAGTTCATGACCATCTCGGCGATTGTCATGGGTTGTGCACAGTTCCTGCTCCTGGGGAATTTCTTCTACAGCATCTTCCGCGGCGAGAAGTGCGGACGCAACCCATGGCAGGCAAATGGTCTCGAATGGTCGGCACCATCACCTCCGGGACACGGCAACTTTGACGTTCCACCGGTCTGCTATCGCGGCCCCTACGAGTACTCCTCACCCGAAGCAGAAGCACTCGGTCAGGACTTCATTCTGCAGACTTCTCCGCCGCCGGCCGGTGTCGTCAGGACCGCTGTCGCCCACCACTAGTTGCAATTGTTGTAGTCGGGAGTCTTCCCTTGAACGGCACGCAGTCATCAAAGCACTCTGCAGTCAGGCTGCTCGCCTCGCTGACGTGCATCGTTGCGCTGCTGCCGATCGGCATGGGAGCCCTTGTGACCACCATGAAGGCCGGTATGGCGTTCGCCGACTGGCCTTCCTCTGATGGTCAGAACATGCTCCTGTACCCGTGGTTCCAGGATTTCCGCAGTAACCCGGACAAGTTCGTTGAACACGGACACAGACTCGCAGGTGTGCTGATCGGCTGTGTGGCGATCGCTCTCGCAGTTGCCGGCTGGCGCTCCGGTCCGGGTTGGATCAGAAGGTATTCGGTCGGAATTCTGCTCGCCGTCATCGCTCAGGGACTCCTCGGCGGTGCTCGAGTGCTGATGGATGCCCAGGTCATGGCCATGACGCACAGCCTCACCGGTGCCCTGTTCTTCACATCATGTGTGCTGTTCAGATTGCTCCTCGCTGATCGTTGGCCGTCATGGCTGCGGATTCAGGACGACCGACCTGGTTTGCTGACGTACGCAGTATCCGCGTCCTTTCCAATCCTTGTTCTGCTGCAGTACGCTCTCGGTGGTGCTCTCCGACACCTGCACCTGCTGAAGACAGAACATGCACTCGGGGCCGTCGCTGTTCTCCTGACCGGTGGTTACATCGCTGCCAGACTGGTCACCGTCTCGCACCCTCTCCTCAGAACCTGTGGCCTCCTCGTTGCATCCTTCCTTGCCGTCCAGTTCACCCTCGGCCTCGGCGCGATGATGGCGCGGTTCGGGCTGGCAGACATCGGGTACGTAGCCGTCACAGGGTCGCTTGAGCAGGCCGTTGTCTGCAGCCTGCACACAGTCGCGGGGATGTTTCTGTTCGCCTCCAGCTGCGTCACCAGCCTCTCAGTCATCAGACTTCACTCCGCAGGCTGTCTGACCACGGTGAATGCTGAATTGTCCGGCTCTGTGGCTGCAGCGGACGGGAGGCCCGCATGAGTGCTGCAGCCTCGCTGGACGCGGCACAAGCCGTGAGCGTGGACCGCCTGGCGGAGTATCGCCAGATGGTGCGTCCCAGAATTCTGTTGATGTCCGCAGTGGCCGTCGCGGCAGGCTTTATACTCAGCTCCACCGAACTCGTGGACTGGTTGCTGCTGGCAATCGCCGCTCCCTCAATCTGTCTTCTCGTGGCAGCATCCAGCGTACTCAACCAGGTGATCGAGGCGGACAGTGATTACCGGATGGCCCGTACGACCGCACGACCGCTCGCTTCCGGACGTATTTCCCGCCGCGAGGGGCTGCTGCTTGGCTCCGCCTTTGCCGTCCTCGGATCCGTACTCCTCTGGACGCTCGTTAACCCCCTGACCAGCGCCGCCTCACTGCTCACAATGCTCTGCTACGTCTGTGCCTACACCCCGCTCAAAAGACGATCCGAATTCTGCACCACCATCGGTGCCATCCCCGGTGCGATGCCGCCGGTTCTCGGATGGCTGGCGGCCGGTGG
>Ga0256361_1000091_pt1 | contig 10215 bp, 4 predicted proteins | sample MistaT_18_FD_186121 | JGI IMG/M metagenome (GOLD analysis project Ga0256361, IMG submission 186121) | Metatranscriptome of freshwater microbial communities from Mississippi River, Louisiana, United States - Miss_Law_RepB_8d (Metagenome... | ecosystem: Environmental > Aquatic > Freshwater > River ... | reverse complement strand
TATAAAATATAATAACAATTTTTTCAAATCAAATCAATAAAGCTAATAAGAGGCACATACTTAGTGCAGCGAAACCTAATACTGTCTATCCTCCAAATACATAGATTCTTGGTCTTACAGTAGGGTCATTTTCAGATTTTTCGAGTTCTTAGAGTGTGAAAGAGGTCAAATGGGTAGATGAACATTTTACGGATGATAAATTAGTTTCCTTATTTTCTTCTAAAACAAGTTCTACTCCCTCAGTACTGTAAACTTAGTTTACTTCATCCCACCATACACATTTCACTTCTTTATCTGGAGAAGATGCTATAGGCAATCCAGTTACTTGATCAATTTTCAAATCTGTTCCTAAATAGAAAGTAATAGTTCCTTATTCTTAATTAACTACTTCTATTTTTTGTTCACTAGTTCTGTTTATCAAAGAAATTTCTAAGTGATCTGAAACAATAGTATCGTTTTCAGTGGTTTTAAAAGCATCAGCTGAAATTGTATAAGTAAGTAATGTAACTTCTTCTAAACCTTCGAAGGCACTAGCTTGAATTTCAGTTTAAGTAGAATCTCCATTAGAATTTTCTATGTTGGCAGTCAATTATTCATAAGTTTTTCTTGTAAGATCAATATTTTCAGTATAACCTTTTATTAATTCTGTATCAAGGATACCTTTAGCATCACCCAAATCGAATTGACTAGACCAAATAGTAGTAGCTTAAGTGATAGATTCCATTAAATTTGCCGATGTTTTAATCTAATCTTCAGGAGTTTGGTTAGAAATTAAACCAGTTTAACTATTTTCACTTAAAATTTGAACAGTTTCAATGAATTTTTCCATAGTAGCAGTATCCGATACCCATTCAGAAATTTCCATAATCTTTTGCTCAAGTTATACCACTAATTATTGTTCTTTAACTTGGTCAACTGTTAATAAAAGAGTATTCATTTATGAACTTGTGTTTTCTTCAGTCACTGGTAAAGCACTCAAGTCTGAGTAAAGTTTGGTAATTTGAGAATCCATATTGACAGACTCCTAAATTTCCTAGTTAATTATACTGGCAGTTAATAATAAAATTTCAGGTTTAGTCGTTCTCTAGCATTCAGTGGTTTGTAAACGTCTTCTTCTTCTGAAAGTTGCAGATTATGTAGAATAGGTATTTCTTAAGTTTTCGAGTTATTAAGTGTAGTCGGTTGAAGTAGAAGTGGTTCCATCTCCAGTCAACATATTTTCTAACATAACTTTTTATTCAGTAATTTTATCGGTCGTTGTAGTAGTGACTTAGGTTGTAGTTGAATCTTGTGGTTTTAACATAGCTTTAATAGATTTTAATTTCTCTAAATTTAATAAGTTCTATTAGATAAGGCTATTAACATTCTTAACAATAACTTGGTGTTTTGACATTATTTCTTGAGAAATAGCCAAAGTGTTTTTGATTTAAGTGTTGATGTTGAATTGAATATCGAGGTTAGATTTAATCTATGTTAAAACATTGTTAAGTTTTTGTACCAAATTCAAATCACTTCCATTTGCTATAATTAGATTTTATACTCTTTCACTCAAACTTTTGTATTTTGCAATTGAAGAATCACTTAAAGTTAAGAGATTTTATAACTCCATTGAGCTGGATTACAATCTTACGAAATGGAGATCACTTTAAGCTAAAATTTCTTACAATTTTGCTTGTACATTCATAGAACTATCTAAAAGTCCGTCAACCTTGGGGATAATTACAGAATATTCGATCTGATTCATTAACATTTCATTTATTTCATTAAGACTTAATCTGTTGTTACTGATGATAGTTTTTATGCTGGTTAATTTGTCAGATAACGCTAATTATTGACTTTAGTTATACGTGTTAATTTATACAATAGTTGCTAATTTTGTTTTAATGTTTTAAGCACTTTAATCGGTACTAATAATTTCGATTATTTTTTGGATTTCTGAACTTACTTCGACATTAGAAGATGTAACACTCTGTAAAGTTGTTTTAATTTATGTCTAACTTGATATCACTGAGGTATTTAAAGTGTTTGTAGTAGATAAGTTATTATTTATAGTAGTAGTTGAAGTTTAGGTTTCTTTGCTTACTAATAATGCTGAATCCAAATTGGTATTATTGCTGTTTTCAAAGTTTGTTGACTCAGTTACTAAAGCAATAATTTTTCCGTTTTATTCATCAACTATAGTTTCCTCTTATATTTATTCGGTTTCAGTACGGACGATAACAGTGGTAGGGCTAAGAGTAGTTTGATCCATTTCAGATACATAGCTAGTGAACTAGGTATAATTACTATCTGATTGTAAAGTTGTATTTGGATCACACTCTTAAAGAACTTTCAAAGCCTCAGTAGCATCATAAGTTACATTTCCTGTTACAGTTATGTATCTTACAGTCTAGAATATTTCATCTCCTCTCCTGGCTTTGAAAATAACTCTAACTTCTTAATCTTATGTCATTCCAGGTACGACAAATTTGAAGTAACCTTCGGGTTCTACAGATTCCATAACAATTCCAGTGTTTCCGATTTCAATTGAGAATAACCATCCAGTAGTAGCTGTAAAGGTTTTTACAGTCAAAGCATATTTTGCATAGAAAATAGTCTATCCGGAGATACCTGTAGAAGGCTCTACGAAAATTAAATCTTATTGAACACCAACATCTTCGATATTTCTAATAATGCTTAAATCTTTTACAACAACTTTGGTTTCTAATGAACTTGAATCGTTGAGAGTCACTTTCAAAACGTAGATTCTTTCAGGCTCTAATCTATCTTAAGGCACAATTAAAGTATTATGTAGTCTATCAACAGCAGAGAAAAATTCTGTTACTGTGTAATCATTTAATGCGATAGTCTCTCCTGTTACGGTATCAATAATGGAAGTTAAATCCCACCAGAATTTATTACTAGTTAATTTTACAGAAACGATTCCTTACAACACCAAATCTTTATTCAAAGAAATTGTTCCATCAGAATTGGCGCTTACTTGATCAATTCTAATTATTTCAGCAGTGCTAGTGACAGTATATTCTTCACATACATTAGTTCCATCAAGGGTTTTAGTCAAAATATATCCTGAAGGACATTAGGGTACACATCTCATTTGATTTTCAATATAAATAAGACCATGAGTACAAGCCTCGCAACTTTCCAAACAAGGTAAACATTCCAGAATCACTTTATTGTTGTTGTACATAGCGACTCCATTTTAGTAGGTCCAAGGTAGAGTTGACAAACCATAAGCAGATTTTTGTTTGTATCCCAGAGCAACCGCAAATTCATTTTCAATACCCTCATATCTTAAACTCGAAGTCATTTTTATTACTATTTCTTCAAGAGCAATATATTTGGTTGTAGAATCTAAACTACTAATAAAAAGTTCAGGATTTTGGAATACTAGTGATGGTACACTAGGTAGAGTTCCAATAGGACATTATTATCTTGAACAAGTTACTCGAATATCTCCGAATTCACTATTCTCTTAAATAGATTTGAAAGTACCCTTTTCACACACATCACAAGTCTAAGCAGAGGAACAAACTGAACAACCGTCTTAACAAGGTCTACATTAATTAGTAAATCTATCCATAAAGTAGCCCCTAATACATTCTTTACAATCTTCAGGTTTAGGTCCGGTACAATAGTTGCACAGGAATTCGTCATTGTTACTTCTACAAGGAATACAAACCATTAAAGTTACATCAAAGACTTCTCCTAATCCACAATTAGTTATTTTTTACCATTCATCTTAAGTCAAGCATTTTTATTAATTTTCAGAATATATCATTGTCTTATCCATACAGACACAAATTTGTTTCAATTTATCGAAGAACGAATCTCCAAAGCATCTTATTGTTGTATCTATCACAGTGGTTTATTATTTGATGCATATTCCATCAGCAGATAAATTATATCCTAGTACACAACCAGTGCATACTTCTTTTGAGTCACATTTAGTACAAAGAAGGGGACATGTTACACATTAAGAGGTAATAGCATCCATAAATTGATTTTGGTTGCAGACCTAAACACACCATTGATTGTTTTTCATGATATATTAGTCTTGACAACTTAAGCATACAACTTTGTCAACTTAGAAAGCACATGTACTACATCCCACAGGACAGTTGACACATGAGAACTAAGATCCGACTGAGATCGAATACTAACCAGCACTACAAGATACATCTTATTTTACACACAATTTATCATTATCAGGACTAGTTAAATATCCTGCAGCACATTTTCCACAAACTAGAGTAGAAAGATCATAAATAATTCCTAATTTACATTCCGCACAAGATGTTTTACAGTCCAAACATACGGATGATTTTTTAAATTAATCGTAATAACTAAATTATCCAACTTAACATTACATCATCGGTTAACAACTATAGAAGGGCTCAATGATATTTGAAGTATAGAAGTTTCCATTTAAACAAGATAAACAGTTTTTAGCATCGGAACAGGTGGCACATCCTAAACTACAATTTAGACACTCATAAGAGATTTACAATGAAGTACTAGAAGTGTAAACAACATTTAAGTATTAGTTTTCAGCACAAGTAGGTTTTGTCAAAAGACAATTAGGAGCTCCACTGAATCCTTAAGCACAAGTAGTACATTAGTTCTTTTCAGGTCCATAACAAGTACTACAATTAGAAGAACATCTCAAACAAGCTCCTATATTTTGATTAGGGTAAAAACCAGCACTACAAGTAGATACACAAACTTTGTTTGAATTTAAGAAGTATGAAGTAGCACATTTTGTACATTGGGTGCTTGAAAGTTCACAACTGGCACAACTAGCATCACATTTAGCACAAGTACCTTAAGTTAGATAATAACCAATTATGCAACTAGCGCAATTTGAGATAGTGGTAGTACAACTTTAACATCCTACTTAACAATTTACACAGTTTCCACTTAATAAAACTTATGAGATTGGACATTCACTAGAACATAATGATTTGTTAATTAAAGCATTGGGTGATACACAAGCCTCACATTAATCTTCAACAGGACCCCAACATTTGGCACATTTTACATGACACTTTTCGCACTTTCCAGTCATTTTGTCTGCATAAGTTCCCATTGGACATAAGGAAACACAGTCATTATTGATCAGGAATAGTCCAGTGATACATTTAGTACATTTATTTGGTAATTAATCACAAGATGCGCAAACACTATTACATTAGACACATTTTTGAGTTCCATCGGCTCCACTTACTAATACGTGAGTGGAAATAGGACATTTATCAATACATTTTCCATTAAGTAATAGAAGAGGAGCAACACAAGATGTACAGAACTCTCCTTCGTAGGTACATGTGTCACAATTTCTCTCCTTACAACTTCTGCATAACATGCTTAATTTATCGTGGAAGAATCCGATAGGGCATCTTTCGACACATCTTTCTTTATTCAAAGAGAAGAAGTTAGGTTAACAAGTCTGGCATATGTCCAAAGATGTACAAGTTTTACATTATGTAGGGCAAGTTAAACATACCCCGTCACCTTTAAAAGTACCTTCGACACATTATTATTCACAAGTCATTTTCCATCTATTTAAGAATGTACCTGTGGGACAGCTAGTACACTCTTAGAACGTCAGACAGGTAGCACAGGCAGTTGAACAAGCTTAAACTTTTCTTTCTAAGTGATTTATGAAGAATCCAGCTGGAGCTTACATTACACAGATTCCATCAAGCATTCCATATCCTTAAAGACATCTGCATTCAGTTATAACTTATGTTTCGCTCAAAGAATTAGGGGATTCTATTTTTCTTTGGAATAGTTCAAATCCAGCTTTACATGCTCTACACATATCATTTTCACAAATTTCACAGTTTTTATCTTAGCAAGCTGTACAAGAGTTGGTAGAAAGGTTAGCTTAGAAGCCAGAAGGACAGCTTTATTAACATGTACCATTCATCAAAAAGTTACCGGTCATACAAACAGTGCATACATTATAAGAACTACATTAAGTGCACCCAGGTTTACATTACAAACAGTAATTCATACCTGCTTCAATATAGTATCCACTAGGACATTTTTCAACACATGACATTTTTTCTTTCAAGAAGAAAAATCCTTTGGCACAAGTCTAACATTCATTTTAATTCAAACATGAAGTACACTGTTAGGGACATACTTGACAAATGTTTCTAGTACGGTCAACAAAAGTACCTACAGGACAGTCTTATAAACAAGAAGATTTATGTAAGAAAAAGTTAGTAGCACAGGCGGTACATTAGTCTCTAGAAGGACCAAAGCACTTAGTACACATAGTGGGGCAGAATTCACAAATAGTTGATCCTATTAATTAATATTTACCATCAGGACATGAAAGCTAACATTTTCCGTCCAGAAGAGTTCCAATTTTGCATTTTGTACAGAAATTTGGATTTTCAGAACAAGTTACACATTCTGGGGAACAAGGCACACATATTTTGCTAATATTAGTTTATATCATGGTTATGGTTGGATCAGTTGAGGTAGAAATAGTAGGATATGAGGCTACAAAACCAATTGGGCATGATTACACACATACTTAATTCATTAATATTAAGGTACTTGGACATGATAAACATTGATTTTCCTAGGGTCCGAAACAAGATTGACAAGATGTGTGACATAAGGAACATTTTTTCAAATTAAAATCTTAGAATGTTGAAAGAGGACATGAGTTAAGGCATTTACCGTCATACATGAAATAATTTTATTAACAGGTAATACATTGAGTAGCATTTACGGCGCATAGTTCACAGGGTGATTGACATTTATCACAAGTATTGGTTAGTGTATTTTAGAAATAAGTTTCAGGACAGTTTTATAAACAAGCTAATTTTTCTTTCATAAAAATTAATCCGGTTTTACAAGATGTACATTCTGACATAGAAAATTAGCAAGTGGCACATGCTTAACTGCAAATATTACACATTTAGTTCTAGATGAAGTAACCAGAAGGGCATTATCTAAGACAGTTCAAGACTTTTTAAGTTCCTATAATTTCGTAGTAGCTCAAATATCCATCTTAACATAAGTTGCATTAATCTTTTGAAACACAGGACTTACAATTACTATTACAAGGTTTACATAAATTAATTGTATAGTCAGGATAGAAAGATTATAAACACTAAGATCCACATGATTGAGTAGCTTCTTAATAAACATAGGTTCCAGAACAACTTCTACAATCTTTTAAAGTGGGTCCAGTACAGTCAGCACACCCATCCATACATTTTAGACAAGTTTAGGTTGCATAATCCCCATAAGATCCGATAGGACATGTGTTTTAACATCTTTAATTCACCATAAAGAAACCTTGAGCACATGACAAGCAGTTATCTTAGGATTTAACACAAGTTTTGCAAATGTTTGGATCACAGAGTTCGCACTTTCCTGTTGAATCGTTAGCATAGTATCCATTTTAACATGAAGAGACACAAGTATCAGGGAATTACAGGTAATAACCTTATTTACATAATTTGCATTGGTTTTCTCCATTTCCGTAACAAAGTAAGCAAGATAATGCACATTTAGTACATTATCCAGTAGTTTTGTCAGCATAATATTCTACAGGACATTTTTCTATGCAATTTCCCATGTAGAAGAAATAACCCAAAGAGCAGACCACACATTTTTGAGCAGAACCATCACAAGTTGAGCATTCAGGAGAGCATTTTTAGCAAACTGCTGTTTCTTAATTTGTGGTGGTACTTATAGTACTTGTATTTACTAAAGTTGCATCCATAATCATCAAGGTTTTAAATGTGCCTACAGGACAGGTTTGAAGACATTTGTATTAATGGAAAATATATCCACTTTTACATTAGTTACATTCATTTTCAGTAGGTCCGAAACAAGAAGCACAAAATGAATGACAAGTGGCACAAGTATAGGTATTAGTTATTAGATCACGTTTTTAATAAAATCCAACTGGACATCCTTATTGACACATTTATCCATTTAAGAAAAATCCAGCAGCACATGTGGTACATACTTATCTAGAAGTACAAGCTGTACAACTTTCAACACATTTTAAGAATTTTCCTAATGTAGTATCGGGATAAAATCCTGGAATTACTTTAGAAGATAAGGCACATTATCCTTGAGGATCGATTAAGAACCCAGTCTAACATTAATAACAAACTTATAGTGTAGAAGTAGTAATAGAAGGACCACATTTCGAACATGAAGTCATACATGCAACACAGTTACCAGCAATTTCAACTTAACCGTCGGGACATACTAATTATCCTTGACATTAGTTAACACTATTTAGTGTAAAACCATCTAAGCAAGCATAGCATGTACCATTTGATTCACATTTGGCACATTTATATCCACATTAAAGACAAACTCCTTATTAATATGAAGCATAATATCCAGCTTGGCATGTATAAGTACATTTATTAGTCTAATTGTCAAGATAAAGACCTTAAATACAACTGGTACATTTTAGAGGTTCATTTATACAACTTCTACAGTTTGTGGAGCATTATTTGCAAGTCATTGTTGCACTATCAGCATAATATCCTACTGGGCAAACTTTTAAGCATTATTTAAAGTGTTAAAAGAAGGTTGCAGAACAAGTTAGACAACTTTAATCACCTTATGCAAAGCATTTGGCACAAACATCGTGGCATTTTTCACATTTTCCAGTAATATTATCTCCATAAAATCCATCAGTACAAGTTTAACTACAATCCCCAGTAGATAATTTGAAATATCCCTAATTACATTCTTGGCAAGTAGTAGTATTAGTAATACAAGTTCTACACTTAATATCACACTATTTACAAAATCCACTCATACCAATAAACCCAGGAGGACAGTCTTTGAAACAAGTATTTTTTCCTTCAAGTAAGAAATACGATGACTTACAAGCAGTACATTATTATTGAGAAATTCCAAAACAAGTTGAACAGTATTCATGACAAGCATCACAAGTCATAGTATATTTATTATGAACAGTTCCCTGAGGACATGTAGCCAAACAATCTTTTAAATGGTAAAATAGTCCAGCGCTACATTTAATACACAGATTTGTGTCTCCTGAACATCCATCACATTTAGGTTCACATTTTTAACAATAAAGACCAGTACTAGCTTACAATTAAACGGTTCCATAGGGGCATTCTTTTTAACAGGTAGAAGTTCCGATTTTAACGTTTCCAGCTGCACATTCAGTACATTAATCAAAGTTTCTTCCGTAACAAGATTTACAGTTTAAGTGGCAAGGTTAACAATATCCAGCTTAATTTGTAGCACTTTCTAAAAGGAAATAGCCTACAGGACAAGCATCAACACATTATACGTTTCCAGTAGCAGTAGTCTATAGCATGTAAAATCCTGGTTTACACAAGGAACATTACTCATAATTTGAAACTGTAGTACCAGTCGAGTAAGAAACTAGATAACAAGATTAACAATTAGTTGATGAGCAAGGTTAACATGTATTGGTAGCAGTTCTAATAGTTCCTACTGGACATTATTATATACACTTTTCTAAGTGGAAAATGAAATCTGGTTTACATGATACACATTTCTCATTTGAAGTACAAGTTTGACAACTTTAAGGGCAAGTAGCACAGAAACCAGAATTATTTGTTGTGTTGAAAGTAGCGAATTTACCTACAGGACAAATATCGACACAAGTTACTTACTAGACTCCATTTACTAAATTGGTATTTAAATATAGGTTTGGTTTGCATTCTAAACATGCATCTGCTGTACAACGTTAACAATTACTCTGACATTAAACACACAATTTTGTAGTTAAGTTTCCATAATAACTATCAGGACATGTTTTTACACATTTTCCATTAAGATCTTTGAAAAGTTCTGCTTAGCATTCTGAACATTTAGTTTACTCGGTACATCTTTAACAACCTTGGGAACAGAATTAACATTCTATGCTAGTAGAGGTAGCGAATTATCCTAAAGGACAGGTATCAAAGGGAATACATTTTCTCTCAGTATTAAAGACAAATCCTTAAATACATACTTCACAGAGTGTTTCACTCATGCAGAATAGACAATTATCTTTGCAGACTTCACATTTTTTAGTCGTTGAATTTGCATAGTAACCTTCGGGACAAAATTACAAGCATTTTCCGTTTAAGGAGAATAATGATAAGTTACACTAGCAAATTCCATTAAGTAATTATTAATTCAGACCACAGTCTAAACAACCAATAGCGTCAATACAAT
>Ga0256361_1000090_pt1 | contig 10267 bp, 4 predicted proteins | sample MistaT_18_FD_186121 | JGI IMG/M metagenome (GOLD analysis project Ga0256361, IMG submission 186121) | Metatranscriptome of freshwater microbial communities from Mississippi River, Louisiana, United States - Miss_Law_RepB_8d (Metagenome... | ecosystem: Environmental > Aquatic > Freshwater > River ... | reverse complement strand
CCCGCATTCGCACATTACAGCTCGTCCGTCGCGAGGAACTCCAGTTCGACTCCGTCGTCGCCATCTTCAGACTCCTGCAATTCTGGCAGAAAATCGCTTCGCACAAAGATGCGTTAAATGATATTATTTTGTACCTCTATCAGGTTTTCGATGCTCGACGGCTAACATGGTTTCAACAGGCGATCAGAACCGGACTGAAGATCGACGCGGAGAATCAAATGCCCACATGCTATGAAGCACTCATTGAACAGGGTCGTGAAGAGGGACTGCTCATGGGCCGCATCCGCACTCTTCAGGAAGTTCTGCGACAGCCAGTGACGCCCCAGCAAACGTTGGCGACACTGCCGCTGCAGCAACTCCAGTCACTCGCCATCCAACTTCAGGAACTCCTCGAAGCGACCCGCCCCCCGGCCCGATGATCGTGAAACAGGTCCAGAGGCCATAACCGAAATTTTCATGGCGAGGCCGGTTACGATCGCCGCGGCAAACACCATCGCGTTGCTCGCATCTGGATTCGACGCCTGACACGCACGCGCGGTTGCCGGACCGTTACCGGGGGATTGACATCCACTGCTCGCCATGGCTGCGCGAAGCGACGCTCTCAAGGCGTGCGGTCGATGTCAATCAGCCGGTAACATCCCAGCCGCGGCCGATGTTTCACATCGGCCGCGCGCGATCCGGAGGAATGTGTCCGAGTCTGAATTACTGGGCAGAGGTCAGCTGCAGGAGTGGTCGGAGCAGCTGGCGGCGGGCTTCGACGACACCGGAGGCTGCAGTGACAGCTTCCTCAGCGGCGGCGAGCTCCATCTGCATGGCCTTTACCCGGCCTTCGATTGGCGCGATTTCTGTCGTCAGAGCTTTCACTTTCTGATCGGCAGCGGCCATAGCCGTTTTTGCATCAGTACCTGTTTTTTCGGCCGTGGCCACTTCGGCCTTCATGCCTTCGATCTGTTTGCCCATGGCCGCAATCTGTTCAGTCATTGCTGGCAGCGATTTTTCCTGGCGGTCTGCGATCGCCGCGAGGTTTTCAGCGGAGGCTTTGATCTCTGCGTTATCCGGGAGGAGCGCGAGGGCAGCTTTGGCCTGTTCGATGGCGGACTTCAGAGAGGGAACCGCCTTTTCGGTGCGGGTTTTGAGGTCCTGTTGAGCAACCATCTGTTTGTCGACGTTCACCATGGCGGCGCTGACATCCTTCATCTTCTGTTCCGAGGCTGCGGCGAGAGCAGCGGACTCGGTCATCATCTTCTGGGCAGCGGCCATCTCCTGCTGTTTCTGTTCGAGTTCAGCCTGAGCAGTCAGCGAAGCCACCTGGGCGTCTTCGCGTTTTTTCCTGGCAGCTTCGAGTGCGGCCAGTTCATCCCGGAGGGAAATGTAGTTCTGCCAGCGTTCGACCTGAGCGGTCGCGCGGTTGAGTTCCTGCTGGACGGTGGCGAGCGCCTGTTCTTTCTCGTCGAGGGTCTTCTGGTAGGGCGGCAGGGCGGCGTTTTCGGCGTCCAGCACACCCTTGGCTGCAGCCAGAGCCTGTTCGTCGGTGACGAGCTGTTTTTTCTGGGTATCAACGGTGGTCACGAGGGCTGCGATAGCCTTTTTGAGGGCATCCAGTTCGGTGGTTTTCGTGGTGAGTTCGGCTTCGCGTTCCTTCACCTGGGCGTTGAGCTGCTCGACGACCTTTTTGAGCTCTTCATCGGACTTCATGAGGTCATAGGCTTCTGTGGCTTTGGCAGCGGCAGCAGTGAGTTCGGGAACTGCTTTTTTGAGTGCCTCCACCTTTTCCACAGCCGGCTTTTCTTTGCCCTGTTCTGCGGTGAGCTTTTGTTCTTCCGCGGCAACCAGAGTCTGCTGAGCAGTGCGTTTCTTTTCGGCAGCGGCGTAAGCAGCGGCGGCAGCGTCGATCTTCTGCTGCTGGGCGGCCTTTGCGGCGGTTGCAGCGTCGCGTTCTGCCGTGGCGACCTTGACCTTTTCTGAGGCCGGAGCAACAAGACCCTGAGCTTCAGCGAGGCGTTCATCAAGAGTTGGTGGGTTGGTGCTGAGGTTTCCGAGGCGAGCCCCATCGGCGGCATTCCAGACTCGAACTTCGCCAGTCCAGTCGCCAGCAATCACGCGATCGGTTTCATCGCAGTGGGTGACCTGCAGGGCAAGATCGTTGAAGGCTTCAAAATTGCGGATCGCTCCACCGTTGGCATCCCACAGCTTGGCAACCTTGTCGCGGCCGGAGGAAACGATGCGACCGTCGCGGCAGAATTCGATCGAAAACACGCCACCACCGTGCGCGCCCCAGGACTTGATCTGACCACCATTTTCCATTTCCCAGAGCCGAATGGTGGTGTCTTCGCTGCCTGAGGCGAGGACGTTTCCATCGATCCGCCAGGACAGGGAATAGACGGGGCCGGTGTGTCCGGTGAGGGTCAGATATTCGCGGCCGGTCTGGGCCTCCCAGACGTGCACTCCGCCGCTGCGATCGGCGGAAGCAAGGAGCACTCCATCCGGACTGAACTCCAGCGTATACACCCAATCGGTGTGCTTGCGGCATTCGTAGGACAGTTCACCAGACGCGGTGCTGTAGACGCGGACGATTTTCTGGGGGCCTGCGAGTGCCACCATGGACTGATCGGCACTGATATCTGCAGCCAGAACTTCGTCCAGCTCATCACCGATGGTCATCAGTCGTTCGCCGGTGCGAACGTCCCAGACCACACAGAGGCCTTTGGCAGCACCGCGGCCGCCACCAGCCAGCAGCAGGCTGCCGTTGCGGCTGAACTTGAGAACTCGAGGCCGACCTTCGGGGAAGGGCAGCACACCCAGAGCTTCCATCGTACCGGTGTGGTAGAGCACAACCTGTTTTTGCCCGGCGACTGCGGCGAGTTTGGACCAGGGATTGGTGGCGATGGCGGAAACAGCAGTGGTGGCGGTGGTTTTGACGACAGGCGCGAGGTTCAGCACATCGGGAATGGGTGCAGGGCCTTCAGGGCGAGCACCTGCGGAGACGCTGACACTCATGGCAGCGTTGTTTTTCTTCTTGATCACCACTTTGCTGGACGACGTTTCAGGAGCACCGGCATCGATCCATTTGCGGAGCACTTCGATTTCGGCGTCGGGAATTTTGTCCGCATTGGGCGGCATGTAGGGTTCGCTCGTGTGAGCGACGAGGTTGAAGAGGTAACTGGCATTGGAATCGCCGGGTTCGATCGAGGCCCCGGAGGCTCCACCCTGCATCAGCGTCGTATAGGTGGACAGGTCAAGGTCTGAGGATTTCTTGTTGGTGTTGTGGCAGGTGAGACAGCGATCACGCAGGATGGGCTTGACGTGGTCCTCGAACGTGACCTTGTCCTGAGCGGATGCAGAGGGGGCCAGTGACGAAGCGGCGGCAAGGGCGAGGGTGGCTGCGCAACGAATCCAGGTTTTCATGCTGTTCTCCAGCAACAACGACGTTCTGTGGTCTGGTATGACGATGGTTGGTATTCGGCAGAATCTGCCGGAGCTCCGCAGCCTGTAAAGGTGGTGCAGAGCGAAAATCCTGGCCAGTCTGCGGAGATTCACCTGCATAGCCGCACTAACCGGAAGAACCGGTGCAGCGGCACAGACGAATCAGTGATTGAAGAGGAATTCGCGGGAATTGAGAAGCGACCAGAAGATGTCCTCGAGGGCTTCCTGGGGGTTTTGCTGTTCAGCGACGATGGCGGTCAGGTCAGCGAGTTCCTTCTCGGTCGGGCGTCGGGTGAAGCAGCGGACGTACATCTCGGTGATGATCTCTGCCGGAGCTTTGCCTTCTTTGAGTCGTGTGGGTACGAGCTGCCCCTGAGCGATCTTGGTGTTGGAGGTGTCACCATTGATCAGGTGCAGGGCCTGGGACAGATTGGGTTCCATTTTGACTTCGCACGAGCAAACGGACTCACGCTTGGCGCGTCCGAAGGTCGTGAGGAAGTAAGTTGCGGTGTTGCCGTCAGCAATCTGAACGGCGCGGGCTCCAACGGGGAGTCCTGGGAACTTGTCCTGGGTGGAGGTGACGGAGCTGATGCAGTCGAGCAGCACTTCGGCACGAATGCGGCGCAGTTCGGCGTGGGCGAAGTTCTTGTGGTCGGATGCGTTGCTCTCGTTGGTATTCGTGGAGAGCTGGTAGGTGCGGGAGGTGCAGATGTCCCGGACAAGTTTGCGGAAGTCATAGTTATACTCGGTGAATTTGCGACCGAGTTCGTCGAGCAGTTCAGCGTTTACGGGAGGATTGCTCACGCGAACGTCATCAACTTCCTGGATGATGCCACGACCGAAGAAGTGGGCCCAGACGATGTTGGCGAGGTTTTTGGCGAAGTAGGGGTTCTCTGGTGAAGCCAGCCATTCGGCCATCACCTGGCGACGGTCGCGTCCCGCAAGATCCGGTTCGACACCACCAAGGAACTTGGGCTTCATGACGCGGCCACCGACAAGGTGGGTGACTTCGCCACCACCGGAGTTGAAGATGATGGTTTCACGGGGGTCTTCGCCCTGCTTCCGCCCAATCTGGGAGAAGAAGGCGGCGAAGCCGTAGTAGTCATCCATGGTCCAGCGGTCGAATGGATGATTGTGGCACTGGGCACATTGAATTCGCATGCCCATGAAGACCTGCGCGACATTCTCTGCGGTCTTCAGTGTCTCTGTTTCGGTCTGGTAGTAATTCACAGCGGGGTTGGCGAAGGAACCGCCGCGGGCACCCAGCAGTTCCTGAACCATTTTGTCGGTGGGCGTGTTGTTGGCAATTTTGTCGCGCAGCCAGTTGAAGTACGCCAGCATGGGCTTCTTTTCAACCCGGTTGGCAATGGTCCGAACCTGGAGCAGTTCGGCCCACTTCATCACCCAGATGTCGACGAATTCCTTACGCTGCAGAAGTTGGTCGACCAGCTTATCCCGCTTATCCGGTGTGGTATCAGCAAGGAACTTTTCGTAGTCGTCGATGGTTGGCATCGTGCCGGTGATGTCAACAAACACGCGGCGAAGGAATTCTTCATCGGTGCAGACTGCTGAGGGGACGATCCGAAGCTTGCGGAGCTTGGAATGAACGTGGGTGTCCACGTAGTTGAACTCGGGGGTCTTCGGATCTTCGTACTGGAGTCCCTTGGGAAGAACGATGAAGTGTGAGCCAACGGTGTGGGTGTCAAACCGAGCCATGATGAAGGCTTCACCGCGGGCGTGAGCGGTGACGAGGCCTGTCTGGGCGATTTCGGCGCTGTTTTCATTGTTCGAGCTGAAGTAGGCGAGGTTGGTGACATCGCGATCGGTGCCGTCCGCGTATTTGGCACGCACGGTGAGTTTCTGAGTGGCACCTTCACCATCGAGCACAGCTTCTTTGGGATAGAGCTCAACGGAGACGACCGCAGGAACCGCACCCGGATCGTTGGGTGCACCGGCTTCCAGCCACCGCAGCACTGTGTTGTAGTGCTCGCTGCCGACATCGTACCGCTTACCGCCGGTATGGGGCACGACTCCGGCACCCTTCTCCAGCAGCAGGCTCTCAGCGGGCAGCGCGAGGTTAATTCGGCGTCCGGGGATTTCACGAGTGAGTCGGTAGTGGTCACCTTCGGGGTCGAAGCCGAAGAGCGACAGCCGGAATCCGTCTTTCCCGCGGGCCGCCCCGTGGCAGCTGCCGTTGTTGCAGCTGGTTTTCATAAACACCGGCATCACGTCGAGCCGGAAGCTGATGGGGGGATCGACAGCGGCATTTGCCACCGTCACAGGCACTTCGATCGTGTGACCAGCATGTGTGACGATGACTTTCGTGGAACCATCCGCAACCGGATGGAAGGTATTGCCTTCACGGCGGATCAGTGCTTCGTTTTCGATTTTGACCTGAGCCTGATCGGTGACATCCACGGTCAGACCGTTGGGGAGCACCGCCTGCACGATGAGTGACTGGCGGTCCCGGACGGCGGAGAGATGGATGTCGGCAGGCGCCACGACGATCGATGCCGGAGCAGGCTCGTCAGCGGAGACTGTTGGGACAAGCAAAAGAGCAGCGACGATTGCGGACAGTTTGAACGGGTTCATTTTTGTTCCTGAGACACTGTTGGCAGGTGTTTCGGGTGCAATGCGAAAGTGCTGAATTCGGGCTGCGGATTACTTCTGCGGAGGAGCCGACTTCTGCTGTGCTTCGAGGCGAAGTTTTTCGAGTCGGGTCAGACGCTTTTCAGCGGGTGGTGCAGGAGCGGGAGCGGCTGGAGCAGCGGCCACGGCGGCCGGTGCGGGCATTGGAGCCGCGGTGGGTTTGGGAGGCAGCGGTTTGTCAATACGCAGTTCGGAATTGCCGAGTCGGGCATGGACAATCGGTTCGTTGTTTTCCGTCACAGTCACCTGACAGAAGACGTTCTTATGGTTGCCCTCGGGACTGTCCGCGGCGGTTTTGACTTTGAACACCAGTTCTTTGGTTTCCGGAGTGATCTGGAGGGGCTCAGCGGTGACCTTGTGGGGCAGACCGACGAGGGTCACCTGGGCGGGAGCCTTGAGTTCCTTCAGAATCTGCACCTCGACGGCGATCTCGGTTTCCTGTCCCTGTTCGACAGAGGCGCGCTGCAGAGCAATGCCCACATAGGGCTCGGTGACTTCCAGCTGCGCCATCTGGGAAGAGGCCCAGGCAGCTCCGTTGACGTTGGACGATCCGAGCACGTAGATGGGCCATTTACCGAGAGCTGCATTGCCATCAGCATTGAGCTGATACAGAGCCTCGGTCTGCCCCTTGGGGATGGCGATTTCGCTGTTGGCTCCGATGCCGGGCGGGCGGAAGGGGAACTGCACGGAGATGGCTTCGTCCCAGCCTTCCTTCTTTTTGGCAACAACCTTCAGCATCATCTGACCATTGCGAACGATTGGAACATTCGGCTGGACGATTTCCAACTGGAAAGGCAGTTCGTCAATGACCGCAACCGGAAGCCGCTCGACATCTTTCCAGACATACAGCGACTGTCCGGGGCCGGCAATGACAAAGTCGGCGCGGTTGTTGAAGCGTCCGAAGAAGGCAAGGTTGGGGTCTGTGGGCTTCATGCGGAAGTCGACCAGTGCTCCGGCGAGCGGAGCATCGGCAGCGGCTTCGAAGATGACGGGCATGACATTGAGATTGGCTGGCATTGGTTGAGCGACCATGGTGATGCCAGCCGGCAGCTGCACACCGTCGATCACCAGTTCTCCGCCAAAGTTGACTCGTTCCGCGGAGATCAGGGTGGCGAAGCGATTGCCTCGTGGGACATAGATCTGCTGGCGGGACTGAGAATAGCGGGCCACGCGGGGAATGCTGACATTCAGCGAAGGTTTGACTTCCTGAAATTCGATGCGGTAAACAAACTGCGGGCCACCGCGGTTGAGGTGATCGGCCACGCGAATCGCGTAGTCTCCGTCGGCGGGGACCTGCCACCTGAAGTAACTGTCGGGTCCGCGGCTGTCGTCATTCCCGGTGATGCCTTCACCACTGGCCTTATACAGGTTCATCACGGGGTCAATCGGCGAACGAATTCGTCGACCGAAGCATTCGACTTCGAATACCTGGCCGGCTTTCGCGGTGAAGCGGAAGATATCAACGTCGCCGGGTTCCTGCAGGATGCCATTGAAGGCGGACGGGAATGTGGAAACGACGGTGGCGGTGTCAAAGCCCTGATTGGGTTCTGTTTCGAGGGCGTTGGGGTGCGGAGAAATTCGCAGGGGATGGCCGGACGGTGTGATTCCCTGAGCATCCTCGATGAAGATCGTGGTTTCGGCAGCGTCAGCCGGGAGGGCGATCTGTTTTGTGATGGGGCCAGTTGCATCACCGATGAACGTGATGTCCTGAGTCTGTCCGGCCTGTCCTCCGGCGGGATAAGTGATGGTGGGTCGGGGGAAGCTGCCGACGTGGAGTCGATAGCGGCAATTGCCGTCGCCACCGTAGCCGCTTTCCCGAACTTCGATGACGTAGCGTCCATCTTCGGGGATGGTCACGGAGAGTGCGGCGTCCTGTTTGAGCAGGGGCGAATCGTCAACGGACGCAATTTCGAAGCGGCGATCATTGAGGACGGCGATGTAGGGGTCGAACAGGGTCTGACCGAACCGCATACCTTCGACTTCGGCGGAGATGCGATCACCTTTTTTGGCTTCGAGGACGTAGTAGTCGACATCTTCGTTCTGCACGGTGCCGGAGATGGTGCAGTTGAGCGTGATGTTCTGCGGGGAGTTGAAGTCGGTATTCGGCTCGACTTCTTCAACGGCAGGCAGGGCACCGACAAAGAACGTGCGATATTCAGAAATACCGCTTTTCGTCCGCACCTGGGCGGTGTGTTCGCCGAGTCCGCAATCGGGCGCGATCCGCACCTTTACATCAATGTTATTGGCATCGGCGGCTTTGATTTCGAGAACTTCGAAGCCCGGCTCGTAGAAGAAAACTTCCTGAGCGTCATCAAGCCTTGCGCCAGCGAACCGGAACACCTGTTCTGTGCCGCGCTGGGCACCGCGGGGGAGGATGATGGAGAGTGAGGGATCGGAGGCCTCAGCCGGACGGGTACCGAGCAGAGCGGATGTGAACAGCAGGGCCGCGGCGAACAGTACAGACCGAATTTGCATAGGTCGTGCTCATCCTCTGACGATCAGACAAAAGGGGCTCCTTCCCGACGTGCAGCCTGCCGATCCATGGCTGGCCTTATTTAACGATGCAGGTTAACAGCAGCAGGAGACCCGAAACTTGACATGCACGGGCATGATAGAAAACAACGCTGCGCGTGGCGTACACGGGCAGCGTTGCAGTGTGGTTTGAGGGTATCAGGCGAGCAGTTCAGGACGAACCTTACCGCCGTCGACAATTTCGATGGGGCGATCACCGGGGGCCATGAGTTCCTTGTCGGCGACGATGCCGAGGCAGCTGTAGATGGTGGTGGCCCAGTCTTCGACGTTGAGCGGGTTATCTTCAGGTTCGCTGGCAGTGGAGTTTGAGGTTCCGTAGACGAAACCGCGTTTGACGCCGCCACCGGCAAGAACCACGCTGAATACCTTTGGCCAGTGGTCTCGGCCGGAGGTGCCGTTGATCTTCGGAGTTCGTCCGAATTCGCTGGCGATGCAGACGAGGGTATCGTTGAGTCGGCCGCGTTCGTCGAGGTCGCGGATCAGCCGAGCAAAGGCCTGATCGAGCGGCGGGACCTGGCCGTTGATTCCGGCGGCGATGTTATCGTGCATGTCCCAGCCACCGTAGGTGAGGGTCACGAAGCGGGCACCGGCTTCGATCAGGCGGCGAGCCATCAGCATCCGGGCACCGGCGGTGTTGCGACCGTATTCGTCGCGGAGTGCGTCGGTTTCCTTGCTGAGGTCGAACGCTTCGCGAGCCTGCTGGCTGCTGATCAGACCGTAAGCCCGCTGATAGAAGGTATCAACCGCATCGAGGGAGTCAGCCTTTTCCTTGCTGACGAAGTGCTCGTTGACAGCATCAAGAGCACGGCGGCGGCGGGTGAAACGTTCGTCGGTGACGCCACCGGGCAACTGCAGGTCGCGGACAGTGAAGCCACCGGCAGCGGGGTCGGAACCGAGCGAAAACGGGGCGAAGGATGAAGAGAGGTATCCGGTCCCGGCAAATTCGTTTGGCTGGCCGGGAATGCAGATGTACTGCGGAATGTTGTTGCGGGGCCCGAATTCGTGGCTGACGACGCTGCCCATGCTGGGGTAGGAGAGTGCCGGGCTGGGGCGATAGCCGGTGAACATGTTGTGGGTGCCGCGCTCATGGGCGGCTTCACCGTGGGTCATGCTGCGGCAGATGGTGATCTTGTCCATGATCTTTGCAGTCTGCACCCAGCGTTCGTTGATGAACACGCCAGGCACGCTGGTTTCGATGGACGACATCGGCCCGCGGTACTCGATCGGAGCATACGGCTTGGGGTCGAAGCTTTCCTGATGGGCCATGCCGCCCGGCAGGAAGATGAAGATCACAGACTTGGCAGTACCTTCTTTGCTTTCGTAGTTCTTAATATCCGCCTGGGCTGACTGCAGACGGAAGTACTGAGCCAGGCTGAGACCGATCCCACCACAGAACCCAACGTGCAGAAAGCTTCTGCGAGACTGTCCGGAAAACATCCAAAAGCTCCAAGGGGGAAAAGGACGACCCGCAGCCCGAACGACAGATCCAGAACAGATGCAAGGGGCGGATGTCGAGGCGGGAAGCGAGCGGGTAAACCGCCGGGGCGGGGGAAATACGGTGGGAACAGACCACTGCGCCTGTTGTCAAAAAGTTTGTCGGCAGACACAGCCTTTGTCAAGAAGCAACACGGAAGATTGAGGATCAGCGAAGACAGGCAAGCTG
>Ga0256361_1000069_pt1 | contig 11217 bp, 8 predicted proteins | sample MistaT_18_FD_186121 | JGI IMG/M metagenome (GOLD analysis project Ga0256361, IMG submission 186121) | Metatranscriptome of freshwater microbial communities from Mississippi River, Louisiana, United States - Miss_Law_RepB_8d (Metagenome... | ecosystem: Environmental > Aquatic > Freshwater > River ... | reverse complement strand
GACTTCGCGGCGCTGCACGACAGGATGCTCGCGGCCTATCGCGGGCAGGCCTGGGACGAAGCGGTCGAGATCTCGGCGCGCTGCGCCGCCGCCCGGCCGACCCTGTCCGCGCTCTACGCGATGTACGAGAAGCGCATCGCCCAATACCGGGCCGAACCGCCTGGCAGCGACTGGGACGGCGTCTTCGTCGCCAGGAGCAAGTGAGCGCGCTGCCCGTTCAGGCGTCGACCTCGACTTCCGAGCGAGGGAGGCCGACGCAGGCGAGGCACGAGCCGGGGGCGATGTCCGCGCCCGGCTTGCCTGCGTAGCCGACCTCGCCGCGCCGCACGGCGGTCGTGCACGAGCCGCAATTGCCGGCGCGGCAGCCCGAGTCCATGGCTATCCCCGCGGCCTCGGCCATCTCGAGGATGGTCGCCGCGCCGTTCCAGGCCACGCGCTTGCCCGATCGCGCGAACACGACGGCGAGCTCGCCGGCCGGCGCGGGCGCGGTGGCGGCCGGCGGGGCCGCACCCTTCACCGAGGCGGGGCCGAAGGCCTCGTGGTGGATTCGCCCGGGCTCGACGCCCGCCGCGCCGAGGCCCTCCACCACCGACTTCATCATCGGCGGGGGGCCGCAGAGGTAGAAATGCGGCGACGCCATGTCGCCGACGACGCGCCGGATCAGGTCGACGCTGACGCGTTCGGCATGCTGGAAGCGCTCGCCGGGGGCCTCGCCCGGCTCGGGGTCGCTGTAGCAGACGTTCATGCTGACGTTGGGGTTGCGCGCGGCGACCGCCGCGAGGTGGTCCGCCATCGCGTGCTCGGCGCCGTTGCGCACGCCGTAGAAGAACCAGACCGCGCGCCGCGCGTCGGCGTCGACGATCGCGTTGAGCATGGACAGGACGGGCGTCAGGCCGACGCCGCCGCCGATCAGGACGACCGGCGTCGTGTCGGCGGGGTCCAGCCAGAACGCGCCCGACGGCGCGCGCACGTCGACGATGTCGCCGACCTCCAGGTCGTCGTGGAAGAAGCAGGAGGAGACGCCGGGCGGGATCTCGGGCTTGCCGGGGGGCGAGCCGACGCGCTTGATGGTCACGCGGAAATACTCGGCGCGCGGGGCGTCCGACAGCGAATAGCAGCGCGTCACGGGCTTCGGCTGCCCCGGTATGTTCAGCTTGAAGGTCAGGTACTGGCCGGGATTGAAGCCCGGCAGCGGGCGGCGGTCGTGGGGCTCGAGGTAGAAGGACCGCGTGTCGCGTGCCTCGAGCACCTTGCGCGCGACGACGAACTTGCGGAACCCGTCCCAGGTGCGCTCCGCCTTCTCGCGCTCGCGCGCGCGACGCTCGGCGATCTCGGCCACGCGGGCGGAGAGCAGCGCCCGCTCGGCCTCCGCGCTGCGTCGCGCGGTCCGGGTTGCCTCAACCTCTCGCCAGCCGGCGACGGCAAGCCTGGCGCCAAGCCCGGCGAGGAGGAGCGATGCCGCGGCGGGCAGCAACGTGTCGAGCATGCGCGGGCCTTCCGTTTCTCAGAACTTGATACGCAGCTCGGACCGGATCCCGAGCAGGTCGTTGTCGCGGTCGCGGCGCGCGGCTATGGCATCGGCGCGGAAGATGAGCGCGTTGGTGAGCGGAAGCTGGTACCTGATACCGGCGCCATATTGCGGGCCGCGGGCCGCGCGGCCAGCCTCGAAGGCGCCTTCGCGCACGTCGAGCCCGGCGATCTCGACGACGATCTGCTGGTCGAGCTCGAAGAGGTACTGGATCCCGAGGGCGCCGCCATAGGTGTTGTGCGCGCTGTCGTCGAGCTTCGGGAAGTTCGTCAATCCGTCTGTCTCGAACAGGATGCCCGTGTTCTTCAGGATCCCGCCGGCGCCGGGGTCGCGCGCCAGGGACTGCGGCCGGTCGAAGCCCGCGAACAGGTTGAAGTACGGCACGAGCGTCAGCGGCTTGTGGCTGATCAGGGAGTTTTCCAGAAGCACCGCGAAGCCGTCCGCGCTCTGCTGGCGATTGCGCTCGCGGTCCTGGCCGAAGGCGCCGACGACGCGGACGCTGTTCGACAGCCAGCCGCCATAGCGGCGCGTGAAGGAGATCGCCGCGCTGTCGTAGCCCTGCTCCGCGAGCTCGCGGCGCCCGTCCACGCGACCGATCCCGAACTCCCAGTGCCCTTCGTTGGCGTCCACGAACAGGGCGGCGCCCATGATCCGGGCGTCCTTGTCCGCGAAGTCGCCCAGGGCGTTGCGCAGCGCCGGGCTCGAGACCTTGTTGAACCCGGCGAACACGGAGACGTCCATGTTCGATATGCCCAGCGTCCGGCTGTTGCGGCCAGCCTGCCCGAATGCGACGCCGGTGATCGCATCGTCCATCCATACGCCATTGTGGAAGACCAGCGGCATGAGGCCTGCCGCGAAGGGAATGTCGACGGTGCTGTACGTGCCGAACGCCCCGGACGCGATGTTGCCGAGGTCGCCCTCGAAGAAGAAGGCGTCCACGTTGCCGTCCAGGGTCGCCTCGCCTCGGCGCCGGTCGTCCCCGGCGAACTCGTAGCGCGTGAACTTTCCATTGCGGTCGAAGGGGCGGAACAGCGCGTGGAAGCGCTCGGTCGACGTGATCGCGAGGTCCGCCTCGAGGTTGAGGCGCGTCGCGACCTGCCCGACCTCCTTGCTGCCCGTGTCGTTGAACGCCATCGCGGCGCGCCAGTCGCCGTACACGACCAGCGACGGGCTGGCGGGGTTCTTCGCCCCGAGGAAGTGATAGGAGGGAGGGAGCGGGCCCTCGCGGTAGAGCGGCCGCCCGATCTCGATGAGCGGCCGCGGGGTCTTCACCTCGCGCTTGCCGCCATAGATGTCGACCTGGCGTTCCGCGTCATAGGCGCCCGTGCCGTAGGACGGATCGGGCTTGAAGACGCCGGGGTCGTGCGGCACGCGCTCGACGCCCGGAGACATCGCGGGTTCCTCCTCGGCCGCGCGCGCGGGCGCGGCCGGGGCCGAGGCGAGCGCGGCGGCGACGAGGAGGGGAATGAAGCCGCTGCGAAGGTCGATGGTCATCTCTGGCGTCCTTGGCGGCTCAGCGCACTTCGAAGGCGACGCTGTAGGGATGGATGTCGAGCATCCACTCGTTCATGGCCTGCTCCATCTCCCTCGTCGCCTTGACGAACTTCATGAAGTAGATGGGCTCGGCCCGGCTGCGCATGCGCGCGGCGAGCCTGTACTTGCCGGGCTGCGAGAGCACCTGGGCGGGCACCGTGTAGTTCGCCACGCGCGTGCCCAGGGGCGGGATGCTGCGCGCCTCCATCCTGATGCCAGGCGGATGGTTGAGTACCGTGGTCGGCACCGACGCGGGCCGGATGAATGGCCGCTGGTCGACGTCGAAGTTGATCGGCAGGTACATCTCGCGGTCCGTGCCCTTGACGTTCTGCGTCAGGAACTTGGTCTGCAGGTTGACCAGCTGGACGTCGCGCGGGACGCGCCCGGCGAGCACGTCGAGCGAGTGGATGTCGGCCATGTCGCCGTTCGAATCGACATAGCCGCTTTCCCACACGGTCCGGCCGTCGGGGGCCACGAGGGCGACGTTCAGCCAGATCTCCGGCTGTGCGCCCAGCGACCCGGACGGCAGGTTGTGGCCGCGATTGGTGTTGGTGATGCGATAGGAGAAGGAGAGCCCCTGGCCCGCCTTCGGCGCCGAGGCGAAGAACGGCCCGTCGAGCCTCGAGCCATTCTCCATCACCTTGCGGCGGAGCTCGCGCTTCTCCTCGAGGCGCACGAGGTTCTCCTCGACGATCTCGCGCGCTTCCTCGCGGTCGATGCGATCGCCCCAGGGCTCCGGGAAGCTCTGCTTGATCTCGCCGGACTCGACCTTGTCCTCGAACTCCGGCTTGCCCCAGCCGGCGCGGTGGTCGAACTTCAGCCAGTCGCGGATGTCGAACTTCGATGCCTTGGTGTTGATCGGGAAGATCCCGGGATGCGCGATCGGGTAGCCCGGGCCGTAGAAGGCGTGGTTGCTGTGGCGTCGGTTGGGGTTCACGGGCTTGCCGTTGACCACCGCGCTCGGTCCCGTGTCGTAGCCGTTGGCGACGCCGGGGGTCTTGCCCATGTGGCATTCCTGGCAGGTGGTGCCATCGGACATCGACGGGGAGGCACGGTACTGGTCCCAGACCACCTCGAGCTTGATCCCCGGGTGGACGGCGACCTGGTGGCAGGAGACGCAGAACTCGGACTTCGAGATCTGGTCGAGCTTGAAGACGCCGAGATGGATCTTGTTGCCGCGCTCGCCCGGCCCGGTGGCGACGCGATAGCTGTCCTTCTCGGCGATCACCTCGCCAAGCTTCCCGCCTTCGCCCGAGCCCGTGACCGGCACGTGGATGTCGCCCGGCACGACGCTGCGTTCGCCATTGGTCTTCGCGTACTGCTCCGAGATGCGGTGGCACGTGATGCAGGTGACGCCCTCGCGCGCGACCTCGCTGCGCTCCCATAGCGGACGCCAGCGCTCCTCGCCGCGCTGCGTGCCCACCTGCTGGTGGCAGCGCACGCAGAACCCGCCGATGGTGCCCGAGGACAGGTCGTTGATCGCCTGCTCGAACTTGTGGAACATCGGCGAGATCGACGCGTAGGCGTGGTTGGACGACGCCCACTCCGCGTAGATCTGGCCGTGGCAGGACGCGCATTGCGCGGCGGTCGGATAGGACGTCTCCGCGAGCAGGTCGGCGTGCGGGTCCTTCTCGGTCGCCGTCGCCGAGGTCTCGGGCAGGGGCGCGAGCGCGCTCCCCACGACGACGCAGAACGCCAGCAGGCCGGCGGTCAGGAGCGAGAGGCCGATCCGCGATCGGCGCCGGAGCCCGTCATCTTGCATCTTTCGTCATCCGTGGCTTGAGCGCGTGGTTCTGGTGATAGGCGTGGCAGGTCAGGCAGCCATCCGGCGCCTTGCCCTGCTGGTGGCATGACGTGCAGGCCTCGATGCCGACCGGGACGAAGCCGGACGACGCGGGCTTGTCGCCTTGCAGGTGGCAGGACGCACAGGAACCGGCGCCGGGCATCGCGGCGACATGCGGGCGATGGTCGAAGCGGTGCAGTTGCCGCTGCGGCGCCGGCGATCGATTCCACGCGATGGTCCGTGGCCCGTCCGCGGGACCGGAGATGGCGTGGCACTTCAGGCACTGGCCAGGCCCGTCGGCGCCGAGGATCTCCGCGCGCACGGCCTCGAGGCGCTCCGCGTCGTCGTCGTCGGCCGGGCGCGGGCTGGCGGCGATCGCGTCGAGCCAGGCGCGGACGACCGGGTCGCCATGCGCAGGCCTCGCGTAGCGAATCTCGAGCCCTTCGGCGCGCCATCCCGGCTGCGTGGCGCCACCGGGGGGCTCGTGCTCGCGGTTGCTCGCCCAGGCGCAGGCCGCCATCCGCGCGGTCTCGCCGGAGAGGCCGCGCAGGAGCCTCGCGCCGTCCCCGCCGAGGCGGCCGGCCGCGAGCGCCGCGATCGGCTCCGCGCCTTTGGCGACCATCGCGTCCGCGAGCTTGCGCAGCGGATCGGCATAGGCGGCCTGGTCGTCCGCCGCGGCACCGAGCAGGAACGCGAGCAGCGCGTTTGCAGGGTCGAGCGACACGGGCGAGGGGTCGGGCGCGTCGCCCGGGGGGCCACATGCCTCCGGCGCCTGCGGCGCTGGCTCGAGCTCGGGCCAGCGCATCACGACGAGGTCGCGGCGCGCGATGCCCTGGTCGTGGCATCCCGCGCAGGCCGCCTCGTAGCCGAGGGTCGCGACCGCACCGCCCTGCTTCTGCGGCTGGTGGCAGCCCAGGCATTGGCCGGCGGGGACGAACTCGGCGTTGCGCGGGTCGGCGAAGTGCTTCGAGATGTGCGACGCGTGGTCGAAGCTCGCCTTGCGGTCGCTAGCGGACGGATACCAGGGCGAGAAGGGCGGGTGGCCCGCCGCGAAGCCATGGAACTGGCGGGCGTGGCAGGACTGGCACTGCGCGTCGGGCATGGCGCTGGCCGGCAGGCTCGCGCCGCGATGCTCGGCGTGGCACGCCACGCAGCTGGTCTGCGGCAGGTCCGCCCGCTTCTCGAAGACGGCGTTGTGCGCGAGTGACTCGCGGCCGTCGAACCCATGGCAGGTGGTGCAAGCGCCGTCGATGGCGTGCGGTCCGCCGGGCCGGAGCGCGGCGAGCGCCGCCGAGATCCATGCCGTCGCGCCGCGGCCATGCGCGGCATGGCAGGACGAGCAGCCTTCCTCGCCGAGGAAGGCTGCGTGCGACGGGGACAGGGGGCCAGCGTCGAGCGAGGAGGGAAGCCGCGCGTCGCGCGCGAAGCCGCCGGCGAGGATCACGACGAGCGCGAGGACGAGTGCCGCCGCAGCGAGCGCGATCCGGCCCCGGAGTTGCGCGTGCATGCGGCGAGGGGCGCAGGGCGCATCGCCATGCGGGCATGTCCCGTCGGCCCGCGGCCCTCGTTCGCATGGGCGCCCCCACGCCACGGCGCGCCCGCAACGCCAGCCGAGGGGCGGCCGCTCGTAGCGGCTGCGGTCGTGGCGGAACTGGTCGCGCGAGCCGGTCATCCTGCGTACACGTGGACGATGAGGGTGTGCCATGCCGCCATCACGAGGAAGGCGGTCGCCGCGGGCACGTGCACGAAGGTCCATGCGCGCAGCAGCGTCTGGAGCGCGTATTGCGCGTCCACGGCGCGCTTGTGCCGACAGATCTCGGCCAGCGCGTCGAGGTGCGGCCGCTCGTCGGCGGCGAGGAGCCTTTCGACCGCGGCGAGCCTCTGCCTTTCCCACGCCTCGGCGCCATGGCCACCAAGGACATGGCTGAGCGCGAAGCGCGGCCGCTCGAAATACCAGGCAAGGGTCTGCGCGTAGTAGGAACCCAGCGTCTCGTGGCCGGCCGCCCCGGCGGCCTCGACCAGCGCGTTCTCGGCCGCGGCGCGGAGCCTCGCCACCTCGCCGGGGATGCGCTCGTAGATCAGTTCCGGCCCGCTTCGCGCGAGGCGCGCGGGCAGGATCGCCTGCAGCACGTGCCCGGCGATCCCGGAGGCGACGACCGCGAGGAAGAGCACCGCGAGCGCGCGGTCGGCCGCGCCCGCCGGCCATGCGGTCCCGACATGGATGGCGTAGGCGCCGATCGCCGCGACGCCGACGATGACATGCACCGAGAGCCAGGCCGAGGCCCGGCCGAGGGGAAGCATGGGCAGGCGCCTGCGCACGCCGTAGATGGCGAGGGCTGCGACCATCGCCGCGAGGATCCAGCCCGTGGCGAAGTCGGGGTCGATGGTCGATGCGCGCCGCGTCGCGCGCCACGCCCCGAGCGCCGCGATCCCCGCCGCGGCGAGGATCCAGAGGCCAGCCGCGCGCCTCGACATCGCCCTCATCGTCCCGCGCTCCCCGTGCCATGCACGAGCAGGTCCTTGCCACCGGTACGGCGCAACGCGTCCTGCGGGCAGGCGCGCACGCAGGCGGGGCCGCCCGGTTGCCCGACGCAGAGGTCGCACTTCGTCGCCTTGCGCACGGGCTTCCCCGCCTCGTCGACGACCGGCGCGCCCGACATGTCCGATATCTCGACCAGCCGGATGTTGTCGTAGGGGCAGGATGCGGCGCAGGTGCCGCACCCGATGCAGGTGTCGTCGTTGATCACGACGACGCCGCCGACCTCGTGGCGATGGATCGCGCCCGTCGGGCACCCGATCATGCAGACCGGGTCCTGGCAGTGCATGCAGGCATTCGCGACCATCCAGTGGTCGGAGACCGGTCCATGCCTCACGAAGCGCGGGTTGCCGTCATGCGTCGAGGCGCAGGCCCGCACGCAGTCGTCGCAGCGCACGCAGCGATCGAGGTCGATCAGCATCGTCTGCGTGCCGTTGATCCAGCGCTCGTCGACCATCCAGTCGACCAGCCCGTCCTCCTCGATGCGCCTTTCGGTCGCCAGCGCCGCTGGCGCGTCGCGCAGCCCCGGGAACACGTGCTTCTCGAGCACATGGGCGGGGACGCGGAGCACGTCGACATGGCCGAGGGCGGCGAGGCTCTGCGACAGCCGGACCTCGCCGCCGCTCTTCCACGCCGCGTAGGTCTCGGCGAGGCCGAACTGGTCGCCGACGCCGAGATAGCTCACCGTGCGCCTGCCGCCGCCGACCGCGTGCGACAGCCTCGCGAAGCCGGAACGGACGAGGTAGATGCCGTCCGGCCGGCTGCCTTCCGCCGCGATGATCGGCTCGTCCGCCGCGTTCTCCTGGCCCGCGCCCTTGCTGCGCTTGAGCGCCACGTGCCAGTCGGCGTCGCCGTAGGTCTTGAACTTCACCTTCCCGGCGATCGCGGCCAGCGTCTCCGCGTCGAGGGAGGCGAAGAGCGGATGCGCCTGGAGATGGTTGAGCAGCGCGTTGCGGCGATAGTTCTCGTCGATCCGCCGCTTCCAGCCCGGGTCGAAGCGCCGGAGCTCCCGCAGCCCCTGCCAGCGTATCTCGAGCAGGCGCGCGCCGCCCTCCGCGAACACCGTGGCCGAGCGTGGCACGCGCCCGAGCGCGGCGAGCTCGCCGAATATGTCGCCCGCCTGGAGCGTGACGGTGCGGTTCCTGTCGAGGACGCGCGGTATGTCCTGCAGGAACATGAAGGAGCGCGCGGCGTCCTCCGGCTTCAGTCGCGCGGCACGGCCGTCGAGGTCGCGCGCCTCGGGATGGGCCGGGCGGTTCCATGCGCGGGCGATGGTCTCGAGGATCCCCCGCGTCCGGGGCGCCTGGCGCCCGAGTTCCTCCCGCGGCAACCCCGGCGGCAGGACGACGCGCAGCGTGCCGTCGAGCACCAGGAAGGCAGAGTTGCCGTAGTCGCCCTCGCGGACCGCGATCGCGCCCGGGTCGAGGGAAACGATGCGCGCGTCGTTGCGGAGTATGCCGCGCAGCGGGATGCCGGGAGGGAAGTCCTCCGCCCGGATGGCGGCGATCTCCGGCCGCTCCATCAGGGCGTCCACGTCCGCGTCGGACATGTCCGCCCCGAATGGCACGTCCCACCGCGCGAGGCGACCTACGACCGTCGTTGGCCCGCCCGCGGACCTGCTTCCGGCGTTCACCGCGTCACTTGTAGGTCGAGGGTGCCGGCAGCTTCGGGCCGACCTGGGCCGAGAGGTCCTTGCTGGCCAGCGCGTCGACGAACTTCTTCGCGTTGTCCTCGGTCGGACGGGCGAGCAGCGCGGCCGCCTCGGGGACCTGGCCCTTGACGCCGTCGATGGCGGCGCGGGCGGCGGACTTTATCTGGTCGAGCGTCTGCTGGAATTTCGGGTTCGTGGACTTGCCCGTGGCCGCCGACGTCTGGACGAACGCGGCCGCGTGGCCCGTCAGGAACACGCGCGAAAGCTCCGCGACGCTCATCTGCGCGTTCTTCGTGACGTCGGGCGGGTAGAACCGATGCCGTACCGTGCCCTGCGAGTAGCGCACGAGCTCGAAGCTGGAGCCCGCCGGATGGCCGGCCGCCACCATCTTGGCGATCGTCTCCGCAGGCACGTCCGCGCGGCCCATGCCATGGCAGCTCAGGCAATTCTCCGCGACGTCGTAGAGGTTGGACGGCCAGATCATGCCCGCGGCCGCCGACTTGCGGATCCGATCGGCCTTGTGGGTCGGGGACTCGGTCTCGCGCTTGGCTCCCGCGCCGTAGTCGTTGTGCATCGTCAGCCATGCCGACGCCTTGCCGTGGCAGCTCTCGCAGGACGGGCCCGACGTCGCGCTGGGCGCTGCCGAGGCGCTCGCCTGCGTGCTCGAGAAATGGCAGGCCGTGCAGACCTCGTTGCGCCTCATGTTCGTGTTGCCGCCGACCGCGGCGATGATGTCCTTCACCTCCGGCTTGCGGTGGATGTCCTTGAAGGAGGTCGCGTGCTTCGACGCTTCCCAGACGGCCGTCTCCGCCTTGTGGCAGTCGGCGCATTTCTGCGCCCCGACCATGAAGTGCTGGGCGCCGGCGACGGTGGCGACGAGGCTCGCGAGCCCGATGCCGGCGGCCAAGGCGGCACGCCTGAAGAAGTCGAACGCTACCATCATGTCCCCCGCTGGCCATTCACGGCAGGGCCCGCGCCCCGCCGATGAACCCGAATCCCCCGGACGGTAATCGCAGGCCGGCCCGGAACTCGCCGGTCATCACGTCCGAACCGGTTCCATTGGCAGCGCTTGCGCGAAAGGAAGGCGCAGGGCGTCGCGTCCGGGCCTCGCGAAGGGGGTGCTGGCGCGGGGGCGCGCGGCGAGCCCGAGGTCCCAGCTGGCGCCGGCGTCCGGCCCGCCGACATCGCCGTCGCTCGCAAGGATCCTCGCGCAGGTCGATTCGGCGAGGACCTGGAGGAAATGCCGTCCGCGCACCCCCGCGCCGACGCGGCTTGCCCATAGGTTTATCTCGAGGCGTCGGGATGCAGCGGGGCGAAGGCCGCGCGCGACCTCCGCGTCGATGGCCGGCGCATCCGTGATGCAGAGTTCGCCTGGCGCGCCGATCCCGACGAGGTGCAGCGCCTCCAGGGCGTCGATCGCGAGCGCGGCGGCTATCGGCGGAAGCGGGTCCGCTTCGCCTTCGAGCAGGCGTAGCTCCACCTCGGGGCTGAGGCAGGCGAGCAATTCGCCGAGCCTCGGCAACGCGCGCGACGCGATGAGCAGTTCGCCGGGCATCGGAAGGCGGGCGATCGACGCATGCATGCGACCGATGTCCCATCCTCCGCGGCCCTCCGCGCATAGCGAATGGTCCGCAGCGGATCGATGCGGCGATGCGCGATCAGGCTGCGGGCGGGAGCAGGCTGCGTGGCCGCGCCGGCGCGGACTGGGCCGTGGACGCGTTCGCGCTTCGCTCCGGGGCGGCCGGGGATTCGGCAGGCGGCGGTATCAGGCGAAGCGGCGCGGGAGGCCGCGCCTGCGCCTGCGGCGTCTCCGCCGGGATGGCGGGGCCCGGCGGCGCCGCTCCGTCGGGCACGATCGCCGCGATCGCCTGCTCGACGATCGTCTTGCCCGTCGCCTCCTCCACCACGCTGTCCGCGACGGCCGCGACGAGGCCGATCGGGCCGGCGAGCAGGGTCGCGACGAATATCCGCATCGCCGGTATGGGCCTTTCCCCGGTCGCCGAGGAATAGATGCCGCCAACGACGGGGACGTACATCAGCGGGTTGAGGGACGACACGAGCGACTGGAAATCCAGCCGTGCGCCGGCTGGCCGGTTCTGGCCCGCGCGGGGAAGCGGCGGGGATGCGTCGATCCGCGATGTAGGCAGCGCCACGTCCTCGCCTCGATCCGGTTTCAAGCCCGCCTG
>Ga0256361_1000066_pt1 | contig 11304 bp, 13 predicted proteins | sample MistaT_18_FD_186121 | JGI IMG/M metagenome (GOLD analysis project Ga0256361, IMG submission 186121) | Metatranscriptome of freshwater microbial communities from Mississippi River, Louisiana, United States - Miss_Law_RepB_8d (Metagenome... | ecosystem: Environmental > Aquatic > Freshwater > River... | reverse complement strand
TGTTTAGTCACTAGGAATCTCAATATATCTTACGAAATTAGTACTATGTCCAGTTGTAGATAGTGTACCAGTTCTACTTACTACTTTATATAGAGGTACTTGATATATTCCATCAGCAGGAGGAGTTCTATCAACTTTCGGCTACAAATGAATCATAGGCAAGTCACTAAACAATTCTTTAGGATTAGACGGAGCCAATTTATGTGTATCGCTGCACCATCTTGCACCTTCAACATACAATCCGTAAATATACGCACCATAATCAGGTTTTGATGTAATTTTTTCCCAACTAGTTTAGTCCATGATATCATAGTTAAACGTTAACCTATCAACGGCTACACGTTACTTTCTTGCATAGTTTTGTAAACAACCTGTGATAAACGCTTGTGGGAAGAAAAATCCTGACATCCAAAATACGTTTGGAGTTCCAATATCAATCCATCTTTTCAGGAAATTTATTCTGTCATTCAAATCAATAATCCAAGAAGCAAGTAGTTTCAAACTCAAGAACCCTTTTTTAGCAAACAAAGAAGGTACCTAATTATCATATATCTGGTTAGCCATGATTTCAAGATCTTCAGACATTACTACCAACCCCTTTAAAGCTTTCTTTACATTTATTAACGAAACTTTCATTATAGCTAACAATTTGTTATATCTTACAACTTCTTAAATCAACACAGTGTTCATAGACTCATTATAGTCAGTAGGGTACTTTTTAAAAATTGCATCATAGTCAAATACAGGAGGCGTTTTTTCCTATATAAATGTTGCCATTTCGTCGATAATTTCTTCTCTTGACTTACCCCCACTGTTTGATGCCCTTGCCTATACAGACAACAAAGTTTCCAACAAAATAATTGTCTGATTTTAAGCATTTGTAATCTCTGCATTATCATGTAACCCAAAGGCCTCGGGATCGGGGTTCAATGGTAAACTTTCAATGTATGTCAGATAATCATTGATATCTCCTGCGGGAGGTGAGTAGTAAATACCAGATGTTGATAATTTGTAGCCATCTTTTAACATATCCTTGTTCATATAATTTGTCAATATATTTTTTATCAATCTCACATCTTTATCATCGGTTACCCTTCCTCCATAGTTAATTTCAGCTCCTAAGAAATTCAATACTTTAAATGGAATTTCTTCAAAATCGTCTAACAACATTTTCAATTATCTTTAACACACTTCCAAATCTTCGTTTGTAAACTCATAAGGAATATTCCATCCAATCGGTCCGAATTTTCTTCGATCTTAGATAATAGCGTGGAAGAAACAGAACCCAAACATGAGTTTTTTGAAATTTTATGGCTATTTACAGTCATTCAAATAATTGTCATCTAGTACTGAATAACTTCTCTTCAAATTCGACCTCAGACCTTGAGGTGGTTCCAAAGTCATTTTCACTCCATTTTACAAAACTGAAATCGGGAAATATTTCGATGGCATAGAAGTCAGCCATAATCTGAAATCAGGGTTAATTTAGTCATTGAATCCTTCAACTATTCTTTCAAGTTCTGGCATCCAAGACTAAGCCAAATGGCAATTTTGCAATAGCACCCATCCTCCTTTATTCATGTTAACTTCAATCATTTTTTCTGCCTTTTTACCTTGTCCTTGACCAAGAGAAGTTGAATCATATCTGTTTCCCATTCCCATTTCTTCAGCCAACCTCTTAAAATCCGCTACGGGGTCAGACCCTGAAGAAAGCACGAAAATCAAAGGAGTTTAAGCAGTACTATCTTTATAACATTTTCCGAGATCGAAAGTGGGGGGAATAATAAATTCTTTTCCCTAATATTTTGTGATGTAGTCTTCAATCGCAGGAATCAGTTTATCTTTTCTGAAACATTTCAAAATAATCATTTTCTAAAAATCAGATTTTTGACTATACTCTCCTGGTAATTGGTTTAATAATTTCTCAGGAGCTTTAGAATCATAAATTTCTTTCCACGCGTTAGGATCCGCCATGAATTTTTCTTTCATGCCTTTAAGGGATGCTAATTCAGATGCTCCATAAATTTATTTATAAATGTCACCCCACGCGTTGATATCGAGCCAGTTCGTAGGATTTTCAGGGACAGGTATGTCTCCCATAGGTCCTGTTAAAATAAACCTTTCTTCTTCAGGAATAATTATATTGTTTCCCCTTTGTATTGAAATGGTCAACAACCAACTGAACAACAATTTATGACGCTCAAACAAAGATCTACAAATATTTTCATAAAGCGAATATGTGAAATAGTCATTCAAAAACTTCAGTCTCATTTCGTGGTCTTAGCTCTGGTTTGCGTTTTGAACACTCATGATGAACAAATTAATGAACCATTAAAGAGAATATTCGTACATGGGATCAATTTTATTTAATAATACGATCGAGAAAAATAGAATAGAAGCTCTGAAAGCAACAGGTCTGAAACTTTCTCTGTTTTGATCAATTTTTTCTTCAGTGATTTTAGAATCTTTCATTCTCTAATTAATTTCCGCCGCAACTTTTTTTGCATTTTGCAAAGTATTTATCAAAGTTTCGTCTTTCAACAATTCGTTGATATCAGAAGTACCTTACAAAGATTTCAATATAGTTTCTTCAATTTGATACAATTTTCTATTATCCTCGACATTTCTTTTCACGATTCCTTTTTTCTCCGCTTCTAAATCGGGTCTTTCCTTTTCTACAATTACTGCCAACATTTGGTCTTCAAGACCTTAGGGTGTAATAGCGAAATTGATGATACAAACTTTCACAAAAGTTTCTGGACTGTACGCAGGGTTAGGATTTGTTGTTGTCATGAAAAATCTGAAACTTTCATTATATGCCAAAGTCTTGTCTCCGATTGTGATCGACAAGGATGAACCAGATTTAACCACTTATTATAACAATATGGGTTCAAGAGAAGGGTCTAATTCTTAACCTACGTTTTCTACTAATACCCATTGACCGAAAATAATAGCGTTTTCTAAAGTTCTCATTAGAGTGCTGTCACTCATTTTAATTACTTAAATACCAGTTTCATTTGTTTCTTTATCTCCTCCGAGATTTTTAATATATTTGTTAGCTTAGGTCTAAGGATCAATCATAAGAGGCCATCTTCTAGATTTATCAATCATAATACCATTTTCAATACTGGTATCATCTTTAGGCAATCCACACTGATTCCAATGTTAAATCTTGATTGGATCTCCCAAAAATTGACTCATTTACACTCCTACTTAGTAAGGAACATTGAGTTCTTCAATTCTCTTCACCCAAATTTGTTACAACCCTTATCTGTATTCGGAAGTAAACGCTCCTTAATACGCAATCATACCAGCTCCAATAATAGAGTTACCTGGTATCAATAACTCTCTAGCTTACATTTTCTTTATATCCTCAGCCCATCTCACTTTTTCGTCTCCCAAACCTCCTGTCAATTTAATAGCTCTGTCAAGTTTTAGCTTACATTCATCAATATTTTCTTCCAAGGATTACTGTTCTCTGATGGATTATTCATATTGATCTTACAAACTTTTTAATTTTCTGTTTACTTCATCCAATTAGTCTTTTTTAATCTTTAATTCAGCCATTTTAGAATCATAAAGTGCTTGAGCTGCAGCTAACTTATCTCTCAATGGTTGAGTCATTTAGAACACATGGTAGAAATCATTCATAGCTTGTACCCAAAGGAAAATATATTTAATAGCCAAAGAACAATTACTGGCTTTTTCAAAAGTAAAATGTTCTTTATTGGGACCATCATAAATCTTCTTTTGCAATTACTCGATATATTTAGGGTTGATGTTTTCTTTATCAAAATTCAACAATGTATCCAACAATTCTTGACCATTTTAAAGCATAATAGCAGCTGTTTTCATGTAATTTTCTTCTTTTTTACCCATAGATCCTGGTACATTCTCAATGATGATACCTTTTTGTCCCTTTGCCGCCAATTAATCTTATAATAAATAACACATGGCACCCATAATCGTAACGGCAGCTGCAGGAGGGGTTTTAAGAGATCTAACCTCATCAATATGTGATTTCTTCAATTTCTTTACTTCCGCTACGGCAGCATCTAACTTTTCATTAGCATCAGCTACCTTTTCCTCACATTCCTATTTGATTTCAGAAGCCTCTTTAGCAGCTTTTGTGGCAATAATTTCTTCTTCTGATACAATTCTCTATGTTTCTTCTGCTTGAGCTTTATCTATTGTGATTTTTTCCATAAGTTTTTGTGTCTCAATTTGTTTTTATTCTAATAATGGTTGATCTTTTTTCAATTATTCTTACATTTCAGCTACTTACTAATTAGCAGAAATCAGTCTGTCCAAACCGGTCTAAAGCCTCAAAATAGCCTATTTAAGCTCCCGTGTTTTTTAGCTTAAAATCTGCTTATACATGGTAAGTAACTCCAAATATGATGTAGGAGTCACATGATTTGTTCTATTTAACTCCTCAATAAATTTCACAGACATTTTTTCTACTGATTTGTGTATCGTCTTAAAACACTCAACATATTTGACCAAGTCAACTTCCTCTATACCTTGAGTTACAGCGAACTCTTCAAGTTAACCTTTTCCGACACCCAAAAGAGCTTCTTCAGGCCATTCAGTGAACCAATCCAACGTACAGTTATTTACCAAACTGGGGAACATTCTAAGTCTCACCTAGAACATACCAGATAGAGGAGACATACAAATAGTCAAATGTATATTATTTTTAACCCTCAAAAGATATTGAGAATAGATGTTCATTTTGTTCGGTTATAGACCTTTTTTGTTACATTCCCCTCTACAAGCATCCATAATTTCTTCCATTTCAGCTTCCGCATAAAGGTTGGTCACATCACCAGAATTCAAAATAGAGTTCAAATCTTCTACTTACTATTCATTGATGATCTGAGTATCCACAAACAAAAATGTTGTAGGTTACTATTGAACACCCGCCTACATCAACACTGTCTTAAGATCTTCTCTCCAAGATTTCATATTATACCCTTTAATAACTTGAATCTAAAATATGTTGTAGAAAGATACAAAAGTAGCCATTTTCGTCAAAGATTGTCTACCAGACCCTCCTACTCCCAGCAAAAGAGCATTACCTTAAGGCTATCTCAAAATTCTGGAAATTCTACAAATATGTTCACAAGCATCTTGGAAAAGTACCAATTTCATCGCGTTTTTACCAGTAGCTCCTGCGAATTGGGGATCAGCATTAAAATCTTCTTAAAATTCGTACATTTTCTTAGCCATTTCCAAAAGATCGGGAATCTACACATAATTTCTAGGTTCGACATCTCTTCCGTGCCAGAAATCTACAAACAAAATTCTCTCCTAGTCTAATACTTCTTCTTTACTGAGCCCAAATTCTCCGAATTTTTTTACCAACATCTCTTTAAGCAATTCTCTATCAGGATCGTCGATCAATCTATCGTGGAAAATTCTCATATTTTCATGATACCATAGTCTGACTATCGACACAACTTCAGCACTGTACTTCAAAGAGGCATTACAGATACCCATAAACACTTTACTCATATCTCTAAGATTGAATGTGTAGTGAGACTTTTTCGGAGTGGGTAAGAGTTGCTCTTTACAGTTGTTATAAATTATAAGAGTATTGTTTACTAATTCAGGAATCAAGGCCTAAACATCCTTAGGGAATTTAGACAAAAATGATTAACCTAAAGTAGTGAAAATAGTCTGAATCGTCAATTAGTCCAACTCAGTGTACGCTATGACATTGTAGTGTCTTTATAGCCTGGCTGTGATCACACTTCTACCTCCTCCGGGGGGTCCCATGGCAGATAGGAAAATCACATCTTATATTATTCTGAAATCCAAGTCCTTAGTTCTTTCATACCAACCTTTGTGATCCATAAATTATCTTATAAGTTCTAAAGGAGGTTAAGCCCCATACTCTTCTTTTTTGGGCATGTTCAAATCATCAACAAAAATAATACATCTCTTTCCCACAGGAGGTCCATAAATACCTCTACGTCTTTTTTCGATTTTAGAATCTATTGTATCCTAAGTTTGGTTGGCACTGGTTTGCGCGGAGAATGAAATCGCGATATATTAGTATTCTTCTCCCATATGATTGGCTAACAAATCATAAGAATTCAAGGATTTACCTGTACCAGTAGGCCCTGGGAACAAACAGTGGTATTTATTGCTTAATAAGGTTTTCATGTTGAAAATGTTTCTTGTAGAATCATTTGTGGGTACCATAACTTCACTATAAATCAAATTTTCGTCTACTTAGAAATTCTTATAGTGTTCAGACCATTTAATCCATAATTTTTCTTCCATGTTCCATTAGAAATCATATATAGTACAGCCTTCATTATCTTCGAACGGGAAGGGATCTTTAGGAGGGTTTTCTTTCATAGCATCTTTTAAATACTGGTTAAATGCAATCCTACCGTTATATTCTCCGGTACATCCGACACTCCATATCAAAGCATAGATGAATAAACTTTCCAATTATCTTTCACAGTCTTAAATTTCTTCTGGTGAAACTCTCTTCAACTCGGTATCCTTATATTTGTTGAATGTGCAATCTAAAATCCTGCATAAAGATTGGACGAGATTGTTGTCTTAAGTAACAATCACTTCTTTGATTTTCTTTCTCAAAAATTCTATAGCTCCTTCAATATATTTATCAAACAAATCTTATAGGTGTTTCGAAAAAGTCTTAGAATGAATTCTAAAGTTTTCGGGAATCTGGTTAATCCAACTTGTAATCAAGGGTTTTATTCCTAATGATACAGGTTCCATATACACCATACCACACCTGGATACAGTTGCAGGACTTGCTACGGCCAAATCCTCTACTTCAAACATAATCACCATGTAAGGTGTAAGAGCCAAAATCTACCCTGAATTTAAACACAACTTTTTATTATCATCCAACACAGTATTCATAGATTCAATCCAAATGGCGTCTACGGGACCATCAAATAATACCCAATGTCTATCAGATGATTAATCTTTAGTACAAAATCTGATAGTATTAGCAGCAATACCATCTTGCCATTCTCTCGTGGCTTCACTGAAACAACCATACAATTAACCCATGGTAATGGATTTAGGGTTCATAATATGAGTGAACACTTTATAGAAATTTTCCTATTAGTGGAGTCTAGTAATACCTTTTTATAAAACTTCGTAGTTCTTTGTTTTTCCACCCCCAGTTGGTCCTACCAACATTAAACCGTGTCTTACCTAAATTGTATCATACAATTATATAACTTTTTCAATGAAAGCAGACTCAGGTTGGATATTCATTTCTTGACAAGCAGTGTTCAAACTCTCTAACAAATCTCCATACTCCTGTTAAGGTCTTTCGACTCCAGGGAAAATATCCAAAATAATATTCTCGAATAAAGGAATATCATCTTTCAAAAATTTAGGAACATTTACATCTCTTAAAGCCCTCAACAAAAGCTTTTCCTCATTTTCATCCGCATATTATCCTTTAAGCAAACCTGCAGCGTTAATAACAGATCGCACAGCTCTCATACCATAATCGTAGTGGTCCTAACTAGATAGTTATTCTGAGGACAATGTAAAAGTCACGACCATTTTTTTTGCTAAAGACCTACCTTCATTGAAACCGAAACTATAAAGCATTATTTCTCCAATCATCGCATAGTCTGGCACCATCATAGCGACCCCTCTGAACAAGGCTTTCAAGTTATCGGGTAACTCAGTTCTACCAGCATACCCGGGGTTCATAGTAATGTATACATTGAACGTTTTTTTAAGTTTAATTGTACTTCCTTCAAAATTTTCCACCATGTTACTTCCTCTGATTTTTTCATCGAATAATTTTCTCAATTATTGAGCAATCACAGACAATACCTCAATATTAATTCTATTAAACTCGTCGAAACAACACCAAGCACCAGCACTGGCGAGTCCTTTGAAGAATTTTCCTACCATGATATAGTCCATCTGATCTGAACAATTAAACACGACACATTATTTTGCCAATGCCTTAGCTAAATCCTTCGTGGATTCAGTCTTACCAGTTCCGGCAGGACCGGCTGGGGCTCCTCCCAAATTGAGTTTCACAGCTCCCATCAATGTCATATAACATTTATCTGTCAAAGGAGTAATCACCAATCTCAAGGTATTACCTAAATACTCATATCCGTAAGGGAACAAAGTTTACACACACCTTACCCAGCAATCATCTTTATGAGAATTGTCGACTTTTTCATCATACCAGTCCGGACTATTTTGCCAATAAAACCTCAACTATGAAATCCATTAAAATTCCGCCACAGATTCAATATTCCCCCTCCACAATTTCTCAACAACATCCTTTGCGTGCACATCCATCACAATCAAGGCATTCAGAGTAATCTTTAAATTCTTTGACAATTTCTATCTCACCAATTTTACCAAATCAAACAATTGAGTCTCCAAAACTTTGCAATAATCTTTCACTTTATTATCATTAATTGCTTGCTCTACTTCTTACGTCCAAACTACCTATGAACCATTCAAAACACACATACCAGGGTGAAGTCCTACCCACTCAGTTCTTGGCTTAGTGGGATAGTCTTAAATTGATTTATATAAACAGTGTCTTACAGAGCATTTCATCATTTTTTCCACCTCAGTCATCCAATCTTCTACATTTTTGCTGATGGGATCAATTATTGAAATAAAAGGGATTCTTTCCTTTTCGTCCGAAAACATAGCATGCATCTATTTCTTATCATCAAATTCCAATCTTGCCATAGCTTCAAACACTTTTCTCAAGTGAGGCTATACCTTGGTGGGGTCTTTAGTTTCAGATAAAATTTCCAAAAGTTCATCGTTACTCAAAAAATAAAATCTCGCAAACGCTTCTCTTTTTTTTTTCTAAATAGTCATTCAAAGCTTTTTAAATTATATCCAAACTTTCATTACCTTCTCTCAATTTCTGTAACAACCCTTCAGTAGTACATACTTTCAATACATTTTATACGCTTTTAGTCATAGACATTGTTTATTTCCAGTTTGAATCTACTTATTTGAATTTTTTAGATTCACCAGGCAATTATTTAGCAATATCAGCAGAGTCGAAAATAGGTTGTAAATACATCCAATTCATTTAATATTTGCACCAGTCTTCCAGCACATCACTCATCATTTTCAAATCATTATTCCACTAAATAATTTCCTCTTCAAACGGTTTTTTAAAAGGCGAAAATTGCATAGATTGAGTAGTAACAATATGTTCATCCAAAATATTGTTTAAATCATCATACCCCCCAATAATGTAAGTCATATTTCCTTTATAAGCTTTCAAATCAAAATTAATTTCAGCCCATTATTACTTCATATCTCTCAATTGTTTCTCAATATTGTACTCTTTTGAAGCTTTTTCTCCCACCTCAATACATTTTTCAACATTATTTAATAACCCCATATCCAAAATTTTGGTAAAAGTAAAGTCTTCAGTAGGTTTCACTTCAAACCCTACTTTCTAAGAAATTTCTTCCCAATGTCTATCATACATACCGGTTTTTCTTAAAGCGACCATGAGAGGCACTTTAGGTCTAAAAACGTCCAGTTATGATTTAACAGCAGTTGCGATCTTCAATACAGGTTCGATCCCCTTGTCTCTGAAGAATCTGCTCACAACAGCAAATGTTTTAGTTGCTTCTTCGACGAATTTCTCGCATCCTGGGGCATCTAATTCTTCAAATTTCCCATTCATCCAAACTTCGATATTTTTAAACCATTTATTACTTGTGATCCAAAGATCAGAATATGGTTTGAATTCTTTAACCATTCCATTAATTTATGTGTAATCTGTCAACTCCCTTCCAAATAAGTTTTCCTATACGTTAAATTTCTTAGCCTTATCTTAAAATTCTTTTAATTTATCGTTGATGTCTTATGCGATACCTGATACAGTAGGATGAGCATTTATGTTTGTGTAAGTGGAAAAATTCATAATTGTAGTTTATACGTCTTTTAACTCAGTTTTGAAATTTTCTTATTCAGTTTCCATTACGTCTCTGAATCTAATTTTTTCTTTTTCTAATATTGCTTTTTAAGTGTTTATCAATTAAACAATATCTTTTGGGTTTTGATATACTTGCCATTTCTTTTTAATATCATCTTCTCCGAACGTATATTTTAATCCTTCCATTACCTTGTATATTTCCATAGAAGCCTAAATTTCTTTTTTGAGTTTCTCTAAATCTATAGGCACGGCTTCCATATATTCTAAAATTTCAGTTAATTTTTCGATATTTTCAGGTTTATTTTTTATTTTATTTTTAATTTCAGTCATTTTTTTAAAAAGATCGTTTGTTTAATTTTTTGCTCGTTTCGCTATCACCTCAGTCAAAAGTTCGCCCATTCTCTCATATTTTTGAGCTAAAAATTTCACTGTGTCTTCACATTTTACCTTAAAAAACGATACCTAAACCTATTTGGGCAATTTCTACACCAATTCGTCCCTTTTTTATTTATTTTCTCTTATTTTTTTTGTGATTTCAGAAATTTCCACGGGGTTTTCTTCTTTATCATAATCTTTTGCATAGTTTTCTGGATTTATCTTTAACACCTCTTTATAAGGCTCAAATTATTCGATAAATGTCTTCAAAGGAGCAACAGCCCTTTCAGATTCTTTCGTTAACTCAATATACAGTTGATTGACCCATTCATTTTCGTTCCAAACCCATTCTTAATTTTTTGACTAAAATTAGCCCACCTCTTCTTCCTTGTCCCTTCTAGGGGCTTTCAAATACGAGTCTTTCAAAGCCTACTAAGAGTGTTTTCTAAACAAATCATGTAAAATTGATTTCTCAACGTTCTGGATCTTGTTTAAATCTTCAATCAGTTTATCTAAAATCATCTAAATCGTAGCCACAATATTTTCAGGCAATTTTGAATAGTAGAATCCTTCTTCCTCAGTTTCAGACCCAGTTTATTTCAAAAGTTCGATCTAAAACAGGGGTTTTATAGCTTTTACACTAAAAGAAGTCTCATCATCATCTGAAACAAGAGTATGTCCGTTTTTAAATACATTTATGATTTTGTTAGATCCGCTTACTTCTACTCTTTAAGGTGCAAAACTTGAAATAAAATCAAAATAGTTTTTAAAACTTTTCTAGCACAAGTAAAGTAAAGAATCCGACATTATAGTGTTCAACATTGTAAAGAATTTCTTTAATTTTCCTTACTCATAGGCAATCATAGAAGTTTCTTTCAAATCTAACCACCCTTTACCAGACCCTTCGAACTCATTTTTTATTATCTTTTCAATGCTTGGAACCCATTATTATTTGAGTTTATTGATGGCCGAATGGCAAG
>Ga0256361_1000065_pt1 | contig 11401 bp, 10 predicted proteins | sample MistaT_18_FD_186121 | JGI IMG/M metagenome (GOLD analysis project Ga0256361, IMG submission 186121) | Metatranscriptome of freshwater microbial communities from Mississippi River, Louisiana, United States - Miss_Law_RepB_8d (Metagenome... | ecosystem: Environmental > Aquatic > Freshwater > River... | reverse complement strand
CCGCTCCCATCATGAACAGCGCGCCGTGGGGGAAGTTGAGGTCGTGAAGCAGGCCGAAAAGCACGGCGAGGCCCAGGCTCAGGATCGCGTAGAAGGACCCGTTGACCAAGCCTAGCAGGAGCTGGCTCAACAGGGCCGAAAGCGGCAGATTTGGCAGATTGAAGAGGCCCACGGTCTCTATACCCCCAGCAATAGATGGAGCACCGGCATCTTGGCGTCGAGCTCGGCGGCGCCGAAGGCCTCGACCATGCGGCCGTTTTCCATGACGTAAAAGCGATCGGCCAGCGGCGCGGCGAAGCGGAAGTTCTGCTCCACCATGACCACGGTGTAGCCCTTGCTCTTGAGCATGCGGATCATGCGGGCCAGGGCCTGCACGATCACCGGCGCGAGGCCTTCGGAAATCTCGTCGAGCAGCAGCAGCCGCGCGCCGGTGCGCAGGATGCGGGCCACGGCCAGCATCTGTTGCTCGCCGCCCGACAGGCGCGTGCCCTGGCTGTGGCGGCGCTCGGCGAGGTTGGGAAACATGGCGTAGATCTCGGCCACCGACATGCCTTTGCCCGGGCCTTTCAGCTTGGGCGGCAGCAGCAGGTTTTCTTCGCACGACAGGCTGGCGAAGATGCCGCGTTCTTCAGGGCAGTAGCCGATGCCATGGTGGGCGATGCCATGCGTCGCCATGCCGATGGTCTGCGTGCCGTTGACCCGGATGCTGCCCTTGCGCGCGCCGGTCAGGCCGAGGATGGCGCGCAGGGTGGTGGTGCGACCCGCGCCGTTGCGGCCCAGCAGCGTCACCACCTCGCCCGGCTGTACCACCATGTCCACGCCGTGCAGCACGTGCGATTCACCGTACCAAGCCTGCAGGCCTTTGATCTCCAGTGCGGGCGTCGTCATGCGTACGCTCCCTGCAGATGGCCGTCGGCTGTGCCCATGTAGGCGTCCATCACCTGGGGATTGCGCGAGACCTCGGCGTACGGCCCTTGGGCCAGCACCGCGCCGCGCTGCAACACGGTGATGGTGTTGGCAATCGTCGAGACCACGCTCATGTTGTGTTCCACCATCAGGATGGTGCGGCCAGCCGACACGCGCTGAATGAGTTCGGCGACCCGGTGCACGTCCTCGTGGCCCATGCCTTGCGTGGGCTCGTCCAGCAGCATCAGTTCGGGGTCCATGGCCAGCGTGGTCGCGATCTCCAGCGCGCGTTTGCGGCCGTAGGGCAGGTTCACGGTCAGCTCGTTGGCCAGGTTCTCCAGGCCGACTTCGGCCAGCAGCGCGTGGGCGCGCGCATCGAGCGGTTTCAGCGATGCCTCGCTTTTCCAGAAATGGAAGGTGGTGCCCAGTGCGCGCTGCAGACCCAGGCGCACGTTCTCCAGCAGGGTCAGGTGCGGAAACACGGCAGAGATCTGGAACGAGCGGATGATGCCTCGCCGCGCGATCTGCGCCGGGCGCTCGTGCGTGATGTCCTGTCCGTTGAACAGGATCGTGCCCGAGGTCGGCTCCAGGAACTTGGTCAGCAGGTTGAAGCAGGTCGTCTTGCCCGCCCCGTTGGGGCCGATCAGTGCGTGGATGGACCCACGCACGACCGACAGGTTCACCTTGCTGACCGCCGTGAAGCCCGTGAACGCCTTGGTGAGCTCGCGCGTTTCGAGAATGATGTCGCTCATGTCGCGCGGCCACCCGGGTGACCAGGAGAAGCGAAGTACATGTGGACCGCCGTCAGATGGAGCGCCCGCCGTCCACCGGCATCTCGACCCCGGTCAGGAAGCGGGCTTCCTCGGTGGCGAGGAACAGCGCGGCATTCGCCACATCGACTGGGTCGCACATGCGGCCCAGCGGAATCGTCGAGACGAAGCGCGAGCGGTTCTCGGCCGTGTCCGCCACACCCATGAAGTCCTGAAGAAGACCCGTGGGCGCCATGACCGGGGAGATCAGGTTGACGCGGATGTCGTCCGGCGCGAGCTCGACGGCCATCGACTTCGTCATGACCTTCACCGCGCCCTTCGAGCTGTTGTACCAGGTGAGGCCGGGGCGCGGGCGGATGCCACCGACCGAGCCCACGTTGATGATCACGCCACCCTTCTTTTTCTCTTTCATCAGCGGGACCACCGCGCGCGTCATGTGGTAGATCGACTTCACATTGACGGCGAACACGCGATCGAAGGTGTCTTCGTCGACCTCCAGCATCGACTGGTTGCGGTGGGTGGTGCCGGCGTTGTTGACCACGATGCCGGGCGCGCCGAAGCGCTCCACGCAATGGCGGACCATGGCCTGAACCTGATCGAAGCGGGTCACGTCGCAGGCGATGGCGCTCGCGTTGTCGCCGAGGGTCGCGGCGACCTCCTCGGCCGCTTCGAGATTGACATCGGCGAGAACGACCTTCGCGTTCTCCTGGATGTAGGCCCGCGCGATCGCCGCGCCGAAGCCGCTGCCCGCGCCGGTGACGATGGCGATCTTGTTGCTCAATCTGGACATGATGGTCTTCCTTATTCGTAGTGCTGAACAATGGTTTTGGTGGTGCTCATCTCTTCCAGGGCGAGCAGCCCTTTTTCGCGGCCATACCCGCTTTTCTTGACGCCGCCGAACGGCAGCTCGACGCCGCCGCCCGCGCCGTAGCAGTTGACGAAGACCTGCCCGCTGGCGATCCGCTGCGCCATGCGCGCCTGGCGGCTGCCGTTCTCCGTCCAGACGCCGGCGACGAGGCCGTATTCCGTGGCGTTGGCCAGCTGCACCGCGTCGTCCTCGTCCTTGAAGGGCATGACCGAGAGCACTGGGCCGAACACCTCCTGGCACGCCAGGCGGTGGTCGCGCGGCACCGGGCCGAAAAGCACGGGTTTGACGAAGAAGCCTTCGCCGGGAACTCCCGGTGCTAGGCTGCCTTCGGCCAGCTTGGGCACACCCATGGCGGCCGCGTCGGCGATGAACGCGCTCACGCGCTGGTGGTGCCGGGCGTTGATCAAGGGGCCGCAGTCGAGGTCCATCTGCGGCGTGCCGACCTTCAGCGCCGCGAAGCTGGCGGCGATCGTCGCGACGAAGCGGTGGTAGATGCCTTCCTGCACCAGCAGGCGGCTGCCGGCGGAGCAGGTCTGGCCGGCGTTCTGCACGATCGCCCGCACGATGATGGGCGCGGCCTTGGCCAGGTCCGCATCGTCGAACACGATCTGGGGCGATTTGCCGCCAAGCTCCAGCACGCAGGGTACGTGGTGGCGCGCGGTGGACTGCTGCACCTGCACGCCGACCTCGGGCGAACCCGTGAAGGTCGCGAAGTTGATGCCCGGGTGCGCCGTCAGCGCCGCGCCGGCCTCAGCGCCATAGCCGGTCACGATGTTCAGCGCGCCCGGCGGCAGCCCCGCGAGCATGGCCAGCTCGGCGAGCTTCAGGGCGCTCAGGCAGGCGTCCTCGGAAGGCTTGACCACGGCCGCGTTGCCCATGGCCAGCGCGGGAGCGAGCGTGCGCCCCATCATCTGCGCCGGGTAGTTCCACGGAATGATGTGGGCCGTGACGCCGTGCGGAATGCGCACGACGCTCACGTTGTAGCCGTTGAGGTAGGGAATGGTTTCTCCGTGGACCTTGTCGGCCGCGCCGCCATAGAACTCGAAATAGCGCGCCACCGCCTTGGCGTCCGCGCGCGCCACCGACATGGGCTTGCCGGTGTCGCGGGCTTCCACCTGGGCCAGTTCCTCGCCGTGGTCCAGGATGAGTTGCCCCAGGCGCTGCAGGATGCGGCCCCGCTCGGCGGCCGTCATGCGGCCCCAGGGACCGTCCATCGCGCGGCGCGCCGCGGCCACCGCGAGGTCGACATCCGCGGCCCGACCCCGGGCGATTTTTTCAAACACCTGTCCGCTGCAGGGATCGATGACGTCAATGGTTGCGCCCTCGAGCGCATCGACCCATTCACCGTCGATCAACAATTTGCTCACGCATTGCTCCTTCATGTTGGGCCCATGGCATGGCGTCCGTCGCGGGTCCGGCCCGCGCGGGCAACATGCCTTCGGCGGTGACCGTCGCTCAAGCCTTCGAGGTCACGCCTTCGGGTTCGACTTCCTTCATGAAGTTGGCGTCGTTGTAGTGGTAGAGATCGTCTAGGTAGGGCACGAAGAAGTCGTAGAAGGAGCGCGAGTCGTACTTCGCCTTTTCGCCCGGGCCGACGCACGCGGGGATCGGGCCCACGTTGGCGTCGTCATCGGGGTAGAAGAAGAAGGTCAGCGCGTAGCGCTTCATCGGTGGGTTGACGACCCGGTGTGGCGTGGCGATGAAGCGGTCGTTGGACAGGCGGTTGAGGACCTGGCCGGTGTTCACGATCAACGCGCCCTTGACGTAGCTGACCTTGAGCCATTCCTTTGATGGCGTCATCACCTGCAGGCCCGGCACCGGCGTCATCGGCAGCAGCGTGAGGAAGCTGCCATCGGAGTGCGGCGCCAGCGCGTACTGACCCTCTTCCATTTTTTCTTCCGGGTGGTAGTAAGCGCAGCGCTGGTAGTACTCCGGCGCCTTGAACATGCTGTCGAAGTGGTCGGCCGGTAGACCCAGCGCGCGCGCGTAGATCGGCAGCAGCTGGAGGGAGAGTTTCTCCATGGCGATCTGGTAGGCGTACAGCGCCTTCTTGAAATCGGGCAGGCTGTCAGGCCACTGGTTCAAGCCGCGGTGACGGACCTTGGCCAGCACCTTCGGGTCGTCGGCGCTGCGGTTGCGCATAAACAGCCAGGCCGCGTTGGTGTCCTTCTTGGTGTTGAGCGCGATCTTTTCCATGATCGCGGTCGATTTCAGGATCGAGGACTTGGGCGGAAGGTAGCCCTGGTGGTGGAAACCGACCCGGTGCTTGAGCTTTTCCTCCATCGGAATCTCGAACAGTTTCTCGGTCTGGCGAAAGGCCTCGTCGATCAGGGACTGCGGAATGCCGTGGTTGATGATCGCGAAGAAGCCCAGGTTCTCCTGGATCCACTTCACGTCCGCGGCCAGTTGCTCCAGCGCGCCGGGCTCGCCCGCGAGGTAGGGGCCCACGTCGAGCAGCGGCAGATCCTTGCCGTCCGCGATGGACGCCCGAACGCTGGCCGAAGCCTTCACCTTGTTGTCGGTTGTCGTGCTCGCTGATGTTGTCATCATTCATCTCCTGGTTGGTGGTGGTTGCCGAAAAATCACTGGCCCTGCGGATGCCCGAAGGGCCGCTCAGTCATCGCTGCGGTGTCATTTCCAGAACTTGCATTTGGACTCCGCCTTGGACGCGAAGGCCTGGTCGCCCGGGATCATCTGAACCTGCTTGTAGTAGTCCCAGGGGCCCTTGGAGGCGGCGGCGCTCTTGATCTCCATCAGCCGCAGGTCGTGGACCATGCGCCCGTCCTCGCGGATGGTCCCGTTCTGGGTGTACATGTCGTTGATCTTGGCATTGCGCATCTGCGCCATCACGTCCTCGGCCTGGTCCGAGCCCAGTTGCTTGACCGCATTCAGGTAGTGGTACGCTGCGGAGTAGCTGGCCGCCTGCATGCTGGTGGGCTTCTTCTTCATCTTGTCCTGGAAGCGGGCGGCCCACTGGCGCGACTTGTCGTCCGAATCCCAGTACCACGCCTCGGTCAGGTTGATGCCGCTGGTCAGCTTGAGACCCAGGGAGTGCACGTCGGTGATGAACAGCATGAGGCCGGCGATCTTCATGGACTTGGAGATGCCGAATTCGCTCGCGGCCTTGATCGAATTGATCGTGTCGCCGCCGCCGTTGGCCAGTCCCAGCACCTCGGCGCCGGAGGCCTTGGCCTGCAACAGGAACGATGAGAAATCGGAGGCCGACAGCGGATGGCGAACGGCGCCGAGGATCTGCCCGCCGTTGGCCTTGACGACCTGCGAGGTCTCCTTTTCCAGCGAGTCGCCGAAGGCGTAGTCCACCGTCAGGAAGTACCAGTTCTTGCCGCCTTGCTTGGTCATCGCGGTGCCGGTGCCGCGCGCCAGGGCCACCGTGTCGTACAGGTAGTGAACCGTGTACGGCGAACACTCCTCGTTGGTCAGTTGCGCGGCCACGCCGCCCGTGACCATGACGACCTTTTTCTTTTCCGCCGCGACCTTGGCAATGGCCAGGCTGGTGCCCGAACTGGGGCCGCTGATGACCATGTCCACGCCCTGCGTGTCGAACCATTCGCGTGCTGTGGTCGCCGCGATGTCGGGCTTGGCGGAGTGATTGGCCGTGACGATCTCGATCTTCTTGCCGTTGATCGAACCGCCCATATCGGCAATGGCGAATTTCACGGCCTCGACGATGCCGCTGCCACCCATGTCGGCGTAGATGCCGGACATGTCCGCGAGCACGCCGATCTTCACAACATCGTTGTTGATCTGCGACCATGCGGGCGCGCTCGCCGCGAGGGACATCACCGCCGCCGCCACTGCGCTGCAGACGTGCCGGTGCGGCGTTTTGCTGAAAAAGGTACTGTGGGAAGAATTGCTCATTTTTGTCTCCTGGTTTTCTGATTTCATATGATCCTTGTCCATCAACCAACCGGCTGGCGCGGCGGTCCTGGACCCGAGGCACGGGGTTCGATTTCGGACAAAGGAAGACGTGGGGACATGGCGGCTCCTCGGCGTCAGGCATCGAGCGTCACGCGCATCGCGTCCATCACCGCCGCCAGCTGCCGCTGGCGAGGGATGTCGAAAAATTCATCGGGCTGGACCGCGATCGCTTCCGCGGTGTGCATCTCCAGCAAACGCCGGAGCCGGTAGCGCGCGCGTTGAGCGCGCAGGTGCTGGTGCCGGCGTGGGTCGGCGTTGCGCCAGATCCGATGCCCATCGATGGCTTCGGACAACGCGCGGATCGAGTCCGGTTGCTCGGCCGAGGTCAGCAGGATCGGCGCGCGCCACGCGCCCTCGGGGCGGTGGGTGACGGCGGCGATGCGCTGGATGTCGGTGGCCATGCGTTGCGCCCCGGGCAGGTCGCTCTTGTTGACCACGAAGATGTCGGCCATCTCCATGATCCCGGCTTTCATCGCCTGCACGGTGTCACCGCTTTCGGGCAGCAGCACCAGCACCAGTGTGTCCACCTGCGCGCGCACCGCGTACTCGGCCTGACCGACGCCCACGGTCTCGAGCACCACTTCGTCAAACTGGAACGCGTCCATGACGTCGAGCATCTCGGGCAGGTTGTCAGCCAGACCGTCGGAGGTCCGGCGCGAACCCAACGAACGGATGTAGAGCTCGGTGGTGCCGGCCAGGTCGTCCATGCGCACACGGTCGCCCAGGATCGCGCCGCCACTGTTCGGGCTGCTCGGGTCGACGGCCAGCACCCCCAGCCGGCCTTTCGCCAAGCGTTCGAGCGCCAAGTGTCCCACGAGCGTACTCTTGCCCGCGCCGGGCGCCCCGGTGACGCCGATCCGGTGCGCGGCGTGCACCGGCCAGGCGCGCGGCGCGGTGCGCACCAGCTCCACGGTGCTCGCGTTGGCCGTGCGCGTGAGCTCGCGGCTCAGCGCCCACCGATCCAGCGGCGGCGTGCTCACGTCGCGACCCTTCCCAGCACGGTGTCGCCGTGCTCGTCGAGCAGGGGTGGGAGGCCATAGGTGGGCGAGAACCCCTCGAAACGGATCGGGCAGGCCACGGCCTGCAGCGGTAGGCTGCCGTCGCCCAGCGGCACGACGAGTGCGCGCGCGGCGGCGATGTCGCTGCGCAGCGCCGCGTTCAAGGTGCCGACTTCGGCCACCACCAGACCCAGGGGACCGAGGCGGCGCACCCACTCGGCCGCCGAGGCTTGGCGCAGGACCTGCGCAATGGCGGTTATGACCTCGGCCCGGTGCGTCCGGCGCCCGGCCATGGTGGCGAACCGGCGGTCCACGGCCCACTCGGCGTGGCCGATCTCGTCGCAGAACGTCTTCCAGAACTTGTCGTGGGTGATGAACAGCGTGAGCCAGCCATCGGCGGTCGAGAAGATCTGCGCCGGCACCACGTAGGGGTGCGACGAATCCGCCATGCGTTCGATGGTCTCGCCGGCGTTGAGCGCGGCGCCCGCGAGGTAGTTGAGCTGCGAGAGCATCACGTCGTACATCGCCACGTCGACCTGGCCGCCCTGGCCCTGCACGATCTTGGCAAGCAAGCCAACGGCCGCGACCAGTCCCGCCGAGTTGTCGACCGCGGAGTACCCGGCCTTGGTGGGCGGCGCCTGCGGATCGCCGGTCAAGGCCATCACGCCGGTCATGGCCTGAATCACATAGTCGTAGGCCGGGTTGTCCGCGTACGGTCCGTCCAGACCGTACCCCGTCAGGGCCACGCAGACCAGGCGCTCGTTCCAGTGGCGCAGCGTGTCGTAGGTCAGGCCGAGCTTGCGGATGGCCGAGGGCCGCAGGTTCGTCACCAGCGCGTGCGAGGTCTCGACGATGCGGCCAAGCGCTGCGAGCCCGTCGTCGCTAGCCAGGTCGAGCACGACGCTCTTCTTGTTGCGGTTCAGGCTGGCGAAGTAGGCGTTGTGCGGACCCACGAAGTGCGGGCTCACGGTGCGGCCAATGTCGCCGTCGGGCGTTTCGATCTTGATGACCTCGGCGCCCATGTCGGCCAGCATCAGGCCGCAGTACGGGCCGGCCAGCATGTGGCCGACTTCGACGATGCGGATGCCCGCGAGTGGCGCGCTCATGCCAGGCTCTTTGCCAATGCGTCGACCACGGTGTGCAGCGGCATGTCGGCGGTGAACACCGCCGCCACGCCCAGATCGCGCAGATGGGCATGGTCCTCGGCGGGAATGGTGCCGCCGACGAACACCTTGATGCCATGCGCCTTGAGCGCGCGCAGCTGTTCCATGACGTCGGTGACGAGCTCCTTGTGGCTGCCCGACAGGATGCTCAGGCCGACCGCATCGACACCTTCGTCCACCGCCACCTGAGCGATCTGCAGTGGGCTGCGGCGCAGTCCGGTGTAGATCACTTCCGCGCCGGCGTTGCGCAGCGTCAGCGCGATGATCTTCGCGCCGATGTCGTGGCCATCGAGACCGGGCTTGCCGATCAAGATCCGTTTTGCCGCCAACGCGGCGGAGGTGTGCTGGGCGCTCATAGGTTCACCGGTTCCTTGAATTCGCCCCATTGCTCTTTCAGGCGCGCCACCATTTCGCCGACGGTGGCGTAGGCGTGGCAGCACTCCACGAGGTAGGGCATGATGTTTTCGCGGTCCTTGGCGGCCGCGGCGGACAGCCGGGCCAGCGAGCGATCGACCGCCGACGGGTCGCGTGTGTCGAGCACCCGCTGGTACTTCTCGAGCGCGCGCTGGGCCACGGTCGGGTCCAGCGTGAAGACCTCGCCAACCTTGATCTCTTCGTCCACTTTCTTGAAGTGGTTCTGGCCCACGATCACGTTGCGCCCCGAGTCGGTGTGGAGCTTGCGTTCGAGCCCGCGCTCGGCCAGCCGCAGCTGGATCCACCCGTCCTCGATGGCCCGCACCACGCCGCCATACGCATCGATCTCGCCCATCACCTGGGCGATCTGCTGCTCCATGCGGTCGGTGTGCTGCTCCAGGAAGTAGCTGCCGCCCAGTGGGTCCACCGTGCGCCCGATGCCGCTTTCGTACGCGATGATCTGCTGCGTGCGCACGGCGAGTTCGGCCGAGAACTCGGTCGGGATCTGGAACGCCTCGTCGAACGCGCAGGTGAAGATCGATTGCGCGCCACCGAGCACCGCCGCCATCGTCTCCACCGCCACGCGCACCACGTTGTTGTACGGCTGCGGCGCCACCAGCGACGAGCCACCGCACACCACGCCGAAGCGGAAGTGCTGCGCCTTGGCGTCCTGCACGCCATAGCGCTCCTTCATCAACCGCGCCCACAACCGGCGACCGGCGCGGAACTTAGCGATCTCGTCGAAGAAGTCCATGTGGACGTAGAAGAAGAAAGACAGTCGCTTGGCGAACTTCTCCACGTCGCCGCCGCGCGCGCGCAACTCGTCCACATAGGCCAGGCCGTTGGCCAGGGTGTAGGCCATCTCCTCGGCCGCCGTTGCACCGGCGTCGCGCACGTGGGCGCCCGCGATGCTGATCGGGTTGAAGCGCGGCGACACGTCGTTGGAGTAGAGGATCGAGTCCGCGATCAGGCGCATCGACGGGCGCACCGGGAAGATCCAGGTGCCGCGCGCTACGTACTCTTTCAAGATGTCGTTCTGGATCGTGCCGGTCAGCTTGGCGCGCGGCACGTTCTGCTTGTCCGCCACGGCGAGGTACATCGCATAGACGATGGCGGCCGTGCCATTGATGGTGAATGAGGTCGATATCTTCGACAGGTCCAGGTCCTTGAACAGGATCTCGGCCTCGCTCAGGTTGGACAGCGACACGCCGACCTTACCGATCTCCGGCCGCGCCATGGGGTGCACCGGGTCCAGGCCGCATTGAGTCGGCAGGTCCAGCGCCACCGACAGGCCGGTCTGGCCTTTTTCCAGCAGGAACTTGTAGCGCTCGTTGGATTCCTCGGCGGTGCCGAAGCCCGAGTACTGGCGGATGGTCCAGAGGCGTCCCTGGAACCCGTCCGGGAAGATGCCGCGGGTAAAGGGATAGACGCCGGCCTCACCGATGCGATCGGCCTGGACCGCATCGGGGCCCACGCTGACCGGCACGTCGATGCCGCTCGGGCTGACGGGGTGCAGTTGGGGTTCCAGGTCGGGCACCCCCGGGTTGATGCCGCTCATGCCGCGCTCCTCGCCAGAAATTTGTCGGACGCGCGCCAGTGGTCGTCGTGCAGCCAGGTGTTGAGCACCTGTTGCCGTTCAACGGCGCGGCGGGTCTCGTAGGAAGCACCCTGGCGCCAGGCAGAGGTTTGTGCCTTGATGCCGCGCAACACCTGAGGCGCACAGTGGCGCAGGGGTTCGAGAAAGGCCTGCATGTCTGCGCCCGCCGCTCCATCGGTGGCCACCGCATCGGCCAGGCCCCACTGCAGTGCCTGCGTTGCGTCGATCATTTCGCCGCGGCCCATCATGCGCATGGCCCTTGCGCCGCCCACCAGCCGGCACAGGTCCGGGCCACCGCCCCAGGCCGACGAGATGGCCAGGCGCGCCTGGATGAAGCCGATACGCGCATGACTGGCCTGGATGCGCATGTCGCACGCCAAGGCCAGTTCGGCGCCTCCGCCGATCGCGTCCCCATTCAGGTACGCCAGCACTGGCACCGGGCAGGCCCGCACCGCGTCGAGCGCAGCCCGCGATTGTTCGGCCATCTGCACCGTCGCGGGTTCGTCGCGCACCGAAGACAACTCGACCAAGTCGCCGCCGGCGGCGAAGAAGCGTTCACCGGCACCGGTCAGAACGATGAAGCGCGTGGCCGGCCACACACCGACCGCGGCCACGGCTTGCCCCAGATCGGCGAGCACGCCCCGGGCGAGCGCATTGTGCTTTTGGGGCCGGTCGATCGTGATCCACACGACGCCTTCGGCCTGCTCCTCCACTGTGATGTCCTTGCTTGTTTGCACGTCGTCGGG
>Ga0256361_1000048_pt1 | contig 12326 bp, 1 predicted proteins | sample MistaT_18_FD_186121 | JGI IMG/M metagenome (GOLD analysis project Ga0256361, IMG submission 186121) | Metatranscriptome of freshwater microbial communities from Mississippi River, Louisiana, United States - Miss_Law_RepB_8d (Metagenome... | ecosystem: Environmental > Aquatic > Freshwater > River ... | reverse complement strand
CCGAGGCTTCCCATCTAATGGAGGACGGGTCTCAGGCCCCTCATCCTCCTCATGGGCTGGCCCACAAGCTATACTTGCAGGGCCCGCATCAGGGAGTGCGCCGTGGACCTCCTCCTAGTATGGCTTCGGCCGCCAATGGGCACCGAAAGTCTCCTACTCGAGTTCCCCCGCCCATGGGCGCTCGTCTGGACCCAATCGACACAACGACTTGGCAGCCCAGCAAGGTGCCTACATATTCAGCAAAGTCCCTGCTCCACTCGCAGGCTCCCCCGTCTCGAAGAACCCCTCGCACACCCGCAAAACAGCTTGCTCCTCTTTCTTCGTTTCCAGCAGCCCTTCCCCCACTGAGAGGGAACGCTACGAACACAAATGATGACTCTAACGATGGATGGCTGAGTGGCGAAGGCACCTCGTACATTAGCCTGATGTACACTTTGCGCCAATACCCGAATAGCACTGAGTTTGTTTACCTTACGAGGCTTGACAAGGACAGCACGACATACAACCCGTACTCATTGGAGATGGTGCCGTACAGTGCCGTGAATCCTAACGATTTCTACACGATGAGCGTGAAAGGTATCACTCACTATGTGGACGGTGGCAATGCTGACTTCACCACACTGGACCAATGGGAGCGAGAATACCAGCTCTTCAACGCAATGTCAGTGCTGAACGTGTTCAAGAAGTACAGGAGCTGGAAAGGGTTCAGCACCTGGCGGAAGGCTGTGCGAAGGGTGAAGATTCACAGGGCTCAGGTTCAACTGGAGAAGAATCTCTTCAGCCTCAACCCGGTGTTCCAGCAGTCCATTCAGAAGATCAGACAGCTCTGCTTTGACCTGTCTATCATGCGCCTCCACCAGCTCAAGAATGGGGCGCTGTACACATTAGACGCATTCGTTAATGCACAGAACTTACGCAAGGAGTCTGGTCTCGAGGAGCTCCAGGCCTTTGGAGCGCAGACTGTTGCCACTTTGAAACAGGCGTGCAGAACAGCGCTGGACATGCTCGAGGAGCGTTTGAACGATTTTTACGGAAAGAGTGACTCTGGACCATCTCCTGCTCCAGGAGACTCTGCTCTGAATAACAGCGCTGCCAACGGGCAAGGGACCAGCTCTCTCCACAAAGACGAGCATAAGGATGACAGTGCCATGTATTCTTACACCATTGCTGCTGCCAGGCGCAGTGAGCAGCGGAAGCTGTTGAGCTTTGTGAAGATGACTGACTACATGGTATGCGACACGCTGCACCAGTGCCTGCTCCAGACAATCAGTGATATTTTGGTTATCACGAAAGTCCCTGCTCTCATCAAGACATACGATGTTGAGCCTGTGGCGAAGGATCAGAATGACTTTCTCCTCGGTGCTAAAGCCAAGAAGGTTGAGGAAGGGCCGCTGTTCGAGATTGAGGTTCTGCTGAGCGGTGGAAGCGAGCTCTACTTCCACCCAACTGCTGAGGACTTCATGTACAAGATCAATAAGGTTTTGGACAGCTTCATTGACACACTGGCGAGCATCCCTCGCTTGCTGGGCCACGAAGCGTTGACCGAGCTCATCCACGACAGCAGCGGCGACAGTGAGACGGCGAGCACCATTGCCGAGCTCATTGACGACGAGCAGCATCAGACTTTATTGGCTGAGGTGAAGGAGAGCATTGCGAAGGCGTTTGAGAGTGCCGAGCAGTACAAGTCAGTCTTTGAGCCATTCCGCAAGATGGTGACTGACAATGCCCAGCTCGACATCGCCTCGTTCCACGACGAGTACCTCAACAAGCAGCGCACACTTCAGCAGTTCTCGGACGACATGATCAGGTTCAAAGAGCAGAAGGACAAGATCGAGGCTTTGGTTGTTCTCAGCGATGTTGGCATTGTCCGCATCAACAGCAAAGTCCTCAAGAAGGGCTTGTTGCCATCGCCCACAACCTGCCTTCAGCAGCTGCACCAGCTCCTGCCCAAGCTGGCCCGCGAGCTGTACCAGAGCTTCATCACGGAGGTGCACGATGCTCAAGGTCGCTTGTCTGCGAAGCTGAACAGCGTCGAGGACTTCGTCGAGCAGATTAGCTTCTTGAATGAGATCAAGGAGGTGAGGTCGACCATGGACGCCAGGTCGATCGAGATCCACAATGTCTATGAGGTGATTGAGCACTTCAACATCGTTGTGCCGGATATCGACATGGCTGCCTACCAAACGCTGGATCCTGATTACAACTCTCTCAAGACTATGATTGAGGAGATTGAGGCGGCCAAGGACGAGAACATCACGCTGTTCGCCGGCGAGCTCGACCAAGGCGTGGAACTCATTGCGAGGGAGGTGAGCGCACTGAGGCTCGCCAGCCAGCACGAGATGCTCCTCGACGAAACCTCAGAGCTCACTGCAGTGTTGGCCTACGTCAGCGACCTGCAGGAGCGCGTCAAGGCGCAACAGGCGGAGGCTGCTCGCATCGTCAAGTTCCAGAAGCTGTTCAAGCAGCAGGAGGCGCAGTTCGAGGACCTGGAGGAGTGCGCCGAAGAGGTGAACTTGAAACAGAGTCTGTGGGTCAGCGGAAACGAGTGGACCGAGCTCGTCGAAAAGTGGGCGCAGACCAACTTCGACACCATCGTCGTGGCTGACATGGAAGAGATAGTCGCTCGCTTCAGCAAGCTCTGCTTCAAGATTGAGCGTGGCTTGCCAAAGAACAATGTGGTGCCCAAGCTCAAGAACGCCGTGGACGAGTACAAGAACCTCCTTCCAGTGATTACCGCCCTGAGGAACAAGGCTATGAAGCCCAGACACTGGGACAAGGTGCAGGACATCATTGGCCAGCCCATTGTCAGGGACGCCTCCTTCACTCTGCAGAAGATCCTCGACCTCAAGGCGCCGGACTTCAAGGATGAGATTGCAACCATCAGCACAGAGGCCACGCAGGAGTTGATGCTCGAGGAGCTGCTGATGAAGGTTGTGAACAAGTGGGCCGATGTCGAGTTCACTGTCCTCAGCTACAAGGAGAGCAAGGATGTCTTTATCCTCGGCGGCATTGAAGAGGTGCAAGTGGCATTGGAAGACAGCATGGTCACCATGACGACCATCTTGGCCAGTCGCTTCGTGGCTGGTATTCGATCTGAGGTTGAGAAAGTTGAGAAGTCTTTGAACCTCTTCTCCGAGACTCTGGACGAGTGGCTCAACGTACAGAAGAACTGGATGTACCTCGAGTCCATCTTCAGCGCGCCCGACATTCAGAGGCAGCTGCCATCAGAGGCCAAGTCCTTCTTCCAGGTGGATAAGCAGTTCAGAGAGATCATGCGCCGCACCAAGGAGAACTCGAACGCTTTGAAAGCCGGCACAACTCCTGGGTACCTCAACACATTCACGAAGGCCAATGATACCTTGGATCGCATTCAGAAGAACCTCGAAGATTACCTCGAGACGAAGCGCATGGCATTCCCTCGCTTCTACTTCTTGTCCAACGACGAGCTGTTGGAGATCTTGGCCCAGACGAAGAATGTCCAGGCTGTGCAGCCGCACATGGGCAAGTGCTTCGACGGCATTAGGGCCCTGGACTTTGGCAAGGATCCCAAGTCAATTGATATCTTCGCTATGATCAGTGGAGAAGGCGAGAAGGTGTCCCTCGGGAAGAACCTCAAGGCGAGAGGAAACGTCGAGCAATGGCTCACTGCGGTCGAGCAGGCTATGATTGCCTCATTGAAGCGTGTCTCCAAGGAATCGCTGCTCTCCTACCCCGAGTCATCTCGCACAAAGTGGGCATGCGAGCAACCCGCGCAGATCGTCATCATGATCTCCCAAATTTACTGGTGCAATGGAGTCATCAAAGCCCTCAAGGATGAGAAGCCAGTGGAGGCCATGGGTAACTACCTTGAGTTCAACAGGGAGAGCCTGAAGAACATGACTGTTCTGGTCCGTAGCGACCTCACCAAGCTGCAGCGTAAGGTGATCGTTGCGCTCATCACCATTGACGTCCACGCTCGTGACATTGTTGAAGAGTTGTACAACGAGAAAGTGTCAAGCACCAACGAATTCCGCTGGCAGATGCAGCTTCGCTACAGCTGGGACGAAGAGCAGGACATCTGTGTGGTGAGACAGACCAACGCCTCATTCAATTACGCATACGAGTACCTCGGTGCACAGGGCCGCTTGGTCGTGACTCCCATGACTGATCGCTGCTACATGACGCTCACTGGTGCCATGCACTTGAAGCTCGGTGGTGCCCCTGCTGGACCTGCTGGTACTGGTAAGACTGAGAGTACCAAGGATCTCGGAAAGGCTCTCGGTGTGCAGTGTGTCGTGTTCAACTGCGGCGACAACTTGGATTACAAGTTTATGGGCAAGTTCTTTGCTGGTCTCTCTCAGTGCGGCGCCTGGGCATGCTTTGATGAGTTCAATCGTATCGACATTGAGGTGCTCTCCGTCGTTGCCCAGCAGCTCCTGACCATCCAGAATGCACTCAAGGCGTGCGTCCCCAAGTTCTTCTTCGAAGGCAGGGACATTAAGCTGCTTCCAACCTTTGCTGTGTTCATCACCATGAACCCTGGATATGCTGGACGCACTGAGCTGCCGGATAACTTGAAGGCGTTGTTCCGCCCCATGGCGATGATGATTCCCGACTATGCCCTCGTTGCTGAGGTTATGCTCTTCGCTGAGGGTTTTGAGACCTCAAAGGACCTCTCAAGGAAGATGGTGAAGCTGTACAAGCTCAGCTCCGAGCAGCTGTCCCAGCAGGACCACTACGACTTTGGAATGCGTGCGCTCAAGTCTGTGCTCGTCATGGCTGGCTCCTTGAAGAGGGCCTCCCCAGACTTAGATGAACAAGTTGTTCTGATCAGAGCCATGCGCGACTCGAACTTGCCCAAGTTCCTCAGCGACGACGCTGAGCTCTTTGAGGCCATTGTTCAAGATCTCTTTCCCGGAAAGCAGGTCCCAGAGAATGAGGTTGGTGCCCTTGCAAATGCCATTGAAGCCGCACTTCAGAAGGCCCATTTGCAGGTGGTGCAGAAGTTCGTCACCAAGGTTATCCAGCTCTACGAGACATTCAATGTGCGCTTTGGTGTCATGTTGGTTGGCCCCACTGGAGGCGGAAAGACCACTGTCTACCAGATACTCCAGGAAGCTATGACCTCCCTGAGAGCCGCAAAGCACCCTGACGAAGACTTTCAGAAAGTTAACACGTACGTCTTCAACCCCAAGTGCATCAAGATGGGCGAGCTCTACGGCGAGTACAACTTAATGACCAACGAATGGACTGATGGTCTCGGAAGCACTTTGATCCGCAACGCCGTGGCTGACACCACCTTGGAGCGCAAGTGGGTCGTATTTGATGGACCCGTCGACGCCATTTGGATTGAGTCGATGAACACTGTGCTTGACGATAACTGCACCTTGTGTCTCCCCAACGGAGAGCGCATCAAGCTCAACCCGCTCACGATGCGCATGCTCTTCGAGGTGCAAGATCTCGCCGTCGCATCCCCCGCCACTGTTAGCCGATGTGGCATGGTGTATGTCCCACCAGAGGAGCTCGGTTGGAAGCCATTTGTCAAGACATGGCTCGAGATCACCCTGACTGATGAGATGCCTTTGGCCCTGAAGGATTTCGTCCAATCCCTTTTCAACGATCACGTTAACCCAATCTTGAAGTTTGTCAGGAAGCACTGCCGCGAGACCATTGCGTCTGTGGACATTAATCTGATTGCCTCCACCTGCTCCTTGATGCAGTCGATGTGCCTTCCTTCTCGCGGAATCAACTACAAAGTTGAGAAGACTGAGGAACTCCACCCAATCATCTCCAAGATCTTCGCCTTCAGCGCCATCTGGGGCTTTGGCGGAAACCTTGACGCTTCATCGCACGAAACATTCAGCGACTTTATCAGGGAGCAACTCGGCTCTTGCGTGGGTAACTTCCCTGGTGCTGGTTTGGTCTATGATTACTATGTGCGCATGAAAGACAGCACATTGAAGCCATGGGACGAGATCGTGCAGCCGTTCAAGTACAACAAGGAGCTCCCCTTCTTCCAGCTGTTGGTGCCCAACGTGGATACCACCAGATTCAGCTTCCTCCTCGAGAAGTGCATTGAGGTGCAGAAGAGCGTCCTCTTCACTGGTCTTACAGGCGTCGGTAAGAGTGTCATTGCTACCGATTACCTTGCGAGGGAGCAGGGCCCAAAGAACCTGGTCCCGATCATCATCAACTTTAGCGCTCAAACGTTTGCAAAGGACACTCAGCTGCTCATTGAATCGAAGCTGGACAAGCAGCGCAAGACGAGGCTCGGCGCTCCTCCAGGGAAGAAGGTTGTTCTCTTTGTGGATGACGTGAACATGCCTGCGAGGGAGACTTACGGAGCTCAGCCCCCTGTGGAGCTTCTTCGCCAGTTCCAGGACTTCCGCGGGTTTTACGACCGTCAGAAGCTCTTCTGGAAGGACGTTGTCGACACGACTCTTATCTGCGCCTGCGCCCCGCCCGGAGGAGGTCGCCAAGAGGTGACTCCAAGGTTCTTCAGGCACTTCACCATGTTGTGCCTCCCTCCACCAAGCGACCCGAACATCAAGACGATCCTCAGCAGCATCTTCAGTGGCTTTTTGGAGGACTTTTCGAAAGACTTCGCCGAGCTCGTCAACCCGATTGTCAACAGCAGTGTGGAGACGTACAGGAGGATTAGTGCTGAGCTGCTTCCCACTCCTGCGAAGAGCCACTACACCTTCAACCTCCGCGATCTCAGCAAGGTGCTCCAGGGCATTCTGATGATCACCCCCAGCCTGTGCCAGACCAAGGATGTCATGACGAGGCTCTGGGTGCACGAGAGCATGCGCGTCTTCCATGACCGTCTCATCAACAAGGAGGACAAGCAATACTTTAAGAAGATGCTCAGCGAGCTCATCACCAAGAACTTCCCTGGTGGAGGCAGCTATGACGAGTTCTTCAGTGATCGTAACATCATCTTTGGTGACTTTTTGAAGATGGGGCTCGAGCTGGAGGACCGCAAGTACGAGGAGGTTCTCGACATTGGCAAGATGGTTAAAATCATGGAGACGTATTTGGACGAGTACAACTTCAGCTCACCAACTCCTATGAACTTGGTGTTTTTCATTGATGCTGCTGAGCATGCTGCTCGTCTGGCGAGAATCCTCAGACAGCCGAGAGGAAATGCCATGTTGGTCGGCGTTGGAGGCAGCGGTAAGCAGAGTCTGACGAGGTTTGCGAGCTTCATGGCTGGCTTTAAGTGCATCTCCATCGAGCTCAAGAGAGGCTATGGATCAAACGAGTTCAGAGATGACCTCAAGAATCTGTATGTCCAGGCTGGTATCGAGGGCAAGCCAACCGTGTTCTTGTTCACTGACAATCAGATTGTGAACGAAGGCTTCCTTGAGGACGTCAACAATTTGCTCAACAGCGGCGAGGTTCCTGGCCTGTTCCCGCAGGATGAGAAGGATCGCATGATTAATGACATCCGCCCGTATGTTCAGAAGCTCGGCCTGCCTGAGACTAAGGACGTCATGTACGCCACCTTCATCAATCGCGTGAGGGACAATCTGCACATCATCCTGTGCATGAGCCCTGTTGGAGAGGCGTTTAGAGCTCGCTGCCGTCAGTTCCCATCTCTCATTAACTGCTGCACCATTGACTGGTACACTGAGTGGCCAGAGCAGGCGCTCTTGAGCGTCAGCGAGCGCTTCTTGGGATCCATGGACCTGGGCACCAAGGAGGTTGGCGATGCTGTTGCAAAGATGTGTGTCGACATTCACACCTCTGTGGGTGAGATGTCCACCAGGATGTGGAACGAGCTGAGGAGGATGTACTACACAACGCCGAAGAGCTACCTCGACCTTATCAACTTGTATGTCTCGCTCCTCAAGGACAAGAGGCTTGAGCTCGGCGTTGCCAGGGATCGTCTCTTGAATGGTTTGATGAAGCTCGATGAGACCAACGAGGTCGTTGACACGATGAAGGTCCAGCTCGGAGAGCTCCAGCCCATTCTCGAGGAGAAGTCCAAGGCCACTGCCATTCTCCTTGTCCAGGTTGCTGAGGATCAGGCGAGCGCTGAAGTGCAGGCTGAGGTTGTTGCTGCGGACGAAGCTGTGATCAAGGAGCAAGCTGCGCAGACGAAGATCATGGCAGACGATGCGAAAGCTGATTTGGAAGAGGCCCTGCCCGCCTTGGAAGCTGCCGTGAACTCCCTGAATGCATTGAACAAGAATGACATCACTGAGATCAAGTCCTTCCCGAAGCCGCCCGCTCTTGTGCAGCTTACCATGGAGGCTGTATGCACTCTCCTTGGCGAGAAGACGGACTGGGACACTGCCAAGAAGGTCCTGTCTGACAACCAGTTCATGAGCAACTTGAAGAATTACGACAAGGACAACATCCCGGCCAAGACGATACGAGACCTGAAGAAGTACATTGAGAACCCCGACTTCCAGCCAGACACTGTCGCGAGGCAGAGCAAAGCCGCCATGAGTCTGTGCATGTGGGCAAGAGCTATGGATGTCTATTCAAAAGTTGCCAAGGTGGTTGAGCCGAAGAGGCAGGCGTTGGCTGAGGCTGAGGCGACACTCGCTGCTGCTAACGCGAGGCTGAAGGAGAAGCAGGACGCCCTCAAGGCTGTGCTCGACAGAGTCGCCAATCTGAAAGCACAGCTCAAGGCTGCGCAGGATGAGCAGAAGAACTTGGCTGATCAAGCTGACCTCACCAAGGCCAGGCTTAGCAGGGCCGGCAAGCTTACCAGCGGTTTGGCTGATGAGCAGGTTCGTTGGAAGGAGACTGCCAATACCATCGCTGACCAGGTGGACCTTCTCGTCGGCGATGTCTTCCTCTCAGCCGCCTGCATTGCCTACTTTGGCGCATTTACTGGAGAGTACCGCAACATGCTTGTGAAGGGCTGGGTCGCGAGGTGCCAGGAGCTCGATATTCCAGTCAGCAGCAACTGCACATTGACCAACACGCTTGCTTCTCCCGTCGAGGTGAGAGACTGGAACATCTGGGGACTGCCGACAGATCCGGTGAGCATTGACAACGGCATCCTGGTCACCAGAGGAAAGCGATGGCCGCTGATGATTGACCCTCAGGGCCAAGCGAACTCGTGGGTTAAGGCGATGGAGAGCAAGAATGGCTTGAGGTGCATTAAATTGACGGATGGTAACTTCCTCCGCACTCTGGAGAACAGCATCCGCATTGGAAGCCCCGTTCTATTGGAGGACATTGGTGAGGCCCTCGACCCATCTTTGGAGCCCGTTTTGTTGAAAGCCACCTTCCAGCAGGGTGGCCGCACCTTGATCCGCATTGGTGACAGCGACGTTGACTTTGATCCGAATTTCAAGTTTTACATCACCACCAAGATGCCCAACCCGCACTACTTGCCTGAGGTGTGCATCAAGGTAACGATTATCAACTTCACCGTCGTGCCAAAGGGCCTCGAGGACCAGCTCTTGGGAGACGTTGTCCGAAAGGAGAGACCTGATTTGGAGGAGCAGAAGGACCGCCTCGTCGTCAGCATTAGCAATGACAAGAAGCAGCTGAAGGACTTGGAGGACAAGATCCTGAAGCTGCTCAAGGAGGCGCAGGGCAACATCTTGGACGACGAGGTTTTGATCAACACTCTGAACAACAGCAAGCTGACCAGTGGCATGATCAGTGCCCGTGTGAAGGAGGCTGAGGTGACTGAGAAGGACATTAACCTTGCTCGTGAGGCGTATCGCCCTGCGGCCCTCCGTGGCGCCATTCTCTACTTTGTCATCGCTGATTTGGCGCTGATCAGCCCCATGTACCAGTACAGCTTGAGCTACTTCGCGCGTCTGTTCAATGACTGCATTGACAACAGCGAAAAGGCTGATGACGTGCCCGAGAGGCTCGAGCGCCTGATGTCCTACACGACAATGTTCATGTACGTCAACGTCTGCCGCGGCTTGTTCGAGGAGCACAAGCTCTTCTACAGCTTCCTCATCACTACCAGCATTCGGCGCAACACCGGCGAAGTTGAGACTGCGGCCTGGAACTTCCTCCTCAGAGGCGCCACTGGTATCGTCAGCGACACGACTCCGAACCCGGCACCTGGCTGGATCACCGAGACTATGTGGAAGAATGTCCTCTTCTTGCAGGGCGCGCTTCCAAACTTCAACGGATTCGCGAGCAGCATCACAAACAACGTGGATGAGTGGCGTCAGTGGTTTGAGGTTGACGAGCCGCACGAGGCGAAGATGCCAGGAGAGTGGAACAAGGGCGTGAAGCTCGACTCGTTTGAGGCTATGCTGCCTTTGAAGATATTCAGAGAGGAGAAGCTCGTCTTTGCCTTTACGGATTATGTCGGTGAAAAGGCTGGAAAGGAGTACACAGAGGCCCCGCCATGGACTCTGGATGACGTCTTCCCGGACACTGGCCCCAGGACGCCTGTCATTTTCATCCTCAGCACCGGTGCTGATCCAACGAGCACACTGCAGAGGTTTGCGACAAAGAAGGGATGGGCTCCAGGAGAGAGGTTGCACATGGTGAGTCTCGGCCAGGGACAGGGTCCAGTGGCTGAGCAGCTCGTGATGGCTGCGCAAAAGTCTGGTGACTGGGTCTGTCTGCAGAATTGTCACTTGGCGAGCAGCTGGATGTTGGCGCTCGAGAAGCTGGTGGAGGACATGTCCCAGCCGAACAGCAATGTTCATGACGACTTTAGGCTGTGGCTCACCTCGATGCCCTCGCCCAAGTTCCCCGTCATGGTGTTGCAGAATGGTGTCAAGTTGACCAATGAGCCGCCAAAGGGTGTCAAGGCCAATGTCAAGAGGACGTACAACGACTTGACAGAGGAGCAATTCGAAGGGTGTTCCAAGCCGGCGCCGTACAAGAAGCTGCTCTTCAGCCTCGCCATGTTCCACGCCATTGTTCAGGAGCGACGCAAGTTTGGCCCTCTCGGCTGGAACATCCGATACGAGTTTAACAACAGCGACATAGAGTGCTCTATGATGACATTGAAGATGTACTTGGAGGAGCAGGAACAGATGCCTTGGCACGCCCTGCTCTACGTCATCGGTCAGATCAACTACGGTGGGCGTGTGACTGACGACCTCGACCGTCGCTGCCTCATGGCTATCCTGAAAAAGTATTACACGCCAAATGTCATGATTGACAGCTTCAGATTCACACCCAGCGGCACCTACTACGCCCCTCCAGAAGGAAAGCTCAAGGGATACAGGGACTACATCAACACCCTTCCCGCGTCTGAGGCACCCGAAGTGTTTGGAATGCACGGCAATGCAAACATCACTTTCCAGATGCAGGAGATGCGCAAGATGATTGACAATATACTCAGCATTCAGCCGAGAGTTACTTCTGCGGCTGGCGGAAAGAGCCCCGACGAAATCGTGGCTGAAATGGCGCAGGACTTGGAGCAGAGCCTCCTGCCCAACTTTGACTTGGATCTCGCCGCACCAGGGCTGTTTGACCGCACCCCCTCCGGTCAACTCAAGTCCCTCTCAGTGGTCCTGTCGCAGGAGGCTGAGCGTTTCAACAAGCTGACAAAGACATTGCGCACAACCTTGAAGGAGCTGCAGAAGGCGATCAAGGGTCTTGTTGTCATGTCCGGTGAGTTGGAAGGAATGTACACCAATATGCTCAACAACCAGGTGCCCAAGCTGTGGGAGAAGACTGCTTACCCGTCACTCAAGCCTTTGGGCAGCTGGATCAAGGACTACCACAAGAGGATTCAGTTTATCCTCAACTGGCTGTCGAAAGGAAACCCATCATCGTATTGGTTGCCAGGCTTCTTCTTCCCGCAAGGGTTCCTCACTGGTGTGCTTCAGACACACGCCAGAAAGTACCAAATTCCAATCGACTCACTCAACTTCAACTTCCGCGTTACGGACAAGGAGACCGCCGAGGATGTGACCGAGACAGTGGAGGATGGCGTTCTCATTGACGGTCTCTACGTTGATGGTGCCCGTTGGGACCGAACCAACCTTTACTTGGAAGAGGCGGAACCTGGCGTAATGTACAGCACTCTGCCTGTGGTGCACTTCTACCCTGTGGAAAACTACGTACCGCCCGATTTGTTGTCAGATGCAGATCCCAAGGAGTACCAGTGCCCGCTTTACAAGACGAGCATCCGAGCGGGTATTTTGTCGACAACCGGACAGAGTACAAACTTTGTCACGTGCGTAGGCTTGCCAATAAGGCCAGGAACCGATAGCGACCATTATGTATTAGAAGGCATCGCGTTATTGTGCGCTCTCGACTCTTAAAAGGGGGCTTCTTGCTGTATACGGCTAACGAAGCTCCGTCACGGCGCTGACAATATAAAGCCGCACCATGCTATTAGTACATGGTTAATACTAACACTAGTTTATGTTTATTTAAATGATACATAATAT
>Ga0256361_1000044_pt1 | contig 12709 bp, 15 predicted proteins | sample MistaT_18_FD_186121 | JGI IMG/M metagenome (GOLD analysis project Ga0256361, IMG submission 186121) | Metatranscriptome of freshwater microbial communities from Mississippi River, Louisiana, United States - Miss_Law_RepB_8d (Metagenome... | ecosystem: Environmental > Aquatic > Freshwater > River... | reverse complement strand
GAGAGTTTTTGGGATTTTGGGAAAGAATCACTCAGAATCTTTCACCAATCCTCCATTAAATCTTGCAAATCCCTTCAAAAGCTTCCAAAATCTGTCACCAATCATGCTCGAATCTGGCAGAAATCATGATGATCGTGGATGAACGACGCTCCAAAATCCTCCAACTGGCCGAGCAGGCGGGCTTTGTCTCCCTGCACCGGCTGGTGGTTGAATTGGGGATCAGCGAATCCACAGTGCGTCGGGACCTGGATGCTCTGGACGCCAACGGTCAGATACAGCGAACGCGGGGCGGTGCTGTTTTCCTCACGGACAGTCAGCCCGATTTCGACGCCCGCCGGCAGCTGGCCACGTTACAAAAGCAGCGGATCGCTCGCCGTGTGGTCCGGATGATCAACGAAGGCGAAACGGTACTGCTGGATGGTGGCACCACCACATTGGAAGTGGCCAGGCAACTCACCGGGAAGACTCTGCAGGTCGTCACCAATTCGCTGCCCATTGCTTCACTGCTCATGAACCGCCCGGAAATCGAACTCATCTTTATCGGCGGCTACGTGTATCCTCGCACCGGCGTGGCTCTGGGAGATCAGGCCATTCAGGCACTGCGAAGACTCCACGTGAACCGTCTTGTAATGGGTACGGGCGGCATCACCGAAGAGGGACTCTTCAACAGCAACGCGTTGCTGGTGGACACAGAGCGGCAGATGATCGAAGCGGCGGACCGTGTGACTCTGGTGGCCGACAGCAGCAAATTCGGCCAGCGTGCACTCGCACATCTCTGCCCGCTGCAGGTAGTCGATGAACTTGTCACCGACGATGCCATCAGCGGGGAATGGCGCAGAATTCTGAGGGAACAGGCGGTGGAAATTCAGGTGGTCGTGGAGCAGGAGTAGCTTTCAGCGGTCAGCAGTCTGCCAGCAGTTATCGGCATTCAACAATCAACGAATACGAGTGAAGTTATGTCTACAATCACGCCGGATGTTACAGAGGTCGAACGTGTTGTTCGCGAAGTGCTCACCCGCGCCCTGCGGTCTTCATCTTCAGCAGCGGCCAAAGCGGCTGCCGCCGAAGGTTCAGGTGGCATCCCGGTGCTCCGCGCCGACCCGGTTGCCGCTGGTGAAGCCCCCGCAGCCTCGGCAGCGCCCGCGAAATCGACCGCCAAACGCAATCCGCTCGTCGTCAACATCTCCGCCCGCCACGTGCATTTGACGCAGGAGCATGTGGAGATTCTGTTTGGCCCCGGCGCGAAGCTCACACCGGAAAAAGACCTCTACCAGGACGGTTACTACGCCGCGAAGGAAACAGTAGCCGTGGTCGGTCCTCGCCGCAGGATGCTGCCCAACGTGCGAGTGCTGGGCCCGTGCCGCAGCGACTCCCAGGTGGAGCTCGCCTTCACCGACGGCATTTCACTGGGCATTGACCTGCCGGTCCGCATCAGCGGTGACGTCAAGGGAACTCCCGGCTGTGTGCTCATGGGCCCCCACGGCGTGGTGGAGCTCCGGCAGGGTGTCATCCGCGCCATGCGACACGTGCACATGGGGCCGGAGGATCTGGAGTATTACGGTGTGAAGGACGGGGACATGGTGCATCTGCGAATTGAATCGCCCGGCTGCACCACTGTACTCGAAGACCTCGCCGTCCGTGCCGGCAAGGGCATCAAGCTCGAAGTGCACCTCGACACCGACGAAGGCAACGCTGTGAACCTCGAAAAAGCCTCCAAAGTGGAACTCGTGAAACCCGAACCCTGCCAATGCAGGCACTGATATCCGCTGTCGGCTCGCGCAACCGAGCCGTGCAGCCCCTGGTCACTGGTCTGAATTCAACGTAAGGCAATCGGCAACTGCAAGCTGAAAGCTCAAATTCCCGACGGCTAAGGACGGCCGTTACTTTTATTTTCCGGCTGAATTCCCGGAGGGAATGCAGCCTGAGAGGAGAGACAGGACATGGCGAAATCCGGAGAAGCTCTGGGAATGATTGAAACGAAAGGCTTCGTCTGCATGCTCGAAGCCATCGACTCCATGCTGAAGGCTGCCAATGTGCAGCTGGTGTCATGGGACAAGATTGGCAGTGGTTTTGTGACGGCCTTTATTTCGGGCGACGTCGCCGCCGTGAAGGCTGCTCTGGAAGCCGGTTCTGCCGCAGCATCGCGGCTGGGCCAGGTAACCAGCGCAGAAGTCATTCCGCGTCCGCACGAAGAGCTGGCAGCAGTGCTGCCGAAGCCAAAGACAGCAGCCGCTGTCAAGAAGTAATCCGCTGACCTGAACAGCGAAGGCTCAGCAAAGTTTCATAGGCCGTGTGGAGCGGCCTGAGATCAACGGGTATTTGCAGAGAGGAAAACGGAACCATGAGTGAAGCAATTGGGATGATTGAGACCAAGGGTTTGGTGGCCTCAGTGGAAGCCGCCGACGCAATGCTGAAGGCAGCCAACGTCACGCTGGTAAAGCAGCTCAACATTGGCGCCGCCTTTATCACCACGATCATCAAGGGTGATGTGGGTTCAGTGCGAGCAGCGGTGGATGCCGGTGCAGCAGCCGCCACGAAGTCCGGCGAGCTGGTGTGTGCACACCTGATTCCTCGTCCGGAAGCCACACTCCTCGAATCGGTGCTCTGAGTTTTCACGGCGGTAACCAACCGGGCAGTCAGAATCAGAAGGAGTCTGTGATGAAGGTGCTTGTGGCGAATCTGGGATCCACCAGTTTCAAATATCGGCTGTTTGATTTGTCGAACGAAACGCAGCTGGCCCGCGGGGGTATCGACCGCATTGGCCAGCCAGGTGCGATGAGCGCCTGTTTCGTGGAAATTGGTGGTCGGCGAACGGAGCTTTCACAGGAAGTTCCGAATCATGCGGCTGCGGTGGGCATCTGCCTGCAACAGCTCACGGACCCCGCCAGCGGGTGCCTGCATTCCGTTGAGGAGGTGGGGGGGATTGGGTTTAAAGCAGTGTTTGCAGGGAGTCTCAGCGGCGCACGAATTGTGAACGAAGCGCTGCTGCAGAAGATGGAATCGCTCTCCGACATCGCTCCGGCCCACAACCCACCCTACGTCCGGGCCATGCGACAGCTGCAGCAGGCCTTTCCGCAGATCCCCCTCGTGGCTGCTCTGGAAACAGGCTTTCACGAGACGATTCCGTTTGAGCATCGAGCGTATGCGGTGCCGTATGAATGGTACACGGAGCATGAAATCCGCCGCTGGGGATTTCACGGCGCCAGTCACCGCTTCATTGCCGGCCGCATTGCTCAGCTGCTGGGACGCAGCGACCTGAAAGTGATCAGCTGTCACCTGGGCGGCAGCGCTTCGGTGTGCGCGATTCGGCATGGAGCCAGTATTGCAGCATCGATGGGCATGAGCCCTCAGGGAGGACTGCCGAATAACAACCGCGTTGGTGACTTTGACGCCTACGCCATCCCGGTGGTCATGAAGGCCACAGGCATGACGTTTGAACAGGTGCTCGCAGAAATGTCCTCAAAGGGCGGACTGCTCGGCATCAGCGGACTCAGCGGCGACTGCCGGGACCTCGAGGAAGCGGCAGCCAAAGGACATGATCGAGCCGAAAAAGCCCTGAAACTCTTCGAAGCCTCCATCCGCTCGTACGTCGGTGCCTACATGGCTCTGCTGGGCGGAGCAGATGTGCTGGTGTTTACGGGCGGCATTGGCGAGAACAGCGAACGGATTCGGCGCAATGTCTGCCGAGACATGGAATGGGCTGGAATGGAACTGTGTGCCGACAGAAATGCGGGAGTCAAGGGAGAGGCCCGCCTGAATGCCGAACACAGCCGCGTGCAGATCTGGACGGTTCCCACCAATGAAGAGCTGGTGGTTGCCCGACAGACGGCCGAGGCAATTCGCAGCCGGCTCTGATTCATCACGTTCTCCACAGGGTGCACTGCTATGTTTCTTGCAACCATCACCGGCAGCCTCGTATCCACCCAGAAAGTCGATGCCCTCATCGGGCAGAAGCTCCTGCTGGTCGAACCGCTGCGGGTGGATGAGAAGGATCAGTCGAGTCTGAAAAGGACCGGCCGATCGTTCGTGGTGGTGGATACGGTGGGGGCCGGTGAAGGGCAGGTTGTGATGTGTGTGCAGGGCTCCAGTGCTCGTTTTACCCCCGGAACAAAGGAACTGCCGATTGATGCGGCGATTATCGGCATCGTGGATTCGGTGCAGGTGAAGTCGCAGACGGTGTTCAGGGCAGGTGATGCCATATGACTGCGATGCTCGATCCCAACTCCGGTGAGTTTTCAGCTGAAGCTCTGCGAAATCTGCAAAGAAGTCGCGTGGTGTCACTGGCATTCATCAGCGGAGTGCTGCTGTTTGGCGGCGTAATGCTGTTCATTCAGCAGGGAAAGCTCACGGATCAGCTGGGCCTGATCAGCATCATGGGATTGGTGGGCGCAGTTGTGTGTGTGATTGTGAGCTGGGTGATGCCTCCGCAGATCGCCCCGCTGTTCCCTGCAGAAAGCCCCGCTCAGACGTGGTTCCTGCAGACGCTCATGGGGATGGCCATTCTGGAAGGTGCGGCGATTTCCAATCTGATGGCTGTAATGATGGAGCACTGTCAGTACTCGCTGGCAGCAGCCGGTTTTTTGGTGGTGGTGATGGTGCTGCGGTTTCCCACAGCAGCGCGATTCCGAACGTGGCTGCAGCTGCGGCAGCAGGACAGTGGTCTGACGTAGTGCCGTGAACAGTAAGTCTTTCGTCCGGCGAACAGGTGTTGCCGGAATCTGAACACAAGTGCAGCAGGAGCTGCGCGGGACATCCGGCCAGGGAGAGCCGCAGGAGTGAGTACCTAAAACGTGGTGCAGGCAACGGAACAGACAATTCGTCAGGTGGTTCAGGAAGTCCTGACTCAGCTGGCCGGACGTGGTGGTGCCGGGACAACAAACGCGGCCGCCAATCGCTGGGGCGTTTTTGATTCGGTGGACGACGCGGTCGCCGCCGCCCAGCGCGGCTTCGAACAGCTCAGCCGAGCTTCCATGGATCAGCGACGCATGGCGATCGACATCGTCAAGCGGATCTGCGACGAGCAGGCTGAAGAACTGGGAAAGCTCGAATTTGAAGAAACCAAAATCGGCCGACTCGAGCACAAAATCGCCAAGCTGAAGGCGATTAAGACAGTGCCGGGTGTGGAGTTTCTGCGGACCGACGCGGTCAGCGGCTCCAACGGTCTGACAATCACCGAATACGCCCCCTTCGGCGTCATCGGCGCGATCACTCCGGTCACCCATTCCCTGCCAACGCTGGCCGGCAACTTTGTGAATATGGTGGCCGCCGGCAACACGATTGTCTGCAACCCACACCCCAGCGGTGCTCGCATCGCAGCCGAAGGTGTGCGGAGATTCAACAAGGCCATTCACGCCGCCACCGGCCTCGAAAATCTCGTCACCATCATCGGCACGCCCACCATTGAATCCGCTCAGCAGGTCTTCGATCATCGCGGCGTGAAACTGCTGGTGGTCACCGGCGGTCCGGCTGTGGCCCGCGCTGCACTCCGCAGCCCCAAGCGAGCAATTGTGGCAGGCCCCGGTAATCCTCCGGTCGTCGTCGATGCCACCGCCGACCTCGAGAATGCAGCAAAGTCAATCGTGGCCGGAGCTGCCTTCGACAATAACCTGCTGTGCATCGGCGAGAAGGAAGTCTTCCCGTGAAGGAAATCTTCGACCAGCTGATGAACGAAGTTGCCCGACACGGTGGCTTCCGCCTGAATGCTGCTCAAACCGCCGCCTTCACAGCCATCGCCTTTGGCCCCCCGAAGGAACCGGGCGGTCATCATGTGCTCAACCGCGACTTCATCGGCCGCGACGCCGCATGGCTGGCCTCCCAAATCGGACTCAGCATCCCCGCGGATACTCAGATCCTCTACGGTGAAACCGACGAACACAACCCGTTTGTCACCGAAGAACAGATGATGCCCTTCGTGCCCTTCATCCGTGCCAACTGTACCGATCACGCCATCAGCCTCGCTCGCAAATACGAACACGGCTTTGGCCACACAGCCATCATCCACTCCCGCGACGTGCACACCATCACGAAGATGGGTCGTGTCATGAACACCACTCTGTTCGTGAAAAATGGTCCCTGCATGGCCGGACTGGGCCTTGGCGGCGAAGGCTATCTGTCCTTCAGCATCGCCACTCCCACCGGTGAAGGAGTCACCAGCCCGCTGACGTTTACTCGCCAGCGCCGCTGTGTCATGGTGGAAGATCTGCGGATTATCTGAGGTTGAGGCAGCAGGAGCAGCCGCCATGCAGACAGCTCGGGTTCTGGGACACGCAACAGCCACCGTACGGCACGATTCACTCAAAGGCTGGAAGCTCGTCGTGCTGCAACCGCTGGATATTCGTGATCAGCCCGACGAGTTTCCGCAGCTGGCCATTGACCCGCTCGGAGCCCGCCAGGGAGATCACGTGTTCTTCACCAGCGACACCAAATACATCCAGCAGCTCACAGGCCGCAAGGACACTCCAATCCGCTTTTCCGTCCAGGGAATCCTCGACCGACAACCCGAATGACGGATTTTGGAAGATTCTGAAGGGATTTGGAAGAAATTGACGGAACGGTTCGGAAAGCGGTCAGCAGTTTGAATTTGTGTGACAGATTTGTGACAGGTTTGATGGAAGGGCAGTGGCAGGGAATATGGCACTGAGTGCGGACAGGGTGGAAGAAATCGTGCGGCAGGTGCTGCGGGAGCTGCAGTCGGGGCAAAACGCCCGACCGGCTGCCGCATCAGCACCGGCCGTCACGGCTTCGCGTCCTGACTCTGCAGTTCAGTCCGGCCCGGCTCCTGCGGCAGCGGCTGCCAGCTCGGTGGCCGGGGACGGAGTCCTGCGGATTACGGAACGAGCGGTAACGGAGGCGGTACTGGAGGCGGCCGGAGCGGCGGGACGAACAGTCTCCCTGGTTCGCGGCGCCGTACTGACTCCTTCCGGCCGTGACTACGTGCGACGGCACCAGGTGCGGCTGGCAAGTTCCGTAGCGACGCTGCCCACGGCCGCTGCGGCGACCACCCCGGCAGCAACTCCGGGAGTGCTCATCGTCTGCGGTCGCGAAACCACAGCGCGTTCTGCCGCAACTGCTCTGAACTGGACAATCCTTGAAGCCAAAGACGAATTCGCGGCAGCTCGGGCAGCACTGGAAGTGATGCCCAGACGACGTGTGGTCTGTGCGGGGTGTGAACCGGCGATTGCGGCCTGCGTGCTGAACCGAAATGGCACGCTGCGAGCCGCGGTGCTTGAACATGCCACCGGAATGGAACGAATACTCGAACGCATGCAGCCGCACGCCGTGTGTCTGCAGTCGTCCGGCTGGAGCCTGCTGCAGCTCACTCGGCTGCTGGAAAAGCTCCAGCAACCAGTTCGGCAGCCAGCCGGCTGGGTGGAAGTTCAGGCAGGAGCGGAACGATGAGAATCATGGAGGTGATTGGCCGAGTGACCTTGTCGAAGTGGGACCCTGCGTTGCACGGGGCTGCCTGGAAGCTGGCTGTGCCGCTGCAGCATGCAGGGCTCAGCGGCGACCCGACAGGGCGAACGGAGCCAGTTGTGGTGTATGACGAATTTGGCGCAGGAAACGGAGACTTGCTGGCGGTGACGGAGAGTGCTGAAGCCTCAGCGCCGTTTCATCCGCAGACAAAGCCCATTGATGCTTACAACGCGGCCATTCTGGATGCCGTGAGTGTGGAACCCTTCACCAGGAAACAGGTTGACAGATGACTACGAAATGGAACAGCGGAATCAACGACCGGGCATTGAAGGAAGAGATCTGCGAGATCGGCCGCCGGGTCTATAACAAAGGCTTTGCGGCTGCGAACGATGGCAACATCAGCATTCGCGTGGGCGAAAATGAAGTGCTCTGCACACCCACCATGATCTGCAAGGGCTTTATGAAGCCCGACGACATCTGTGCGGTGGACATGGAAGGCAACCAGATTGCCGGCAAACGCAAACGCACCAGCGAAGTGCTGCTGCACCTGGCAATCATGAAGCATCGCCCGGATGTCAAATCCGTTGTGCACTGCCATCCGCCGCATGCCACGGCATTCGCTGTGGCCGGTGAACCAATTCCACAATGCATTCTCCCGGAAGTCGAAGTCTTCATGGGTGAAGTGCCGATCGCACCCTATGAGACTCCGGGCGATCAGCGGTTTGCCAACACCGTCGTGCCGTTCCTCAAGGCCACCAACACGATTATTCTGAAGAACCACGGCACCGTGTCCTTCGGAAAGAACCTTGAGGACGCCTACTGGAAAACAGAAATCCTCGACGCCTACTGCCGCATCCTGCTGCTGGCGAAACAAATTGGGCAGCCGATGTATCTAAGCGAGGAAAAGAGCCGCGAGCTGCTGGACCTCAAACGGAAATGGGGCTTTGACGATCCTCGGTTCCACAACGAGAACTGTGATCTCTGCGGAAACAGTGCCTTCCGTGATGGCTATCGGGAAAACGTGCCGGTCCAGCGTGCCTTCGAGCCGGCTCCGGATTACCCCGGTTATCTCCAGCAACCCTGCGGTGCTCCCTGTGCCGAACAGGCACCCGAAGTCAGCGAAGATCTCGTGCAGCTGATCACCAAACAGGTCCTCGCAGCACTCGGACGGGGTTAGGGCAGAGGGGCAGGGGAACGAGGAATCAGGGACGAGGGACGAGGAACAAGGAACGAGGCACAGGGAACGGAACAGGCAGCGGCTGGCAGACAACAGCTGAAACTTTTTGGAAGGCCGAGACGATGAAAGTCAGTATTATTGGCGGTGGTGGGCTCGTGGGATCCTGTGCCGGGTTTGCTCTGCAGGCCGGGAAGATCGTCAGCGAGATTGTGCTCGTGGACGTGAATAAGGATCTCTGTGAAGGTCAGGCTCTGGACCTGCTCCACGGTGCATCGCTGATGGCGCCGCAGCGAATTTCCGCGGCCGGCACCGAAGCGGTGAAGGACAGTGACGTGGTGGTGATCACGGCGGGTCTGCGACGCAAGCCCGACGAAAGCCGTCTGGATCTGATCAACCGCAACGTGGCTCTGTTCCGCACAATTCTGGCGGATGTGAAGCAGCACGGACTCAAAAAGGACGCAATTGTCTTCGTGGTGTCCAACCCGGTGGACGTGCTGACCTATCTTGCCGTGAAGGAGCTGGGGCTGCCGGCCACCCAGGTTATCGGCCTCGGCACAGTGCTCGACACGACTCGACTTCGCAGCATGCTGGCTCAGCGACTGAACGTTCCGCCGACTCAGGTGAGCGTCACAATCTTTGGCGAGCACGGCGACAGCATGGTCCCGGTCTGGTCAATGGCTCAGATTGCCAACATGCCTCTGGAAAAATTCCCCGGCGTGACACCAACGCTCATCGCGGAAGTCGAAAAGAAGACTCGCGGCAGCGGTGCGGAAGTGATCCGCAAAAAAGGCGGCGCTGGTTTTGCCGTGGGCGTTTCGATTGCCGACGTGATTCACAGCATCGCACTGGACGACCGCCGGATTCATCCGGTGAGCAGTCTGATGAGCGGCGCTTACGGCGTGCGCGACGTGTGCTTCTCCATCCCCACCGTCATGGGCCGCTCAGGTGTGAAAAGCCACATCGAAGTGGAGCTGTGGTCGAAGGAAAAGACGGCCCTGCTGCAGAGCGCCAACGTGCTGAAGGAAACCATCGCCCAGGTGCTGAAGGGCTAAGCTGAATCACACAGCCCGGATCAGCTCTGGAATCGGACGACCGCGATCAATGATGGGCGTTGGTCGTCCATTGAAGTCCTGAATCGTGGTCTTCGCAGCATCGATGCCCAGGTGGTGGTAGATGGTGGCGAGGAAGTCTTCGGCGCTGCAGATGCGTTCGATGGAATCTTCGCCGCGGCGGTCGGTGGCACCGATGAAGCCGCCGGTGCGGATACCGCCACCAGCCCAGATGTTGCTGAAGGCACGTGGCCAGTGGTCGCGGCCGGGTTGCTGAGTGCCGGCGGGAGCGGATGCGTTGCCGGCACCGGTGCTGGCGGCGTAGTTGATTTTTGGAGTCCGCCCGAATTCGCCGGTGACCACCACCAGAACTCGCTGATCAAGTCCGCGCGCATAGATGTCTTCGATCAATGCTGAAACGGCCTGATCATAAGCCTGGGCGCGGAAGCGGAGGCCTTCGAAGACGTGATGATTCACGGCATGGTCGTCCCAGTTCTGAACGCGGCCGCAGAGTGGCCCGCTGAGGCTGGTGGTGAGCACATCGACGCCGGCCTCGATAAGCCGGCGTGCCATCAGCAGCTGTTGACCCCAGGTGTTGCGGCCGTAACGGTCGCGAGTACGGTCGTCTTCGCGAGTCAGGTCGAAGGCATCCTTTGTGGCGGGGTTGGTGAGCAGCGTGAGCGCCTGCTGTTCGAATTCGTCGAGTGCTCCGAGTTCACCCTGGCGATCGAAAGCGCGTTCCAGCGTGTCCAGGTTCTGCCGCAGCGTTGTGCGACGGTTGAGTCGTCGGACTTCGTTGGCATCGGTGAGCCCGATATTGGGAACCGAGAAGGACGGTGCCGAAGGATCCCCGTGCACGGTGAACGGTGAGTAGGCGTCGCCGAGATAAGCGGGACCGTTGTATTCGAGCGGTGGGTTGATGCCGACGTAAGCCGGCAGCGGGTTGGTACGGGGCGCCTGTTTGGAGCGAAGATAATTGGTGACGGACATCCAGTCCGGAAGCCGCGGACGGGGTTTGTCGCGGGTGTCGGGGTCACCGGAGAGCATCTGCATGGAACCGGCGGGATGTCCTGCCGCATTCTGCCGCATGGAGCGCAGCACGGTGAATTTGTCGGCGATTGCGGCCTGCATCGGGAGCAGTTCAGTGAACTGCATGCCGGGGATCTTTGTATCGATGGTCGAAAACGGCCCGCGGTATTCGGCGGCCGCATCGGGCTTGGGATCGTAGGTATCAATGTGTGAACAACCGCCCGGTTTCCAGACCATGATCACCGCAGTGCGATTGGAGTCAGCCGGGCGACTGCTGGTGTGGGAAGCGCCCGCTGCGGCGCGGAGCTTCAGCAGTCCGGGAAGGCTGAGACTGGTGAAGCCTGCAAGACCCATCCGCAGAAACCCGCGGCGGGCGGAAACGCCGAATCCGGAGGGACCCGGGCAGACATTGGCAGCAAAGAATGGATCGCTCATGGGGCCTCCGCCGGCTTAACGCGGATGGAAATGGGTTCGGTGATGACGATGTCAACAGTATCGCGGGGTTGTGCCCGGTCGACAGCGGCTTTGTGCGCTGCTTCGGTTGCTTTGACGGCTTCGGCGGCGGCGGCCTGCTGTGCTTTGGCGGCCTCGAGCTGCTGTGTGGCGGCAGCCTTCGCATCTTCGGCGGCCGCCGCCGCAGTGGTGGTGGCCTGCTGCAACAGCAGGTCAGCCTGCTGCAGGGCTTCGCGAGCCTGTTGCAGAGCCTGTTCAGCCGCGGTCACAGCGTCGGGGTTGTAGCGGTATTTGGCGACGGCACTGCCGTAAAATGCGATCTGGTAGTCGCCGGGTGGTGTTTTGAGCGTAGCGGTGTCGAGGATCGCTTCGGCGGTGTCGGCGTTGAGTGACACATCAAACTGCGGGTGCTGCTGAAAACCGTGACCGAAGGTTTTGAGCTGCAGAATGCCACCGGAGAATTCGCTGCGTCGGGTGAGCACCAGCGGGACCGTCAACTTTTGCCCGGCGATGACTTCGAGCGGCGTTTGATCACGGGGAGCAATCGATACCGGAGCCACTTCAGAACCACTCACGGAAACAGGCAGGCCTGCAACCAGTCGCGGGCTGGGAATGTCGCTCCAGGCATCCACGATCGGCCATGCCATCGCGGCCACCTGACAGGGGTGCAGGACCGGTGTGCCGCCAATGTCGGCCGTGCCGGTGAAGCTGGCCCATGCGAGCCCGCGCGGGGCGTTCTGGTCCGCCGTAAGCAGCACGATGCCGCGGTTCTGCCCGGCAGGGATCATCAGCCCGGTCGCCGTAACACCTTCCGGCAGACCTTCCATGGCGAGCTGAATGGGACCGTCGAAGCCGTCGCGTCGAACCGCAACCACCTCCAGCGCGACGGTGGAACCACCGCGCAACGCGAGCGGCTTGGACAGGGCATTGCGATCCCCGTTACGAAGTTCCATGTGCAGGCCCCACGCGCAGAGCGCAAAGTCGGGGGCCGCACGGCGGATCACGAGTCGATAGATGTTGCGCGGATCGGTGCGAGTGCCGCCGAAGAGATCAGACAGCAGCAGGCGATGACGACCAGTCTCGCGAATCTGAACCTGGCCGATGAAGTCCGCGGACCCGCCATCATAGGGAGGACCGTCGTACGCATAACCGTTGCTGGAAGGCTTCATCGGGCTGGGGATATCGGTGAGCTCCACCAGGTCGACGGTGGCTTCCGGAGCACCTGCGGGGGAGAGCTGCTGGACGACGGCAGTGGGGTCGGTGGGGCGTCCAAGTCGTTCCGAGGCCACTTCGATCCACCACGTATCGCCCTTCTGAGCGTCGAATTCGAAGACGTCGACATCCGCTGCAGCCGCGAACGCACCGGAAATGTCGCATGGCAGAGTGATCTGCTGGGCCTGAGCAGGCGAGTTGTTGGGTTCGGCTTCGGCCAGCGGAGCGGTGGCGGGCAGTCCGGCCGGGGGCCATGAAAAGGAGCTGACGGTTTGGGTGGAGGCGAAGATGGGCAGCGGTGCGTCGGCGGCGGCGTGCTGCAGCGTCAGCCGGTAGAAGTAGTCAACGCCGCCCTTGTAGGTCAGTTCGTGAACCT
>Ga0256361_1000043_pt1 | contig 12720 bp, 16 predicted proteins | sample MistaT_18_FD_186121 | JGI IMG/M metagenome (GOLD analysis project Ga0256361, IMG submission 186121) | Metatranscriptome of freshwater microbial communities from Mississippi River, Louisiana, United States - Miss_Law_RepB_8d (Metagenome... | ecosystem: Environmental > Aquatic > Freshwater > River... | reverse complement strand
AATTATTAATACTAAGATTAATATTATTATCAATGACTATATTATTTTAAATTATTATAAGACAAGAACGAGTAGTAAATTAATAATCAGATTCAATCATCACTCATTAACAAACAAGTACCCGACAAAATCCATTTCGTAGGATGTTCGTCTTCCATATTTAAGTTTGCAGGATATACATATGTAGCTCCTCTCGCACTTGTCACGTACATCGGACAATTGTATTGTCCCTCCTTTCTTTTTTCAGCTCTCGGGACTGAAATTACATTAATAATTGGCATTTTAGGGTGCAATTCTTTGGGTCTTTGGTCGATCAAGTACCCTTCTTGACCCTCACCACCTAATTCCCAGGCGGCTCCTTCTAGCCACAAACCGTGGATGTAGGCTCCTTCTGCTGCGGGGCCTGTGACATCTTCGTGAGATTTTATAGCTGTCACATTTGTTTGTAAATCGATATTATCTAAAGCATAACCTTTCTTTCTGGCAGTATCTTACATGATGGCAGTTAAGAATGACATGGGGTTAAATAAGTAGGCTATACATAAAGAGTTGGGAGTGATCATTTGATCAGACCAGGCTGTTAGCTGAGCACATCTTTCAATCAAATCAGAGAACCATGACAAAAGATTTTTTTTACTGAAATAAGCTACTTCTTCCCAATTTGCGGGCAATTTATTGAATTCTAAACATTGTTATAAAGTTTCCATGGCATCAGTCATGTTCAAAGCACCATCCATACCCAGTTTTAAGTCTTCCAATGTTATTTTGATGGTTTGTAATAAACCATTCATTCTTTCACATTCTTGTAGACAAACAACCATGAAAGGAGTCATTTCTTTAGCCTTTTCTTATAAGATGATCATTTGGAATCTAGCTGGCAAACGTTTTTGCAAATCAGCTAATAAAGTTTTAACTGCATCATCGCCATCCTTTGAACCACCTCCAGAACCACCTCCGGAGACGTCTAAAATTGTATTGAACAATTTTTCACATTGAGTGGTCAAATATCCGATTTCTGCATTTGGGTGCATTCCGAACATTTGGGGGATTTCAGGGGGTAGATTTTCTTCGATGTATCTGTTATATTTTTCATAGTCGAATTTATCTGCATTGGGGGATTTGATTCCGGAACACAAGTTGAAATTTTGTTGTAAAAGTTCGGGTTTGATCAAGGTTTCTAAGTAAACTCTATTAGTTCTTCTGTCCCAGTCATCAGTGATGTGACCACCGTACATGATTTCTCCGAACAAATATCTAAGATCGGCCCAAGGAACTTGGTCTTAGTTAGATAAATAGTTGAACAATACATCAGCACAAATTTTAAGATCTCCGTCATTGAAGTTGTAAATTCTTGACCAACCTTAAGATCCGAATTTCTTTCTTCCAATAATTAAACTGTGGAACATACATAAGGAGAAAAGACAAGCTTTGAATTCTGATTGTTTTTTGTCACATTTATCCAAAAATTGTTAATTGAATTATGCGTAGGCTCTTCTCAAATTTGCTTTCAAATACATAGGAGCTTCGTTCGCAACCTTCAAACATCCTTGAAGGATCGATTCGGGAATGATGTCCATATAGGGAAGAGGGGGAGGTTCAGAAGAAACAAACACTCTGAAATTGGGATGAGTTTTGGGGTTTTAGAAGACTGCTTCTAAAAATCCTTCAAGACCTTACATTCCGTAACACCAATCCGTCATCAAGTGAAGATTTTATAACATCACCCAGTATCCTTTTCTGGCACAGTCGAAGATGGCTTTTTTGGCTCTCTCTTCTTGACCCTGACCCATGGAAATATTGGTGAATCTTCCATTTTTAATACTTATATCATATTTGGCAGCTACTTTTTCGACGTCTGGGGTAGGGTCGACTCCTGGGAACAGTACGAAGAATATAGGTACTGTGTTCAAAGATTCTTCAAATAATGAGTCCATATTGAACGCAGGTTGTTCGATATATTATTCTCCCATTCTATCAATAACGAATTAAGCAAGTGCAGATGTAACTCTATCAGGTCTCATAGCTCTCAATAACAAAAGTCTATGGAATTTATCTACATCTTTGTAAGCTTTTGGTAAATCGGCGAGTTCTGCTTTTTCTTCTTAGTACCATTTTTTCCATTGCAAGTACTCGGTTTCTAAACTTCCGCAGAATCCGTTGAAAAGAGGAATGGCTTCTAAAGCTTTACAGGCGGACCAAATAGAATCAGTTAAGAATGATTTCAAAACATCTGGAATAGCTCCAGGGTTGGGGTCAACTTTTCCGATTACCAAATGATTTACTTAATCATTGGTTAATTCTCCGGTTCTTAACAAAATTCTTAAGGTTAATAGAGAGGCTACGATGATTTTATGGGTATCGAATAATCCTCTTCTTGTGGTTTAGAAAGCAGTGTAAGTCAAAGATTCGATTAAAGCATTAACTCTTTTTGTTAAAGATCTGGGAGACATTGGTTCTTCACCTTCCTCATCATTTCCAGCTTTTTTTTTACCTCCTTCTTCAGCTTTTTCGCTATCTTCTCCATTTTCTACAGCTTCTTCGTTTTCGGCTTCTTAAGCTTCGGCTTTTTCACCTTCTTCACCCTCGGCTTCTTCCCCTTCTTCTCCTTCTTTTTTCTCTCCTTCTTCGCCTTCTTCTTCACCTTTTTCAGCTTCATCTTTTTTGTCTTCTTTTTCTTCTTTTTCAGCTTCTTTTGATTATTAAGCTTCCTCTTCTTAGGGTTATTCTTCTTCCTCTTCTTCTTCTTCTTCAGCGGGTTTATCATCGGCTATTTTGTCTTCGTCTCCAGTGTACTCAACCATAGAAACACCAGTATACATTTTTTTATCAGAAATTTTATCAATAGCTCTGTGGATTACAGTAATAAAGGATTCTAAAGAATATTTGTAGAAAGAGTGGATTCTGGGCATATCAGATAATAAGAAATAGAACAACGCTCCTCTGGAAGCAGCGGGTCTATAATTTTCAGAAGTTTCATTAATTTTAGCCTCAGTTACTTTGGCAATGGCTACTTTTTCTTCGATTTCGACGGACAATTTTTTAGAGTATTCTAGATTTTCAATTAATTCAATATCGTCCAAAATATCTCCTTTAGCATTAGCGAGTTTGAAAAGCAAATCGGTTTCTAATTATTGCAATTTAATTTTGAAATTGTTTTGTTAATTAATCAATTCGACTTTTCTTTTAGCTAAATCAGGTCTTTCTCTTCCAACGACTTAGGTCAACAATTAGTCGCAAAGACCGGCCTCGGTGACCATGAAGTTGATGATAGCAGCTTCGGCTTAGATTTCAGGAGGATAGTGGGGGTTTGACAGTTTTGTGTGTAAGAACAATCTGAAGTTGGGGTGGAGTTCCAAATCTTTACCTGCGAATTTTTGGATTTATTTTTTTCCTTTTTTGATGACTTGTCGGGCAACGACGGGCATGATGATGGCATCGATGGTTTCATCCATATTTTCGAACAAAGCGGAGTACCCTTGTTCGATGCACAATTCCAAGTCTCTATTAGTGTGTTTTTAACCCAATCTTAATAATTTTAAGTGGTTTACTTGTTCTTTTTCTTTGATCCAGACCACACCTTGTAATTAGGGATCGATAATCAAAGGATATCTTTCAGAGTTTGTTAAAATAGTTCCGTTTTCGATTGAGACGATATCAGATGGTAATTATTGTTGGTTCCATTGGGCAGCCACACTTTCAGGAGTCAACATAGTAACGGGGTCTTTTCCTGGAGTCATTAAAATATTGTTATCTTTGCAGAATTTCATGAAAGTTTGATCGATCATGATGGTTCTGAATTTTTTGTTGAAAGGTCCGGCATAGGATACAAAGGCACTAGCCATTAAAACGTCTCCTACAATTAATTTTACTTCCTGTTTTAATCTCACAATACCGTCTCCCCATCTTACTTTTTCACTAGCCAACGCACTTACCAATCTTTGAGCCAAATCCAATCTTCTGGTGCATCTATCTGCTTCAGCTTAGGCGGCATTTTTTTCAGCCAAGGCCTTGTCGTACTCGGCAGTCAATTTGGCCAATTAATCGTTGAGTTCTTTTACTCTGGCATCTACTGCAGCCAATTTAATGGTGGCTTCTTCTAATTGTGATGTAGCAAGAGCCAAAGCTTTTCTTTTAGGTTCGATGTCTTAGATCACATCATAATATTTAACAATGTTAAGTACCCAAGAGCACACTCCTTCGGCGGCCTTTGATTTATTGGCCATGATTTCTGGAGTGAAACTTTCATTGGTCAAAAAGGCAGTTTTTACTTATTAAACGTTAGCAGCAGGTACCAAATTTTAATCTACAATATCTTTGAAATTTTACAATTTTTCTACGAATTGTTCTGGAGATTTCATCAGTTTTAAACAAGCTTTCCAGTCCCATTATTTGGGTTTTTTATTTTTATCGATTTCAATAGCTTCAGGGAAAAATCCGGCTAATAACCATACAGTAGCTCCGAATACCACATCAACTCCACCTGGAGGAGAAGCATAAGATTTAGCAGTTTAGAAATCTTTTTTGGTGATACTGTCGAGCGCGGCAACGGCTTATTCTACTAATGGTGCGGCGGCATCTAAATCGGCTTGAGTTGAAGCTTTTTTTTCTGCGACATCGGCTTTAATTACGTTACATTTTTCTTATTCGATCAAAGCGACTTCATTTTCTTTATCTACTTTTGCTTTTTCGACTCCTACTACTTCAGCGAAGGCATCTGCTTCCTTTTTAGTAGCTTCTGCTTCGACTTGTTTCTATCTTACTTCTACTTCAATTACTGCGACTTATTCTTCAGTTTCTTTTAATTTTACGACTCCTGTTTCATATCTTTCGATGGCTTCTAACAGGGCGGTTCTTTTGCTTTGTAACATATTGGTGAAAAGTTTGATAAGTTCTAAGAAGGATTTAGGAGTGGTGTAAGCGTATCTTTTTTCTTGTTTAAGTAATTTGACTCCTAAATCGTTGACGAAAGTAAAGGAGTAGGGCATGAATTTGCATACAGATTCTCTGACAGCATCGTCTTCACCTAAATCGACATCAGCCAAAAATTGTTTACTTACGTTGAACAACGCATCATAAGGCCAAGGTTAGAACCAATCGATGACAGTGGAATTGACCAAACCTGGGAATTGTCTGGCTCTTCTTCTCATTTCTTATGAAGGGGAGAAGCAAATACTCATGTGCAGATTTTTTTTGATGGCATCTACGAACCAGTTCCAGCAGTTTTCTTTGGTATCAGGTTTTCCTTCTCCTTTTACTTTTCCTCTTACGTTATTGATCATGCCTTCTTTTTCGTCCAAAGTGTACAAATCTGCGATTTCTCCTGAAGATAGCAAATCGTTGATGTATACCAAGAATTTTTCATTGGTAATTTAACCTTCAGTGAACAAGAATAAAATAGGTTCTTCCTTGCAACTGGCTTTGAAGAATATATTTTAGAGATCTCCTTTAAGATCATTGAGACCATAGGTAGCAGAAATAGTGATTTAGAAAATCGTCATACCCATGATGAAAGCAGACAATTTTGACAAAGATTATCTACCAGAACCTCCGACTCCTACCAATAAGGCGTGTCCTGAAGGAGGTAATACAATTCTGCAGATTCTTGTAATATGTTTTAACGCGTCTTCGAACAATACCAATCCCATATAGGCATTTAGTTCATTATATTCATTAAGGGCTTCATTTACGTAGAAGAATAGTTTATTATCATTATTAGGCATTTAGTCATAAACTCTATCTCCTCCGATACCACTAGTGAAGTTAGCGTAAATTAAGGGTTCTGGGTTGTCTTTGGCGAAATACCTATTGAAGTTGAATTTGGCTCCGAATGATTTTTTAACGATATCGAATAAGATTTCTCTCATAGCTTTTAAGTGTTCTGGAGAAACAAGTCTATCTCCATAAGTTCTTTCGACTTCGTGTACCCATAAATTCAATAATTTTTAAGGTTCTTGGTAACTTCCAGCTGAAGATAATAACATTCCTTAGAAAATATTGGTGATGTGTCTCAAGTTGAACTCATAATGGAAGTTGATAGCGGTTTTTTTAAATCTATCAGAAATACCTTAGTGGATCAATAATGTAGCTCTTACAATAGGGTTGGCTTATTCTTATACAGCGGGTTTGAATTTTTTCAAGTGACCGTTTAAGAAAGTGATGTAAATCATTGACAAAGATTCATTATCAGGGAAAGGAATAGAAATAGTCCAGAAATGTCTTTACAATCTTGGATTTACAAAGAAAGAACCTGCGGAGGGGTTCATGGCAGCAATAATTTGAGTATTGATGATATCTTTTAAAGTTAATTTTGTGATATCATACCAATGACCATAATCTTCTTTTTATCTTAAAAGAGCAATAGCGGATTAAGTATCATAAGGATCTCTCATGGGCATGTTGAGGTCATCAACGAAGAAAATTTTTGTACCTTTACCTTAAGGTCCGTATTGTCTACCAGCTTTTTTTTCTAATTGTTGTTCTAAGTTGGTTTATAAAGTGATAGCATCAGTGAAATAGTTGAAATTGATCAATTAAGTAGAGTATTAGTCGGACTTAGTGGTTACAATGTCTTTTAAGATACCTTTTGCTAATTAAGTCTTACCAGATCCTGCCATTCCGATTAAGAGGGAAGCGTGTTTAATGTAGATATTTTTGGTGATGAAATCAGAAGTAGCCAAGGTTTGGATGGTGGGTACAGTAATATTACTCATTTATTCTCCTAAAGAAGGGTCGAAATCGATTTGTTTTAATTTTGTTTACCATTCAACGAATCTGCATTGGTTATCAGCAGTGTCTACGAAATAGTCGAAAACAGTACCCTTACTAGGGAATTTTACCTAGGTTTTTGAGGGTCCTCCTCCTTTCCACCAGTTAGAGAAGTCTTTTTTGAAGTCAATACCATCTTTTTCAGCAAGGGCTCCTCCGATACCCCATACACTGGCAATAACGAAGATGTACTCCAAGTTGCTCGCTCCCATTTCTAACATGGGTTCTAAGGCTTTACAAATAGAAATTACTTGAGAAATTTCCACCATAGGGATCAAATATTTAGCGGTTTTTCTCAAATAGTCAAGGGTGGTGGGAATATATCTGTCGAATAAAATTTATAAGGGTTTTCTGTCATCTTCTTTGACTTTCTTTTTGATCCAGGATTTTACGTAACTTTGCCATTAGTATCCAGATTAATCGGAAATGTACAAAATACCGGCTCTGGAACAGGTAGCAGGGGTGGCGAATCTGAGATCTCTGATTTCGAAAACACATCTCATCAATCCTTTTACAGGAATTCTTTCGTTATTAGCCAAAGTCAAGATTTTGTTATCATCCATCACAGAGTTCATTGACTCGATCCAGTTGGCATCTAAATCTCCATCTAACATAACCCATTTAGGGTTTTCATCTTCAGGGAGTCTGGACATATCTCTGAGCAATTTTGAGAAAAGTCCGTCTTTCCACTCTTTGGAAGGTAATACGTAACCGTAGAAATCTTTGGTAGAAACGACTTTAGGATCAAGGTCCACAATGTTACATTTTTTACCGTCTTTATCGTAAGCTTTGGCTAATTGTTACCAGGTAGAACTTTTACCGCATCCTGCTGGTCCCATAATGAACACGCAATGTCTAATAGCTAAAAGTTCTCCCAATTAAACAACTTTCAAAATGAATTCAGGGTCTGGGTGCAACTAGGATTCAGCACAGACATTTTCAATGACCTTTTCGAATCTCATATCTCTTTGTCTGGGAATATCAATACCAGGGAACAAATCTCCTAAAAGTCCGAAGAAAATAGACAGATCTTAGAATACGATTTTGGGGATGTTGAAATCTCTCAATGCTCTCATTAACAAAGAAGCTTCAGGAATATTAGGTTCAGATCTCTTGAACCCTCCGGCTACGACCAATACGGATTTAATAGCTCTCATACCCCAATCGTAATGTCTTTATTTGGAAAGCAGATCTTTACACAAAAGATAAAGAGTTGTGAATTTTTTGGCGAGAATTTTGGCTCCTACGAAACCTTCGGCCATCAACATGTTTTCGCAAATCAATTCTAAATCTGGAACAACCACGGTAATAGGTCTGAACAAAGCTTTAAGACCTTCGGGTAATTCGGCTCTTCCCAAATAACCGGGATTCATAGTGATAAAGGCTCCACAAGTAACATCTAAAGAAACTTCGTCTCCTTCAATAACGATTCTAGCAGCTCTGGCTTTGACACCATCAGTTACGGCTTTGAATTGTACGGAGCACACGGACAACACAGCGGGTAAAAGTCTGTTGAACTCATCGAAACAACCCCAACAACCAGAACTTGCAAGTCCTTTATAAATGTTACCCATAGATTGGTAGTCCATTTCGGGTCCGCAATTGAATACGTAACAAGCTTTAGCTAAAGCGTTGGCCAAATCCTTAGTTGACTCGGTTTTTCCTGTACCGGCAGGTCCGGCGGGAGCGCAACCCATATTCAAATGCAAAGCTTGAGTTGCAGTTACGTAAATTCTATCAGTAAGGGGTGTTACTACAAGTCTGGGTCCATTTCCTAAATATTCGTAGTTATACCAGAAACGGGCATCGCAAATATTGATTTTGGCATTTCCTTCGTGCCAGAAGAATTTCAATTAAGATTACCATTAGAATTCATCAGGTTTTCTGACATGTTCTTCGATGAGTTTGATCACGACATCTCTACTATGGGCATCTAAGGTGATGATACACATGATTTTTTGTCTCATGGGTTTAGATAAGTCACCTTGCACCATCTTAATTAATTCAGTCAAAGAATCGATGGATTTATCCTTGAAATCTTTTAAAGCGTTCATGTCTCCAGACTATAATTTAACGAAATTTTATTCTACATCTCCAGACCAAATGATGTTATTCACCAATAATGTGATTTGGGCAGGGTCTCTTTCCAACCATTGTTTTCTAGGTGTGGAGGAAATGCATTTTAAGGAGGAATCAGCAACAGAGTTCAAGGTTTTTTTGATAACATCGATTACATCTTACAAATAAACCTCTACTTTTCCTTCTAATTTTAAAGGATTTATGGGTACTTTTTCAATACCTACACAAGAAATCATTTCAGTGATTGTGGGTCTGTCTCCTGATTCTTACATTGTGAATTTAGATACTGATTGGAAAATTTTTGGCATGTGGTGATTGATTTTAGTGGGCTGGTTACCGTTGGATAAGATATCTAATAAATCGTTAACGGATACGAAATAGAATCTGGGGAAGGCTCTTCTTTTAGAGTCTAAGAAATCCATCAAAGCTTTTTCACAAACTTTTAACTCTTTTTCGATATTTTCTAATCTAGCCAATAAACCTTCAGTGGTACAGAAAGTAGCTACGTTTTTAATATCACACCCTTATTTCATGATTTCTCTCATGTTTTGGTCGATTCCTACGAATTATTTGGATTCGTTAGGTAATTCTTTTTTTACTTCTTCAGATTAAATGAACAAGTTTTCCAAGAAACTCCAGGTGTTTTAAACTTCTTTTAACAAGAATACAACATCATAGATTGCACCTAAATTATGTTTCCATTGTTCAACGATTGATTCATAGAACCCGATGTATTTAGACAACAACATGTTATTGATTTACATTTGGTGTTCTTCCAACTACTCGAAACTTTCATCATTGAGTTTTAAGGTGAAAGTTTCACTTTTTTTGTGCTATACAAGTTCAAATTAAACGTCTTTCCAGAAATTGATAATCACATTGATATTTTTATCCATTTTTAGTTCATTTTTGGCAGCATCAGTGATGTCTTCAATAGCTTCTTTGAATTTATAAAGTTCCAAGTCCCATACTGTTTACAATACCAAATTGTCATCAATGTTGAATTCCTTTCCTACTAATACTTTTAACTTTTTCCAGTGTCTGTCATCATCAGTAACCATGGCAGGGTCTTTTAATTCTCCTAAAGAGGGCAAGAAGTTACCCCATTTTTTCAAATCTTCCCAGATACCAACATAGGTATTGGTATGTCTGTATTGACTGAGTCCCTTAATATCAGTGATGGCTTTTCTTTGTTTTTTAACTTAGTCTTCCATTTCCATTGAGTCTACTTTACCCCAACTCAATTGCAAATATTCGGCAAACAAAGCTTGAGAAATTTAAATTCTTTCCCACAATTTTGATACCAATTCCATATCAGTGTTTAAAATTTCCAAATGTTTTTTGCACCCATCGAGTTCTTTGGGGAAGTGGAATACTTATACTTATTCTTCAAATTAGCTGATTTAATGTTCATAATCATTGATTTTTTATTTGACTTCTTCAATAGCGGCTTGGGAACCTTCTACTCCAGTTTCGTATTTGAAAAATTCTTTTTCTTTTAATTTTTGGTGGTATTCTTTCATTTCAGTTTCCAAGACTTAAATTCTTAATTTGGTTCTTTATTCGTGGTTTTCCTTAGAATTTCTAATATCTTTTTCTACAGCTTTTGAGTATTTAATCAAAGTTTACCATTCATCTTGCAATTTTTTGCAGTCTTTTAAAGATCCTCCACTGCTTTATTCAGATTTATTGAAGGCCTTGATCATTTCTTCGATAGTATCTAGTTTTAAGATATCAGATTCAGCGTTAGCTTCGATTTTGTTCAACATAGCCATGATTGTGATGACTTCGTTGACGTCTTCAAGATTTTTCTTTTTGTAATCGATATCTTCGTGAGCAACTTTAATGAATTCTCTTACTGCAGCTAATTCGTTTTTAATATGGTTTGAGGCAGCAGGTCCGAATAATTAGTTATTTTTGACATCTGCATCTGCGTCGAAACCGGCTTTGAAGGGAGCTCCTCTAATAGGAACTAATTCACCATATTGGTTTTTGAAAGCACATTCAATCAAAACTTCACAAGTGTCCGGTTATTAGAATTCAATGGTGTAGGTTCCGTCATCATTATCAGTCATTTTGAAAGGAACTATCGAGGGGTCTACTGGTTCTTAGGGTTCTTATTCTTCTTCAGCTTCTTATTCACCCTCAGCTCCTTCTTTTTTAGGAGATGAACCTTCTTCTCCTTCTTCCCCTTATTATTGTTATTTTTTAGGTGATTAGCCGTCTTCTAACTCTTTTTCGCTTCTTTTTGCTTCTTGAGTTACTGGTCTGCTTTCTGGAGCTTCTACTTAAGCAACTTCCTCTTAATCTCTGATTTTATCTGGTCTGGTGAGTTTTACCACGAACTCATCGGCTCCGGATTCTCTGTTTTATTTGTTCACGTTGATAGCTTGGATGATGAAAACGGTATTTTCGTTGACTGCATTGGTGTTCATTAACCCAGGTCCATAGGCAATACATTTAGATCCGTCAGTGTTTAAATAATATTAGAAATCAGTTTCAGTGATGGTGTAATCTCCTTTATTGATAGAAACCACTACTTATACCTTTTTGGGTCCGAATTGTTCAAAACTGGGGGTTTCAGCTTGTAATTCGTTATCGCTGATATAGGTACCTTAAACTTCTTAAGCAAATTTACCGCTATAGAATTTAACGACAATATTTTAAGAGTTTTTGAATCCCTCTCCCTGGATAGAAACTTTAGTTTTTCCTGTGAGGGGTCCTAATTTGGGTTTAATTCCAAAAATAGCATAGGGAGGACCTGTAATATTAGAAACGTTTAATTGCCACATATCTCCTAACCAGGAATTCGACCAACCTCCGTAAATAATTACTCTTGATTAATCTTTATCGTAGAACATAGCGGGGGATTCTCTTTATTTAGGTTTTTCGATGGTTTTTCCGTCATCTTCAGGTTCCAAGTTGACGTTTTTCCATTCTAAGAAATCAATATCAAGGTAAAAGGTGTCTTCTACGAATCTGGAAATAGTTCTGTTTCCTCCTTCTTCGAACGATCCCACAGACCCTCCAAAAATAAAGTATTTCCAAGAAGGAATTGAGGGGGCCAAAATAGCTGCGAAATTCCATTTAGGTTATTCGTGGGAGATTTCGGGATCCTGCCATTGATTTTTTTCGATATCATAAATCATCATGTTTGAAAATTAAGAAGTGAAACTCCATCCTCCGTAGAACAAGATTTTAGCCTAGTTCGCAACCAAAGAAGCTACATGTCCTCCTCTAGCATCAGGGGGGTTACCTTCAGGTGTAATTAGTTACCATTCGAAGGTTTCAACGTCTAATGCATATAAATCATTGAAAGATTGTCTGGAATATCCGATACCTCCGTGTCCTCCGAAAACGTAAACTTTTCCATTGTGGAATGTCACTGAATGGTCAGCTCTGGGTTCGGGGGCCCCGATTTTACTTTCAGCGTTTTTAGGACTTCCGCAAGATTTTTGATTAGGAGGTTAGGTCCAGGTATAGGTACCTGCTAATTTAAGAATATAAGTATCGTTGAATCTCGATTTAGATGTGAAATACCCTCCAAATACTAAAAGTTTATCTTCCGCGATAGCACAAGCTGCATGGTTTGTTCTGGGCTGGGGAACATCTCCAGTACATTAGACGTGGGTCCATTCACATTTATCGGCAGTCAATTTAATTCTGTACACGTCATTAGTGGGACCAGATTTTGCTCCTTTTCCGATTTTTCCTTCAAGACCTCCGAAAAGAATGTGTGTTTTTCCTACGGTAGTGATGGTGTGACCGGATCTGGTACCAGGTTACTTAGTACCGGTTTATTTAAGTTGCGACCACTTAAGCGGTAAAGGCATTTTTATGTTAGTTTATTTGTTATTAAATTATTTATAATATTTT
>Ga0256361_1000035_pt1 | contig 13241 bp, 10 predicted proteins | sample MistaT_18_FD_186121 | JGI IMG/M metagenome (GOLD analysis project Ga0256361, IMG submission 186121) | Metatranscriptome of freshwater microbial communities from Mississippi River, Louisiana, United States - Miss_Law_RepB_8d (Metagenome... | ecosystem: Environmental > Aquatic > Freshwater > River... | reverse complement strand
GGCGATGCGAGTGACGCGTCAAAGACAGGCCGGTCTGGTGCCGGCGGCGCCGCCGCCGCTGCGGATCGAATGCCAGGTAGTCCTGAGCGCAAAGAGTGAGGGCACAGGCACGTTTGCGCGGTGATGGCCCAGGTTTTCTGGCAATGGGTTACCCGTGGCGTGCTCCTGTGCGGGATTGATGATGCCTGCATTAACCTTGCGATGCACTTGGTCGTCGCGCTGTGATGGGTTGCTTGCAGTAGACTGCGCCTGACCTCGGACTTTGATCCCGGGCTTGAAAAGAATCGGCTAGATCGTGGCGGAGACTCGCTTTATTGGCTGTAGTTGCAACGGAACCTCACAGATCGAGGATTTCGACGGCAGTGGTATGCCGACCGGCATCGGGCTTCGCGTCGACCTGCCGGCTCGCGAATTGTGTCGGCGGGAGGTTTCCAGATTCACCGACGCGCTCGGCGATAGCGCGCAATTGCTGATTGGTTGCACGCAAGAGCAAACCCTGTTCTCGGAAATCGCCTCGACTCGTACCTTGGTCGCTCCGTTGCGTTTTGTGAACCTGCGCGAGCGAGCCGGTTGGGGCGCTGAAGCTCAGGCCGCCACCCCCAAGATCAGTGCGCTGGTGGCAATGGCCGCGGCGGCTATCGCAGACCCGGTTCCGGCAGTCTCGTATCTGTCGAAAGGGCGCACACTGGTCGTCGGCGATGGGCAGGCCGCTATCGATTGGGCCATAAGCCTGTCGGCGCAACTCGATGTCTCGCTGTTGCTCGTCGGTGCCCGCGACGCCGTGCTGCCTGCCGAGCATACGTTCCCGGTGTTCTCCGGCGGCGATTTGAAGCTCACTGGCTGGCTCGGGGCCTTTGAGGCCAGGTGGTCGCAGCAAAACCCAATTGACCTGGATGCATGCGTGCGCTGTGGTGCCTGCGTCTCTGCCTGTCCGGAACAGGCGATCGACGCAAGTTTTCAGATCGACATGACGCGTTGCTCCGGCCATCGTGATTGCGTGACCGCATGCGCCCAGGTCGGTGCAATCGACTTTAGTCGAACAGATTTTTTACGCAGCGAGTCTTTTGATCTGGTGTTTGATCTTCGGGATTCGCCAGCGTTTTCGCAGCCCGATCGGCCGCCTGGCTACTTTTTCCCGGGTCGTGATCCCATCCAGCGGGCTCGCCAGGCCCTCGAACTCGCGCAATCCATTGGCGAGTTCGAAAAGCCGCGCTATTTCCGATACAACGCGAAAATCTGCTCGCATCAGCGTAACCGCATCGAGGCATGCAGTCGCTGCATCGAGGTGTGTTCCACGTCGGCAATTTCAGCCGATGGCGACGGCATCAAGGTCAATCCGCATCTTTGCCAGGGCTGTGGTGGGTGCGCCACCGTGTGCCCGAGTGGCGCGATTTCGCATGTGGTTCCAAGCGTTTCAGAACTTGGTCGGCGGCTGCGGACCGGCTTGTCTGCGTTCCGCGGATCAGGTGGCCGTGATGCCATCCTGCTGTTTCATGATGAGCGAAGCGGTCGGCGAATGCTCGATGAGCTCGGCCGCGGCAAACTCATTGCGGCGGGTGTCGCGACACACGAGCCTGGGGTGCGTGGTCTGCCGGCGCGCGTGATACCGGTCGAGATTTCGCATGTTGCGTCCGTAGGAATCGATCTTGCCCTTTGCGCATTCGCCTACGGAGCGAGTCGCGTGATTGTGCTGTGCGGGTCGGATGTTGCTTCGGGCTATGGTGACGCGCAGCAGTTTCAGTTTGGCCTGGCCAATACGCTGCTCGGCGCAATTGGCTATCAGGGCGCGCCCTTCGAGATTTTGCGGGTTCGCGATGCGCTGGAGTTGGAAACCGCATTGCATGCGGCGCACAAGGTCGATGCGGTCGAGGTACCCGCCAGTTTTGCGATGCCCGACGAAAAGCGGCGGGCAGTCGAACTCGCGATTGATCATCTTGCCAAGCAAGCAGCGAAAGCCGGAGGTAGCATTCCGGGTCATGTTGCATTGCCGACGGGTGCTCCGTTCGGGGAAATCGTTGTGGATGCGGCCGCCTGCACGATGTGCAAGGCCTGCGTCGGAGCCTGCCCGCAAAGCGCGTTGCTCGATAGTCCAGAGCATCCGCAACTTCGGTTCATCGAACGCAACTGTGTGCAGTGTGGCCTGTGCGTGAAGACCTGTCCCGAAGACGCGATCAGCCTTGCACCTCGATACCTGTTGTCGGAGCAGGCCCGTTCGCCGGTTGTCGTTCATGAAGCACAGCCGTTTCATTGCGTGGCCTGCGGTAACCCTTTCGGCACCAAACGTATGGTCGAGAACATGGTCGAGCGGCTATCGGGTCATTCGATGTTTTCAGGGCCGGGAACCAGGCGGCTGCAAATGTGCTCGGATTGCCGTGTTGTTGACATGTTCGAGAACAAGGACGAGATCACGATCTTCGACGTGACGAGGAAGGGTTGATCATGCAGACCGTGTCGGTGAGCAGGCAGCAGTCAGGGCGATCCTTAGAGCCTGAAGAGCAGGCCCGAGCTGACTGGTACGCGTTACTTGCTGCGCTGTTCCAACAGCCGCCTTCTGCGGACCTGATGCGGCAGATCGCCTCTGCGCCGCTGGATTCGAGTACTGCGCTCGGGCATCAATTTTCCGAATTGGCTCAGGCGTGCTCACAGATGGAGCAGGACGCGATCCGACAGGAATTCGACGCCTTGTTTCTCGGGGTTGGGCGCCCGGAGGTGTTTTTGCAAGCTTCCTATTACCTGACCGGGTTCCTGCATGAACGGCCGCTCGCGAATCTGCGCGAACGCATGGCGGGTCTTGGCGTGGTTCGTGGAAGCGAGCTCTCGCTGACCGAAGACCATGTTGGTGTTTTGTGCGAATTGATGCGATTTTTGATTGCCGCAGAGAATTCCGCTCCAACCTCTGTTGCGGTGCAGCATGAAATCTTCAATGAGTACATTGCGCCTTGCTTTGAGGCCTTGTGCGATGCGATTGAGCGCAGCGAATCCGGCAATTTTTACCGGCAAGTCGGGCGACTCGCCAAAGAATTTTTTTCAATCGAACAACAAGCATTCGATTTTCTCGTGTAGTGTTTTGACGTTTTCTGATCGGGACAAATTCGGTCCATCCGATTGTCAACCTTCGTGGGACAAGGAGCAGGTCGATGAATGATAAAAAATCCAGCCCGTGGCGGCGCAATTTTCTGATCGGTGCCGGCACGGCCGGTGTTGCCGGCGCGGCAGTGGTCGCGGGCAAAGGCTTTGGCGAGGCTGATCCAAAACTCGCAGTCAAGCCGGATACGAAGGGCAAGGGTGGTGGCTATCACGTCACCGACCATGTGCGTAGTTATTACCGGACCACCCTGGTCTGATCCGGGAGAAGAGCATGCATCTGCAACGCAAGACCGGCATGTCGCCGGTTTCTGGAGGCCTGACGGCCAGCATGGTACGCGGTGTGCATTCGGCGCTGTCGGCGACGATGGATCGCCGGTCGTTCCTGAAGCGCTCCGGTGTCGGAGTCGGGGCGGGCGCAGCGGTCGCCGGGTTGTCGTTTGGTGGCATTGAGCGCGCTGACGCCCAGCAGGCCAAGACGATTGAGGTCAAGCGCACGGTCTGCACGCATTGCTCGGTCGGATGTGCCGTGGACGCCGTAGTCGAGAATGGCGTCTGGGTTCGGCAAGAGCCGGTCTTCGACTCGCCGCTCAACATGGGCGCGCACTGTGCCAAGGGTGCGTCCGTCCGGGAGCACGGGCATGGCGAGCATCGGCTGAAGACGCCGATGAAATTGGTCAACGGAAAATATCAGCGCATTTCCTGGAAGCAGGCGCTTGATGAGGTCTGCGGCAAGCTCGATCAGATCCGCAAGACCTCAGGGCCTGACGCGACATTCTGGGTCGGTTCGTCTAAGCACAACAACGAACAAAGCTATTTGTTGCGCAAATTCGTCTCATTCTTCGGGACGAACAACACGGATCACCAGGCGCGAATCTGTCATTCGACCACGGTTGCGGGTGTTGCGAACACCTGGGGCTACGGTGCGATGACGAACTCGTACAACGACATGCAGAACACCAAGTGCGCGTTGTACATCGGCTCTAATGCCGCCGAGGCGCATCCTGTCTCGATGCTGCATATGCTGCACGCCAAGGAAAGCGGCGCGAAGATGATCGTTGTCGATCCGCGCTTCACCCGCACCGCTGCCAGGGCCGATGAATTCGTTCGCATCCGTTCCGGTACCGATATCCCGTTTCTGTTTGGTTTGGTCTACCACATTTTCAAGAACGGCTGGGAAGACACCAAGTACATCAATGACCGGGTCTATGGCATGGAGAAAGTCCGTGAGGACATCATGGCCAAGTGGACCCCGGACAAGGTTGAGGAGGCCTGCGGTGTGCCGGAGGCGCAGATGTACCGTGTCGCCGAGATGATGGCCAAGAATCGGCCTTCGACGATTGTCTGGTGCATGGGGCAAACTCAGCACACGATCGGTAATGCCATGGTTCGTGCATCCTGCATTCTGCAGCTGGTGCTCGGCAATATCGGCATTTCAGGTGGCGGGGCGAATATCTTCCGCGGTCATGACAACGTGCAGGGCGCGACCGACGTCGGTCCGAATCCGGATTCTTTGCCGGGTTACTACGGCCTTGCCGAGGGATCCTGGAAGCATTACGCAGCGGTCTGGGGTGTCGATTATGAGTGGATCAAAGGGCAATACGCGAACGATATGATGACCAAGGCGGGCACTACGGTGTCCCGCTGGGTCGACGCGGTTCTTGAAGAAAAAGATCTAATCGCGCAGTCCAATAACGTCAAGGGCCTGATTTTCTGGGGACACGCGCCGAATTCGCAGACCCGCGGTTTGGACATGAAGCGTGCACTCGACAAACTTGAACTGTTGGTCGTCATTGATCCCTATCCGTCTGCGACTGCCGCGATGGCGGCGATGCCTGGCGACTCGAAGGATCTAAACCCGAATCGTGCCGTCTACCTGCTTCCTGCCGCCACGCAATTCGAAACGTCGGGCTCCTGCACGGCGTCCAATCGTTCGATCCAATGGCGTGAGAAGGTCATCGAGCCGTTGTTTGAGTCGATGCCCGATCACACGATCATGCAGGCGTTTGCCGATCGGCTGGGTTTTGGGCAGCAGTTTGGCAAGAACTACAAGATGCTCCCGGTCAAGAAGCACGGACTGGACTGGAAGGAGCCCGAGCCTGAGTCGGTGCTCAAGGAAATCAATACAGCGGTCTGGACAATTGGCTACACCGGTCAGTCTCCCGAGCGTCTGAAGCTTCACATGAAGCACATGCACACCTTTGACGTGAAGTCGTTACGTGCGAAGGGCGGTCCGTGCGACGGTGATTACTTTGGTCTGCCCTGGCCGTGCTTCGGTACGCCGGAACTCAAGCATCCGGGTTCACCGAATCTCTACGACACCTCGCGTCATGTGATGGACGGAGGAGGAAATTTCCGGGCGAATTTCGGCGTCGAAAAGGATGGAGTGTCCTTGCTTGCTGCAGATGGGTCGCATTCGCTGGGCGCTGAAATCAAGACCGGGTATCCGGAATTCGACCATGTCCTGCTCAAGAAGCTCGGTTGGTGGGACGACTTGACCGATGCCGAGAAAGCAGCGGCCGAAGGAAAGAACTGGAAGACCGATCGCTCCGGTGGGATCCAGCGTGTCGTGATGAAGCACGGCTGCCATCCCTTTGGCAATGCAAAGGCGCGGGCTATTGTCTGGAACTTCCCGGATCCGATTCCGCAGCATCGCGAGCCGCTGTATGGCAATCGTCCCGATCTGATCGCGAAGTATCCGACACACCCGGATAAGAAGACGCATTGGCGGCTCCCGGTCCTTTACAAGACGCTGCAGGACAAAAACGTCGCGGATAAGGTTCACGAGAAGTATCCGATCGTGCTGACTTCGGGCCGTCTGGTCGAGTACGAGGGAGGCGGTGAGGAGACTCGCTCGAATCCGTGGCTGGCCGAGTTGCAGCAGGAAAACTTCGTCGAGATCAATCCGCGCGCGGCCAATGATCGCGGTATTCGCAATGGAGATCAGGTATGGGTCAAATCGCCGACTGGTGCACGCCTGAAGGCCAAGGCAATGGTCACCGAGCGCGTGGCCGCTGACCACGCCTTCATGCCGTTCCACTTCTCCGGATGGTGGCAGGGCAAGGATCTTAAGGAGTACTACCCGGACGGCGCGGCTCCGATCGTCAGGGGCGAGGCGGTCAATACCGCTACCACCTATGGCTATGACGTGGTCACCAATATGCAGGAAACCAAGACCACGTTGTGCCAGATCGAAAAGTTCACGGCCTGAAGCCGCTTGCGCGACTAGGAGAACATCAATGGCCCGAATGAAGTTTCTTTGCGACGCCGAGCGCTGCATCGAGTGCAACGGTTGCGTCACCGCCTGCAAACAGGAGCACGAGGTGCCCTGGGGTGTGAATCGTCGGCGTGTTGTCACGATCAATGACGGCGTGCCTGGTGAGCGCTCGATCTCGGTTGCATGCATGCACTGCTCGGATGCGCCCTGCATGGCTGTATGCCCGGTCGATTGCTTTTATCGCACCGACGAAGGCGTGGTTCTGCACGACAAGGATCTGTGCATCGGATGCGGGTATTGCCTGTATGCCTGTCCGTTCGGCGCGCCGCAGTTTCCGCAGGCGGGTGCCTTCGGTATGCGCGGCAAGATGGACAAGTGCACGTTCTGTGCCGGTGGCCCGGAGAAGGACGGTAGCGAAGCTGAGTTTAAGAAGTACGGCCGAAATCGGCTCGCCGAGGGCAAGTTGCCAGCGTGTGCCGAAATGTGCTCAACCAAGGCGCTGCTTGGCGGTGATGGCGATGTGGTTGCCGATATTTATCGCAACCGCGTGCTCAAGCGTGGCAAGGGTGCTGAAGTCTGGGGTTGGGGTACTGCCTATGGACCTGGCGGAAAGCCGCAAGGTGCACCCGCTGCCGCGGCGACCAAGGGGTGATCATGAAAACAAGCAGGCTATTGATGTTGACGTTGATCGCCGGTGCTGCGACGCTGGGTCTTTCTTCCTGCGCTGAGAGGTCGCAGGATGCTCCGATGCAATCCGGGAAGTACCGAGGCAAACCGGATACCCATCCTTGGCAGGGCGGCGATCAGAAGTTCGCCGGTGAGGCGTTCAAGTCCGGTGACAAGGCGTCCTGGGACTCTGCAATCGCCAAGCGGATGCAGGCGCAAAACGAGTACGTACGAATCCAGTGACTGAACGAGCACCCTCTGCCGGGTTTGATGCGCCCGGCTGGCGTGCAGCAACGTTGGAGGTAACCATGATGCGATCACTTCGCATGCTCGTCGCGCTGACACTGTTATTCGCTTCGAACGCGTTTGCACAGCAGGCGCCATCCTCAGCTGCCGGCCCACAGTCGGTCAATATCAACGAGGTGGCCAAGGAGCAGGTTGAGCGTCAGCAGACCCAACCTGGCAACAATGCTCCGGTCTGGCGTGAGGTAAAGAGTGGCAGCAGCCATTACACCAGCCTGCCGGGTCGTGAGACAGGCGTGCTCGTCCAGATGGGTGGGAATGAATGGCGTCACTTGCGCCCGTCGATCTACAGTGTCGGGGGCGGGGTCATCGCTGCGGTCTTGGCGCTGCTGATGGTGTTTTACGCAGTTCGTGGCCCTATCAAGCTGCATGAGAAACCCACCGGTAAGTACATCCGACGCTTTTCCGATGTCGAGCGGATCGCGCATTGGTCAATGGGGTTGTCTTTCGTCGTGCTGGCTATAAGCGGACTGATTCTTACTTTTGGCAAGTACCTGCTGCTTCCTGTGGTCGGATATTCAGTATTCGCCGCGATCGCCTCGATTTCCAAGAATCTGCATAACTTTGTCGGCCCGATCTTCTCGGTCAGTCTGCCGGTTTTTATCGTGATTTATGTTCGCGATAACTTTCCGGCTGCCGGTGATCTGAGATGGCTCAAGCAATTGGGCGGTCTATTGACGCCGAAAGGCGAACATGTCCCTGCGGGCCGATATAACGCCGGGGAGAAGGTCTACTTCTGGCTGATGGTGTGCGCGGTTTGCGTTGTGTTGGTGGTCAGCGGTCTGGTACTCGACTTCCCGAACTTCGAGCAGACCCGGGCGCAGATGCAACTGGCCAATACCATCCATCTGGTTGCAGCGATGGTCGGTATTGCCATGGCCTGCTTCCACATTTATCTCGGTACGATTGGTCAAAAGGGTGCGTACGAGGCGATGCGCCACGGCTATGTCGACGAGGCCTGGGCTAAGGAGCATCACAATCTTTGGTACGAAGATGTCAAGGGTGGGCGGGCGCGCGAAAAATTCGCCGATCCGCAGGATGAGGTTCCTGAAGCGGTAAAGACCGCATCGCAGGGATCCTGATCATCGCAAACGGGCGCCTCGCGGCGCCCGTTTTGCATTTGTTCGCAGCTAAACGATTTCAAGCGGAGAGATCTGTATGGACACATCGATTCGCAGCAAGCTTGGCTTGCTTACAGCCACGATTGCCTCTCTCGTTCTAGGTGCTTGTGCAAGTCGTGGCGATGGGAGTTGGGTAGACGCGCACCGAGCCGGCGGAATCGGCGCTCATGCTCAGTTGCAGGCACGCAGCGGCAGTTCGGTCGCCGGCCGCATCGCATTTCGGGAGGATGCCGGCCGAGTCGTCGCCCGGTTTGAAGTCTCAGGGTTGCGACCAGGATCTGAGCATGGTTTCCATGTGCATGAAAAGGGCGACTGCAGTGCGGCTGACGCGACGAGTGCAGGCGGGCACTTCAATCCTGGCAATCATCAGCATGGCCATCATTCCCTGGCGAATCGACACGCGGGTGACATGCCGAACCTTCGCGCCGATAGTGCCGGCATGGTCCGTGGGGAGATCACGCTCGCCGATCTGACGGTTTCCCCAGGTCCAAACAGCCTAATTGGTCGCTCGGTCGTCATTCATCGCGACCCGGACGACTATCGTTCACAGCCGGCCGGAAACTCCGGTCCCCGAGTCGCCTGCGGCATCATTGCAGCGAGCAAGTAAGGTCTCTGCATCCAGCACGCAAGGCCTGTTGAAGATCGCGGTCGGACGAACCGACCGCGACAAATGCGCTGATTGAATGCGGGCCGCCGACGGATTCAAGCGCCAGGCCGCGTTTCCACTTGAACCAGAGGCTCGCTAGACAGGGCAGGTCGAGGCATACGCTCGCGCACCGGTCTGACGATTGGCTGGATCGGAAGCTCATAGGTCTCTGCACGTGCCTCGGTCTCGACCCACTGCAAGCCCGCCTGGCTGACGATGGCAATCAGCTCTTCCTTGGTCGACGCAGGAACAAGGATCGCTTGTTGACTGAGCTTGCCAGGAACGACAGACTGCGGCTCCGACTCTGCGGCTCTTGTGTCTGTGACGGTCGGTGTCGGGGAGGCTTGAGTTTCGAGGGCTGGTGTCGGAGTGGATGTCTCCGGCGCAGTTTTCTCAAGCGGCAAGGACGCCTGCTGGGTGCTCATTGCGTCGCGAGGCTCGGTGCTGACTTCAACTAACTGCGAAGCCGGGCTCGCTGCGGGCTTCGAAGCGGCCTTGTCGGCTGTCTCGGCGGCGCCAGTGCCGTCAGTCACAGGCATTGCAGGGGTCCCAAATACCGGGCCAGCAGTCTCGTCGATAGCCGACTGCGTCGCCGTCGCGATGATTGGCGCAATATCTTGCCGCTCAGGAGCATGTTGCTCAGTGCCCGTTTGCGCGAGACCTTGTTCGGTCGAGGTGGCGTCGGCGCTCTCCGCGTCTGCCTGATCCGCTCCATCGATGAGTTCAGCGCGGCCGGAACCCGATCGGCGGCCACCGCGACGACGGCGGCTGCGCGGACGCTTCTGTTCGCCATCGACGCCAAGCTGGCCATCGGCGCCTAGTTCCGCGCGATCTTCGCTCGCTCCCGTCGGCTCCGTCACCGTGGCCAGTGGCACTTGAGAGCTTCCAGCAATTGCTGTCGGCGTTGCGTCGGTTCGCTCAGTCTCGGCCGGGCTGGTTCGGCTGCCTGGGCTTCCTTTCAACTGGGGGGTATCGGTGGACACAGTTCCTGCGGTTTGCGCTTCAGTGGTGCTTTGACGACGCTCGCCGCGCTCGCGCCGCGGCGCCCGACCGGCGCGCGTCGCTTCAGCACTGCGATCTTGCGCGATGCTTTGTTCCGCGGACTGGGAACTCGGCTCATTCGCCGTAGCTCGATCATCGCGCGCGCGGGATTCCCCGCGCGGAGCACGGTCTTCGCGGCGTCCATCGCGATCGCCCGAACGAGGCTCGCGCTTTTCACGGTTCTCGCGAGATTCGCGGTCCGCTCCCCGGGCTTCACGACCTTCGCGACCCTCTCGATCGGATCCGCGACCACGACCGCGTCCGCCGCGGGTACCGCGGCGCTGCTCTTCGCGCGAGCGCTGACCGCCAGAGCCGGACGAATCCGCCTGAGTCAAGGCCGCATTTGCCGCCGAAGCGCTGCCAGTGGACCGATCACTGGACGGAGCCGACACGGGTTCGTTGGCGGCCGGGCGCCTGAACATCTTGAACAGGCGACCGAAGAAGCCCTCGCTGCTGGTGGACTGGTTCGCCGACTGGGTTGCCGCCGGCGCAGCAACAGCCGATTCAGTGGTCGCAGCATGCGTAACCGCCTGCACAGGCACCGGGGCAGGTTGCGCCGGCGTGACCCCTTTGACCATCGCCTCTTGACGCGGCTTTTGCGGGCCGAACTTGCTGTCGAGGTACGTGCTGTCCTCTGACGGAGCATCGACCGTCGCATAGCTTGCGCGATACGCGCTCAGGCGCTCATCATCGTGGCGCAGCCGCTCCAGCCGATAGTGGGGGGTCTCGATGTGCTTGTTCGGGATCAGAACGATTTCGACCTTGAGCCGCGCTTCCATCTTCGTGATTTCGGCGCGCTTTTCGTTGAGCAGATAGGTAGCGACATCGACCGGAACCTGCGCGTGCACGTTTGCAGTGTTCTCCTTCATCGCCTCCTCCTGAATGACGCGCAGAACGTGCAAGGCGGAGGACTCGACATCCCTGATCACGCCGGTTCCGTTACAGCGCGGGCACGTGATGTGGGTGCCCTCATTCAGTGCAGGACGCAGCCGCTGGCGCGACAGTTCCATCAGACCAAAGCGTGAAATCTTGCCGGTCTGGACGCGCGCTCTGTCGTAGTGCAGCGCATCTTTGAGACGCTGCTCGACGTCACGCTGGTTCTTGCTGCTCTCCATGTCGATGAAGTCGATGACGATCAGTCCGCCAAGGTCGCGCAGTCGCATCTGGCGGGCAGCCTCTTCAGCGGCCTCCAGGTTGGTGCGCAGCGCGGTTTCCTCGATGTCACCACCCTTGGTCGCTCGCGCGGAGTTGACGTCGATCGCGACCAGCGCCTCGCTGTGGTCGATGACAATCGATCCGCCTGAAGGTAGCGGGACAACCCGCGAATAGGCTGTCTCGATCTGATGCTCGATCTGAAACCGTGAGAACAGCGGAACGTCGTCCCGATAGCGCTTGACCCGTGTCACGTTGTCGGGCATCACGTGCGCCATAAACTGACGCGCCTGCTCGCAAATGTCTTCGGTGTCGATCAGGATTTCGCCGATATCAGGCGTGAAGTAATCCCGAATCGCACGGATCACCAGGCTGGATTCCTGGTAGATCAGGAACGCGCCAGGGCCTGAGCCTGCAGCGGATTCGACGGCACGCCAAAGCTGCAGCAGGTAATTCAGGTCCCATTGCAGTTCATCGGCTGTACGCCCGATTCCGGCGGTGCGCGCGATGATGCTCATGCCGTTGGGCACTTCGAGCTTGTCCATCGTCTCGCGCAATTCTTGCCGATCCTCGCCTTCGATCCGGCGCGAGACGCCGCCACCGCGCGGATTGTTTGGCATCAGCACCAGATAACGACCAGCCAGCGAGATGAAGCTGGTCAGCGCGGCACCCTTGTTTCCGCGCTCCTCCTTGTCGACCTGGACAAGGATTTCCTGACCCTCGGAAATTACGTCCTGGATGCGTGCGCGTCCGGCGTCCGAGCCTTGTTTGAAATACGACCGGGATATTTCCTTGAACGGCAAAAAGCCGTGGCGTTCCTCACCGTAGTTGATGAAGCAAGCCTCCAGGCTGGGTTCAACCCGGGTGATGACGCCCTTGTAGATATTGCTCTTTCGAGACTCGTGACCCGCCGACTCGATATCGATGTCGATCAGCTTTTGTCCGTCGACGATCGCGACCCGCAACTCCTCGGAGTGGGTCGCATTGAAAAGCATCCGTTTCATTCAATCTGCTCCAGTGCGCAGCAAAAGCACGGCTTGCGCGGACCGGCGGAACGCGCCCTGAAAGGGCGAACGGATGCGAGTGGCGGCCGATCAGGACGTGATCGGTATCCGCCCTGAGACGCTCGGTTGCTTCGAAAGGAATCGTAGTCCCCGCGAACCATGTGGCACGCGCGTCGTCGCATTGCGCGTCAGGCGCAGGCAACGGGCGAAAGCTCTGTTCGCAAATGGGATGGAACGCATTCTTCGCTAGGCGACGCCGCCAGCAGGCGACGCGCGGACGTCTGAAATGACTCGGGATCCGTTTGTTCCGCGTCCTCACGATTCGCGAGGACTGCGTTGATGTTCTTGTGTCTGCGGTCTATGGAACCCGGCGATCGTTACAATTCGCACTGGCGCTTCCACTACCGGGACAAGCAAAGTATAGCAAGATGAATGCCTTATCGACAAAAGCTGAAGCGTCGTCTGCACCAGGATCGCAGTACGGGGCGCGATCGCTGGTCCGGCATCTTGCAGTCGATGAGGATAACGGTGCTGGTCAGCGATTGGACAATTTCCTGCTTCGCCACTGCCGGGGTGTCCCCAAGAGTCATCTGTACCAGCTGATCCGTAGTGGCCAGGTCCGGATTAATGGCAAGCGCTGCAAGGCGGATTCGCGCCTGGAAATTGGCGACAAGGTGCGGGTGCCGCCAATATCCGGAGGTGCTCGCGCTGGCGATACGACGGACTCGTCAACGGTGCGTGCTGCAGGTCCACCGGTGCCAGCCGCCAAGTTCGATGTACTGTTTGAGGATGATCTGATCCTGGTGATCGACAAACCAGCCGGCGTGGCGGTTCACGGTGGCAGCGGAGTTGCCCACGGCGCGATCGAGCGTTTGCGCGCGGCCAGGCCGGACGCCCGGTTTCTGGAGCTCGCGCATCGGCTGGATCGCGAGACTTCCGGCGTGTTGATGTTTGGCAAAAAGCGTAGCTCGCTGCTGCATCTTCATGCGCAGCTGCGTGAGCGCCTG
>Ga0256361_1000032_pt1 | contig 13484 bp, 7 predicted proteins | sample MistaT_18_FD_186121 | JGI IMG/M metagenome (GOLD analysis project Ga0256361, IMG submission 186121) | Metatranscriptome of freshwater microbial communities from Mississippi River, Louisiana, United States - Miss_Law_RepB_8d (Metagenome... | ecosystem: Environmental > Aquatic > Freshwater > River ... | reverse complement strand
CGATTTTCCGGCGCCAACGCCACCGGTGATGCCCAGGGAGTTCATCTCAAGCAACAGGGCGCCGGGGAAACGATGTTCTCCCGGCGCCCTGGAATCGAACCCTGACCGGGTTCAGGGTTTGTAGAGGATGCGGTAGGTCTTGGCGCCGCTGCCCTGATCCAACGGATCGTAGAACTTGAGGACCTTCGGCGATGCCGAGGTGTTGGCCAACCGACTCAGCGGCGACCATTGAGGACCGACGGCAGGCTCCTGGGACAGGATCTGGTAGTCGGTGTGGGCGGCGGCATCCCAGGAGATCTCCAGATAGGGACGTCCCTGGAGCTCGACCGCCTTCGTGTTGACCACCGGACCGCTGAACGGGGTCGAATCGATGGCATTCACCAGACCGTCGCCGTCGGAGTCGAGCGAGACGGAATACCGGACCGCCCACGAGGTCTCCACCACCACGCCGTTGCCCAACTCGAGGGTGATCGGCCCACCGGCGGCATTGGCGATGCGGACCAGGCGAAGGCGACCGCCCAGCGCACCGTCGAGGACGGGACCGGACAACTCGATGCCATTGATCGACACGATGCTGTAGTAGAGCCGCATGTTGCTGTCGAAGCCCAGCGCCGAGGCGAGTCCCGAGGCGTCGAAGGTCTTGTTGGTGATGTTGAAGAACTGGCCGAAATCGCCATTGAGTTCGAGCCGCCGGGTATACAGGGCCCTCTCACCCGATCCCGAGGATCGGAGGTCGATCCGACCGTATTCACCGATGGTCAGGACCAGCGCGCCGATGGCGGAGTTGTTCACGAAGGCCGCAGCCTCCGTGCCCCGGTCGACACCCGGCCAGTCCACGGAACCCGTCTCGAACCGACCGGCACTCACCGAGAGGGTCAGTCCGCTGAGGTCGTTGGACTGGGCGTTGACCGGAACGTTCACACCGGCCGCGGCCACCACCAGCACCTTGCCGGCCGGCACCGTCCAACGGTCGGAGATGTCGAGCTTGACCAGGTTCGGGGTGCCGATGGCGCTGGCGTTGCCGACATCAAGGGATTTGGCGGAGATCGTGATGCGCCCACCGGCTTCGATGGAGTTCGTCCCGGTCAGGACGAGGTCGGCGGCGGCAAGGTCCAACACGTTGCCCGCCGCAAGGCGCCCGGAGTGGGCAAGGGTGGAGGCACCCAAGCCCAGGTAACCCGCCGAGAAGATCGCCCCGGAGTTCGTCAAGAAGGCCAGCGGACGGGTATCACCGACGCCCAGCGCCACCCGCTCGCCGAGGATGTCGGATTGATTGGAAAGGGTGCGAAGCGCAGGGAAGGTGCGTTGGGAAACTCCGAGGGAGCCGACCAGTTCAAAGGCGCCCTCATTCACCCAGTTCTCGGTGATCGGAGCGACCTGCTCGTTGCCGGCGACCTGAGACGCACCGGAGAAACCATCGGGATAATTGGGGGAGATGGCATCGACCTCGGGCACCTCATAGAGGACGGGGTCGACCGTGGTCAGGTTGGTCGCCCGGAGCTTCAGGCCGACCAGCTCCCCGGTCTGTTTCAACGGATCGATGTCGGCATCGATGATCATCACCCGGAAATGGGTGTCGGCCAGGAGGTTGGAGGGAGTGGCCGTCCCGGTTCCGGCATTCGGATCGGTGGTCGCGGCGGCGGCGGCGGGATCCGGGAACTCGGCGGAATTCGTCCACGACATGACGAAGACCTTGATCACGCCGGTCAGGTTCGGTTGACCGACCGGGTTCAGCCCGCGGTACACCAAGGTGCCGTTGGTGGAACCGAGGTCGTAATTGGCATAGGGAGCCGCGATGCTGGTGTTCGCCGAGGAGGTGACGTGCTTGGCCTGGAGATTCACGACTCCATGCGCGCGGATCCGGGTGTCCTCAAGCTTCAGGTTGTCGGCCTTGATCCGAACCCGACCCGCGAGGTTGGTGGCGAACCCGAAGGGCGACTGGGATCGGGCTCCTCCCACCCGACCACCGATGGCGCGGATGATCGAACCGTAGGTGCTGTTGGTGGGGTTGGGGATCTTGGAAGGCAACGAGGTGATGGCGAAGGAGTAGGCCATGTATTCGTTGGTGGAGACCAGATTCGTGTAGGCGACGCCGTTGGTCAGCAGGCCGAAGTATCCCGTCGTGAACAGATCCTTGGTGAAGGTGCTGTTGGCGCCCGATCGGGAATCGTTCAGATACTTGGACAGGAGGTTGGACCGGGAGAGCGGGTTCTGGGGATCCAGCTCGTTGCCCAATCGGGCCCGCTCGGCCCGGCTGATGGGAATGTTGACCCCGACATTGCGGGTGACCCGCATGTTGAAGGGCACCGCGGTCGCGGGGGAACGATAATCCCAACCGTAGATGTTGGTGGGAGAGGTGGTGAAGGTCTCGACGATCTGGATGCTCTCGAGATCCACCGACCCCGAGGTGTTGTTGGTGTTGAGGTACGCCAACGTGGCGCTGAGGCTCCGGGTCCCGTCGACGGATGCGGTGGCGAGGATGTTGGAGTTCCGGTTGATGATGAACACCGCGTTGATGCGGTTGTTCGTTGCGGTCAACTGGTTGGTCTGGATGTACGCCAAGGCGGGCACCGGAGGGAGGCCGGCGGTGGCGATGGAATCCGGAATCCAATTCCGCGGGTTGGCGACCGGATCACCGGGCACACGGTCGATGGCGGCCAGATAACCGATGTCGATGTTGGCCAGGATGTTGGTCACGACCACCGGGTTGGTGGCCGTCGGATAGGAGGTGGTGACGCGGCGCTGCGTCGCGAACGCACCGAACTCGACCGGCGTGTTCCAGTATCCCCAGTAGAGGTTTTCAATGCCACCGGGCATGTTGGCCACGGTGACGCCGCCTTCGAGGCTGGCGATCCGGCCGAGTTCGGGCAATTGACGGTTCAGGGTCGTGAGTGACGAACGGGAGAGGTCGACCTGTTGGCCTTCCGCCGACAAATCGCCCCAGAAAGAGACGGAGATGCGGCCGCGATTGACGATGTTGGTGGCGCTGAGCGTCAGGTAGCCGCCATCGCCGAAGGTGTAACCCTGACCCTCGGGATATCCGAGGGTGCGGATCGCTGAACCGATACCCTCGATGACGGCACGGTCGCCATTGACGATGCTGTGGCTGGGATTGCGGAAGCCACGATCATCGACCCGGACGAACTCCATGCCATAGGACGCACGGATCGTGCCCAGATTGGTGAAGGAGAGGGTGTTGCGGGTCGCGAACAAGTCGAAGGTGTCGGCGGAGAACGTGCCCGCGTTCAGGAAGGTGACGGCGTCGATCGGACGATCGACCGAATACTGCCCCCCGTTGTAGAAGTCCGCGGCCGACGCAGCCCAACCGCCGGCCAGCGCGAGGAATAATGATCGGACCATGATAAGGCTCTTGGAAAGGTTGAGGGTTTTCATCGGGCGGTTCAGTTGCGCCGCAGGTAGAGGGCGGCGGCCTCGAGATCCGAGAGCCTGCTGCCGACCGGATAGAGGACCGGAGCGTTGGTCGTTCCGTTGAAGGATCCCCAGAGGGATCCGGGTTGGCCATCCTGCTCGTCGGTGTTTCCGATGTTCAGGGAGTGGACCCCGACCTTGCTGAAGGTGTACCCGGAGACGGGTTCCACGTTGCCGGGCCCCTCGGCGAGGCCGTCGAGCGTGGCTCCGGTGTTGACGAAGGTGGGGAGGGTGAGGGCACCGATGAGGGGAACGTAGGTCGCGACTCCGAGATCACGGGCGCTGATCAGGATGTCGGGACGGGTGAGCACACGACTCACGACCTGGCGGATGACCACGCCGTTGGTGCTGACCACCTCGGGGTAGGTGACGGCGGCCTGACGGGCATTCTGCCGGAGCACCGGATCGGTGTTGACCTTGACGAACCGGACCCGATCGACACCGGCGCGGACACCGAGGTTCACCAACTGGAGGACATTGCTGGTACCGGTCGTGGCCACCGCCGTGGTGCCCACTTGGCCGGTGTCACCGGCGATGGTCCATGGGGATTCGAGGGCGCCGCCGCCGCCACCGCCGCCGCTCGAGACGCTGCCGCGGATGGATCCGGCGGGAGCCTGCTCGTAGTTCCGATTGGCGGGGTGGTACAGGTACCGGAGACCACCGGCGTCATCACGGGTCAATCCGGTGAAATAGCGTCCGGTGGTGTCGATGGCACGGCTCACCCGCTCGTCGCTGGTGATGAAGCTCGCCACGCTGATGGTCGACGCCAGGCTGACGTTCGGGTTGGCCGAGTCGACGGGGATCTCGCGGGCGTCGGAGAAGATGCGGGCGCCTGCGTCGTTGAAGATGTCGCGCAGGACGTAGGAGTACAGGGTTCCATTGATGTACCGGCTCGGACGCCCGGAAACAGGATCGTAGTTGAAGTTGACGACCGAATACCGGATGGGATCGACAGCCCTCGCACGGATGGACCAGCACCATCGCTCGGGGGAGGTGAGACCCATCGTGGCGAGGATCTGGCCCATCAACTGGGTCTTGAGGTCGAGCAGGCCCAGCGCGGCAGCGGTGGGATTGACGCCGTCGGCCTTGAGGGGGAACTCCTCGAGGTTCTGGCTGAATGCGGACACGTTGGTGATGCTGTTGAACACCTCGAAGGCCTCATCGACGGCACGGGCTCCATCGACCCCGAAGAACTCGAGGAAGGAACCATCGATGCCGTAGGTGACGATCGGCGTGCTGAGGCGGTATTCGTCGCCGCGGAGACGGGGTCCGCCGTATTCGGGAGCCGAATCGGGGATGTTGTAGCCGAGGTCGGGCGCCTGCCACCCGACCATGGGGCCCAGGAGCGAGAACGCGCTGGCCGACAACGCGCCGAGCATCAGGGCGACGAGGGTGGCGATGGATTGGGTCGTGCGCATGGTCAGCGATCAGATTGGACGCGGAAATAGGACTGGGCCGCCGCCACCGCATCGATGGACGCCGACTGCTGGGAGGAGGTTGCGGTCTGTTCGGCCTGAACCTCGGTCCAGTGGACGAGATCGTTGGAGGTCTCGAGGCGGTACCGGGTTCCAACCGTGGTCTCCCAGGTGATCTTCAGCTTGTGACGGGGAACACTGGTCACCCTCCGGAGGTCGCGCGCGTTGAGATCGACCCCGGTGGCGATGCCCGCGAAGTCGCTCCAGACCGCCCGGTAACCGGTGGAGGTGGCCGCGACGGTGGGCGAGAATTGGTCGTTGCGACGGGTCTGGTTGAGGAGGATCTCCTCGCCGGAGGCTCGTCCGGACGCGTCGATGGATCGGGCGGCGATGCCCAACCCGGAGCCGTCGGCACCGCGACTGGTCCAGACGGCCATGGCGCCCTCCTGACCCGAGGCGAGCCGCACCCCGTTCTGGTCATGGACCCGGTACTCGTTGAGGGTTGCCGGGGATGCCAGGACGACTCCGGAAGCCGAGAGCGAGGCGAAGCGGACATCCCATGAGGAACCGCCTGCGATGTCGAATTCGGACCAGGCCACGGTCCACCGGCCGGACGGCAGGCTGGCGACGGACGGGCGGTCGCAGGGAGAGGCCGAGGCGTTCAGCCAAAGCGGGGAGACGGCCGTTCCGTCGGCGCGGAGGATTTGCGCGAAGATGTCGGAGTTGGCCTCGCGGCGGGTCGCCTCACCCCCAAGGTCGAGGATGTCCGCGGAAGCCTGTTCGGCCACCCAGGCGATCGCGAGGTCTCCGTTGGCCAAGGGGGCCAAGGCCGGCGAGCGGTCGACCAGAGCCGATGTTCCGATGACCCGGCGGGCGGAAACGGGGCTTCCGGAGCGGTCGAAGCTCTGGACCTGAACCTTGGAGGAGACACCATCGACCCCCACGGACTGCCATGCGACCGCGAAACCCCCTGCGGCGAGTTCGACCACAACCGGTGAGGAGTGGCTGCCTTCCGGCCCCGCGGCGGCGATCACCCATTCGTCACCCTGGGGGGCGCCGGTGCGGGACAATCGGCGCGCGTGGATGGACTGGCGGCCGGCCTTGCCCGATTGCCAGACGACCACCGCCGTTCCGTCGGCCGCGACGGACACCACGGGATTCTGCTGATCGAAGAGCGCCTGCTGATTGACCCGGTGGATCTGAGGGTTGGCCGACCCGCTGTTGAGGTTGTACACGCGGGATCCGATGCCCATGCCCTGACCGTCGATGGCGTTGTCGTGCCAGACGACAAAGGCGGTGGATCCGGACGTGGCCACGGAGGCACCCACCTGATCACCCACCAGCCCGACCGGAGACGAGGCGTTCGGAAGGATGCGGAGCTCGCCGCCGGCAACCTCGACGGAGGCCGGGGCCACCTCCTGGATGGTCAACCGGGGAGCCGGCGAGGCCAGACTCTGGCCCAGCGCCGAGCCGGCCAGACCGACGAGTGCGGCAAGCCCCATCGGCTTCCAGAGGGATCGGCTGTCTTCGATTAGGTTCATGGATGGTTCGCCCCGGGGCCTTGGGGGTCCCACGGGCAGTTCAATCATTCACCGCGCTGACTGTTGCTGGATGGAAACGCCGTCGATCAGAATGCCGTCTGGTTGACGATCTTCTTGGGTGGGGTCGTGGTGGGATCGAAGGGGAGGTTCTCCGGGTCGTGGATGCGCTTGCCACCGGCATCGACGATCGTGGCGGTGACGAAGATCATGAGGTTCTTCTTCACGGTCCGCGAATTCTCGCTGCGGAACAGACGCCCCAGGACCGGCACATCACCGAGGACCGGGACCTTGTCCCGGGACTTCACGTTGTCTTCGGCGATCAGGCCACCCAGCGCTACGGTCTGGCCGTCCCAGACGATGGCGCTCGTGGTGACCATGCGAACCCGGAGACGCGGGAGCGGGAGGTAGGCCGTCCGGCTGATCGGTGAGCTGCCGGAGGTCAGGCCGAGGATCTGGGGAACGAACGGACCCGGATCGTCGTAGCCGATGAACTCGGTGATGGTCGGGAGGATGGTCATCTGGATGGTCTCATCGTCCGAGGAGACGTAGGGAATCACATCGAGAACCGGACCGAAGGGCTGGGAGACGGTTCCGGGAAGAATGAGGTTGATCGCCGCCTGATTGACGTTGTTTCCGACGCCACCACCGCCAACTCCACCCCCGATACCACCGCCACCGCCCTGGCCGCCGCCGCCACCGCCACCCTGGTTGTTGAGTCCGGTGGCGATGGTGCGCACATCGGACACCTCGACGTGGGCCTGACGGCCGCTCAGAGTGGTGACCTTCGGTGCGGAGAGCAGATCGACGCCATCCCGCTGCTCGAGGGCGCGGATGACCACCTTGAATTGGGGATCGGTCAGGATGCCGGTGAGGCTGAACACCTCGGGGATCTTGCCGCTGTCGGCCGTGGTGTTCCGGAGGCCGGAGGTGACCAATTGATCGTTGGCCCCGGGTGCCGCCAGACCGGCGGCGCTGGTGCCCGGGAACACGCCGCCCGGGAGGATCTGGGAACCGTCCACCGGCGAGGTGCTACCCGGATTCGCGGCCGACGGTTGGCCGGTGTAACTCGGGGCGCTGCCGCCCGAAAGCCCCAACCGTCCACCGCCGATCAAGGTGTTGCCCAGCAACCAATCGAAACCCAGCGCCTTGCTGTCGGTCTGGTTGATCTCGGCGAAACGGGCTTCGATCTCCACCTGAGGGGGAAGGACGTTGAGGATCTGGATGGCCTTCTCGATGACATCGAGGTCCGAGAGGGTCGCACGAACGAACAGGATGCCGGTTCGGTCGTTGAAAAAGAGGGCCTTCTGATCCTGTTCCCAGGGAGCAACGCCTGCAGGATAGATGCCGCCGGGACCGCCCATGCCGCCCATGCCGCCGGGGCCACCCATGCCGCCCATGCCGCCCATGCCACCCATGCCGCCCATGCCGCCCATGCCCATGCCGCCCATGCCGCCACCCATGCCACCCATGCCACCGCCCATACCACCGCCCATGCCGGGCATCATGGTCATCGGGAAGTTGAGTCCGCAGGCCATGAAGAACTGGCGAACCATCACCTGGACATTCGCGGTGAGGTTCGTGCGGGTGACACCATTGATGCCCGAGCCACCGCCGCCACCGCCCATGCCACCGCCACCGCCACCGCCCATGCCGCCGCCGCCCATGCCGCCCATGGCGCCCATGCCGCTGACTTCGACGCGAGGAATCGTGAACACTCCTCCCTGACCACCGCCGGCGCCACCACCTTGGCCGCCGCCGCCACCACCACCACCCTGACCCCCCTGACCGCCCTGGGCGACCGCCGGGGTCATGCCGGTGACGCTCTCAAGACCCTCCATGAAGGTGTTGGGGTTGACGCGCCACCAGCGGGAGTGGAGCTGCGAGGCCTCGGGGAGGCGATAACGGAACATGATACCCCACTCCTCGACGGAGTACTTCAGGGGCTTCTCGGCCACGTTGACGATGATCTCGAGAACATCGGCGAGACGGAGGTCGCGCAGAGCGGGATTGATGCGCACAGGCACGTTGTTCAGGTCGATGGGCTCGGCAGCCTGCTGCGTCGCTGCAGGGGCGCCGGTGGCCGGATCGACACCACCCATTCCGGGAACGGACAACGGCTGGTCGGCCTGGGAGTTGACCACGTAGGCGATGCCCTTCTTGTCGGGATCACGCAAGCGGGTCTGCTCGTCGAGGTACTTCACCACTTCGCCCAACGGCAAGCCGTCGAACTTGATCTCATTGATCCGGATCGTGTCCAGCTTGTGGTAGATCGCCTGACGGCCCGCGCCCGTGTAGACACGGTTGGTCTTCGCGAAGGGATTGGAGATGGGCAACTTGGACTTGGGCTGCTCCCAGTACTGCTCGACCTCGAGGAGCTTGTCCTTGTCGGTGAGCAGCTTCTCGCGATGGGCGCGGGTGTACTTGGATTCCCGGATGATGTTGAGGTACTGGTAGGCGGGCCCGTTGTCGGGATCGAGCTTGATCGCCTCCTGGAGCTTGGCCTCGGCGCGGTCGAAGTGACCCATCTCGAAGGCCAACTTGCCATCCTGCACGGCGATCGCGGCGGTGAGCTTGTTGGTCTTGTCCTGACCGACATGGCTCAGGGCCTCCTCGGAGGGCACCCGGCCGACCAGGTTGGCGAGACGCTGGTCGTTCTCGCGCTTGAAGTTCTTGGCCTTGATGTGGTTCGGATCGACCTTGAGAAGCCGCTTGACCTGCAGGTCGGCCTCCTTGTAGTCGCCGGCTTTCGCGGCACCGTAGGCGAGGGCCAACCGGGTGGACGTGAATCCCTCGATCGTGGCGGCCCGCTCCTTCTCGACGCTGGAGCCGAGTTCCTCGGTCAGATTCCAGGCGTCCTCGTAGGACTTGGCGGCCGAGACCAGATCGCCCTGCTTGGCGGCGGTGGCGGCGGCCTCCAGCGTCTTGCGGAGGACGATGGCTTTTTCTTCGCGCCGTACGGCGATCTCACCGGCCTCCTGCGCGGCGACGCGGATGGAGGCGGCATCGAACGCGGCAATGAGTGCGACGAGACTCAGGATCTTCGAGACTTTCGTCATGGGTTTCTTCACGGGTTGGGCTGAAATGGGCATGGAACGAGCCGGTTATGGGATTACCTCGCCACGGTGGTTCGAACGGAATTGGGCGCGGACACTACTAGTTCGTCTTTCTCGATGGCAACAATCTTGTAGACCGCGCCGGAGAGCGTGATGGAGTCGCCGACCCGCTTCTGGGGGTAGTCGCGGCGATCGGCCTCGTAGCGGAGGTCGGCGGAGTATCCCTGGGTGCGGCGGAAGCTCTTGCCCTTGGAGAGATTGAAGGTCTCGCGGGTCGAGATGAGCTCGCAGATGAAGTTGGTGGGGGCGTCCTTGGGACCTTGGACCTCGACGAGGCGGAAGAGTTGATCCTTGTTGTCGGAGCCCACGGCCACCGACTCCACCATGGCGCGCCGGGCATTGACGGTCTTCTCGTAGTCACGGCGGACCGAGAACTGATAGCGCGGGGAGTCCGGGGTTCCGGCGACCTGTTCGAACGCGATCTCGAGCACCAGGTCATGGGAGGCGACATACGACAACCCCGCCGCACCGGTATCGGGACGGGGACGGGTGGGCTCCAACCGTCCGCCCGCGGCTCGGGCCCAGGTGATGGGGTTGAAGGTGTAGTGGTCGGCGGCGGCCAGGACCGTGGGAGCACGACCGGTGACCCGCTTCAGCGAGGCCTGGTTGGTCTCCAGATTCTCTGGGACCAGCGGCTTCTGCTTGGCCCCGGCGAACTGCTGGAGCGCGGTCTCGAGGTCCGTCCGGATCTGGGACACCGCGAAGACCAGGAAGACGGCCAGACCGGCGACGGCGAGGAGGACCACGCCGAGCACCAGCTTCTCGTAATGTTTCTTGATGAATTCCATGGATTCCGGGAATTGCGGCCTAGCGCCGGGTCGCTTTCGGAGCCTGGGCTGCGGCTGGAGGCGGGGCCAATCGAACCACCTCGAAGCCCAGAGTGACCTTGATCGGCTTCTGCTCGAGGACGATGTCGCCCACCTTGCCCGATGCGGCAGGTTGCGCGGCCGACGGCTGGGTGGTGGGGGGCTGGGTTCCCATACCCGGGCGGAGGCCATAACGACTCATAAGGGCCATCATGCCCATCGCGGGGTTGGGTTGGGCCGCATCGGCGCTTCCTTCGGCACCATCGGCCGACGGGCGCTCGACATTGATCGTCTTGAGGACGTAGGCATTGGAGGCGGCCACGAGCCGGCTCAACACCTCGCCCAATTCGGAGCTGAAGCACTGAAATTGCACCTCGTACGGATGGATTCCCGCCGCGACGACCGAGTTGGTGCCCACCTTCTTGGACAGGATGTCGCCGCTCCCGGCGGTCTCGTTGGTGCCGATGGCGGTGCGCTTGATGGAGACCAAAGAGTGGATCTTGGAGGCGAAGAGGATGTCGGTGAACTCGCGGATGTCGGTCAGGGCCAACGCGAGCGGTTGCAGGGTGTTGGGGGCCAAGCGCAGCTCCCGGCGCTGCGTATCGAAGGTGAAGTTGTACTTCGAGCCCGAGCCCGAGCCGGAGGGGAGCTTGACCCCGCGGCGCTCGGCCGAACGCTCCAGATCGGCGATGGTGCGGGTCAGCAGGGCCTTGAACGAGGCGTCATCCAGAGCGGTGAAGGTCGGATACTGGGAGAAGGTGGCCAACGATTCGGCCTTGAGCTCGGCGACACGGACCTGCTCGGCCTTGGCCAACTCGATGTTCTTGGCATTCGGGTAGGGCTCGCGCTTGACCAGCGTGTCGTACTCGTTCTTCTTGGCCTCGAGTTCACCGTTCGCGCCCTCGGCCTCCGACTGGGCCGACAACAGGTAGACCGCCCCGCCGATCAGCAGGGCCACAGCCACGGCCAGGCTGATGACGAAGGCTAGGTTGCGCTTGATCCAGGACATATCAGAGCTTGATGGGGCGCTTGAGCTTGACCTTCAGGGGGAAACTGAAGGTGGGAGTGGAGTCCTCGACCTGCTCGAGCTGACCGGAAAGCTGGGTCTCCGACGCATCGAAAAGAGGACTGGACTTGGCCATTTTCTCGAGGTCGTAGGCGATCTGACCATTGGCCTCCTGCTTGACGCGCTGGAGGTTGACCGCGCGGATGTTGAGCGTGAGGATCGCCACCTCGTTGGTGTTGGCGGCCTTGGCCTTGGCACCGCCGCCGCCACCCGCAGTGGCTGCTCCGTCGCCGCCAGCCCCGGCTTCGCCACCCTCGCCGGCCGGAGCGGCCGTCTTGGGCAGGAGACCGTACCGCATCATGAGCTCACGGCTCATGGCGGGGACCTTCGGACCCTCCTCCTCGGTGGAGGCCACCTCCTGCTTGGGGGGCTCGGTGGAATAGAAGGTATCGACCCAGACGCCGACCGGCACACCCAGACGCTGGGCCGACTCGACCTCGGTGGCCCTCACGATGCGGCGGACCTCGGCGAGGATGTCGGGCCAGTAGGCCCTTTCGTGGAGCCAGGCTCCCAGTTGGTCGGTCTGCTTTCGGACCTCGGACAGCTTCGACTCCTCGGACTTGAGGGAGGTTTCGACGCGTGCGAGCGGTTCGACCTTCTCGGAGATGGTGGCCAAGCCGTCACGGCGGACGGTCGCGACCTTGGCGTAGAAGAGGCCCGCCGCCCAGACCCCCGCGGCGGCGACGAACGCGGCGGCGACGAGGTAGGGCTTCTTGGCGTTGAACTCCTGACGGGTCCGCGAGCTCTTGGGCAGCAGGTTGAGCTCGACCGGGCAATCGGCGATGTTGCGCAGGCCAAGGCCGACGACTTCGCCAAAGAAGGACGCCGAGCGCTCGAGCTCCTCGACGTTGACCGACGGGTCGATCTGGACGTTGCGGAAAGGACTGAAGTACTCGACAGGGAGGTTGAGCTTCTCCTGGAAGAACTCGGCCGAATAGGCCATGATGGACCCACCGCCGCAGAGGTACACCCTCTGGGGCGCGGCCCCGCCCTGCTGGGTCCGGTAGAACTGGATGGTCTGGTTGACCTGCATGTGCAGGCGGGTCAGGACGTTGCGCGCCACCTTGGACACGGCGGCGACCTTCGGATCATCGGGCTCCTCGTAGGCGCCGCCGAGACTGACGAAACCCTGGCCCACCTTGAACTTCTCGGCCTCGGCGAAGGGCACCTTGGACTCGGCGGAGTATTCCTGGGTGATGGTGTTGGCCCCCACCGGGACGGTGCGGACATAGAACTTGTTCGCCTCGAAGAGGAGGACGTTGCTGGTCTTGGCGCCGATGTCGATCAGGAGGCTGCAGCCCTCGACATCGCCGTAATTGTAGCGGAAGGCGTTGGCCAGTGCCGACATCGAGGCGTCGACCACCTCCATCTTGAGCCCCACGGACTCGCCCACCGCGAAGAGCTTCTCGACGACGTCGGCCTTGATGGCCACCAGCAGCACCTCACGGGCGCCATCGGCGGCGGTCCCGAGGATCTGGTGGTCCCAGGCGCTCTCGGCCAGCGGGAAAGGCACATTCTGCTGGGCCTCGTACTGGATGATCTGGGAGATCTTGGAGGCGTCGACCGGGGGCAGTTTGACGAACTTGGAGAAGACCTGATAGCCGGGGGCCGAGATGTTGGCCTGACGCGACACGAACCCGCCCTCGGCCAGCAGTTCGGTGAGCGCCCGCTTGAGGACGCCGTCGCGGGCGGCATCCTGGGAGCCCGGAAGACCGAGAGCGCGGACCCCGAAACGCAGGAGTCGCAAACCACCGCCGTCGGCCGGCTCGAATTCAGCGACCTTGAGGGTCCCCGCCCCGAAGTCGATCCCCAGAAACGTCTTGGCTTTTAGCATTTGGCCTTTGGCACGATTCGCGTGGAAATTTGAGGCCCCCAAGGACCAAAAAAATCGCTCGAGCAAGGTGGGCCCAGCGGCGAGCGATCACGGATGTAGCGGCTTAGCTAAAGAAAGCGGATGGAAGGGTCAAACACAAAAGACGGAGCCACTCCGAAACTTGTTAACACGTGTTGACGAAAACCGGTGCGCACCCGGCGATCCGAGGCAAAAAAAGTCGGTGGAAGGACCGGCCGCTCAGGCGGGTTCGGCGCACAGCGATTCGATCTGGAACTCCCGG
>Ga0256361_1000030_pt1 | contig 13847 bp, 12 predicted proteins | sample MistaT_18_FD_186121 | JGI IMG/M metagenome (GOLD analysis project Ga0256361, IMG submission 186121) | Metatranscriptome of freshwater microbial communities from Mississippi River, Louisiana, United States - Miss_Law_RepB_8d (Metagenome... | ecosystem: Environmental > Aquatic > Freshwater > River... | reverse complement strand
GATGTTCGTCGCGCCACTGTACATAGGCCTTAAATCTCAACGTCTTCTGATTCTGATTTTACTCGGCTTAATTGGTATCTATCTCTGCGGGCAGTACCCGTTCATGACGGCCAACACTCCCATCTCAGCCTCACTAAGCTACGGCTCAGCAAGCCTATCCCTAGCGCTAACTAGATTCGGGATCTCAATTCCGAGCTTTCTCTTAACGGGCTCGCTTATTATTGCAGCGATCTCGTTGGCAACTACTAGCTTAATCGCGATGCCGTGGTCGAAGCTGATTGCATCCCATCCGCAAGGTCGTCACTATCTAATCGGCAGCCTGATATACATAGCATCGTACTCATTGACGTCAAATTGGGATTACCGCCTAATCTTTATACTTCTTTGTATACCTTTCCTCCATTCCTTATCCAGTCCAATCATCAAGTACTTCTCCCTTTGCTCGGTCATCCTTGCAATGAATCAATTAATTCTCACAAAACTCGCTGGGAGGGCTGGAATGAGCATAAACATAGTGGCGAAACTGGCATTGTTCACGCTGTTCGCGGCAATACTGATAAAACTGTGCCAAGACTGTCTCAACTTCGTCATTGGATTACGAGCTGATGGGGTCGATCAAGACAAATAATTAACCTCTCTTGATCAAAATCTATAGTGACCGAAAGCACACTGTCTTGCACCGCCTCTTCTGGATCGCGAATATTGTATGTCAACCCTGAGCCGAGATGACGCAGTGATTCGGCCCTGCATCCGAAGCTCGGAAATAGGAGAAGCTCGGCTCCACCGTAACGTACCCAGTTTGGGCTGGAAATAGTTCCCACACCGAAGTCAACGCCAACCTCGCATTGCCTCACCCACCGTCCAGATAAATATCGAACAACCCAACGTGCCCAGCGGTCAAACGATTCTCATAGTGCCCTAATACCGCACCATAATCAAAGACACGTCTCGAACACAATACACGCCCTTACGTCATACTCGCTTATACTCCTCACTCTATCACTGAATCGAGCATTCCCACACCGAGCGGCACCAAGGCGCAGCGCAAAAAACATGAGTGCCCCTCAACTTCTCTCCAAGCAACCAACGACACTTCCACGTCAGGAAACAAAGCATGCTTTTAACAACGCCGAAGCAATCCGATGAGCTGTGGCGGGACCGACCGGTATTCGTCACAGGCGGAACCGGCCTCCTCGGCAGCCGCTTGATAAAAAGGCTTCTAGACCGACAAGCGAAAGTGATCTGCCTCGTCCGGGACTGGGTCCCCGATTCGGAGCTGGTGACCTCGGGCAATCTTAGCCGAATCACGATTGTTCGAGGCGATACGGTCGATCAAACATGCATCGAACGTGTTCTCAATGAATATGAAATCGACACCGTATTTCACCTCGCAGCGCAGACGATCGTCGGGATTGCCAATGACAACCCTATTTCGACTTTTGAAGCAAACGTAAAGGGAACATGGACCACCCTAGAGGCGTGTAGGCGGAGCCCAGCCGTGAAAAGCGTGGTAGTAGCCTCTTCCGATAAAGCTTATGGCGAACACTCAACTCTGCCGTACCACGAAGAGGCCGATCTCAAGGGCCGCCATCCTTACGATTGCTCCAAGTCCTGTGCCGATCTTATTGCACAATGTTACGGCCACACTTATAATCTTCCAGTCGCAGTGACCCGATGTGGCAACCTGTATGGGCCAGGCGACCTAAACTGGAACCGACTCATTCCCGGAACGATTCGATCCATCCTTCGTGGCGAAGCGCCAATCCTGAGAAGCGACGGCACCTTTATACGGGATTACTTCTTTGTCGACGATGGTGCGAACGCCTACATAACGCTTGCAGACGCCTTGCGAGATCGGGAGGATCTAAATGGACAAGCATTCAATTTCTCGAATGAAATACAGATAACTGCCATCCAACTAGTCAACCGAATCCTAGCGATAATGAATTCCAAGCTCGAACCTTTAATCCTGGACAACGCGAAGAACGAAATACGCCATCAGTACTTAAGCGCGGCTAAAGCTAGAAGCGTCTTGAACTGGTCGCCTCTCTATGAGCTCGACACAGCACTCACGACCACAATCGAGTGGTACAAGGGCTATTTTAGCAAATGACCAAGGAAACCGACTTCTCCGACAGTCCTATTCTTGTCACGGGGTCCACCGGATTCATCGGAGCCGCTTTGGTCCGTCGGCTTAGATCTATGGGCCAGAACATAGTTGGGATCTCTCGGCATGGTGGTGATGGAATCAGCTGCGATCTAACAAATTCAGAACACCTACACGAGGTCATCAAACAGTACAAGCCTAAAACAGTATTCCACCTCGCCGGATACGTAACCGGACGCCAAGACGCTACTCTCGCACTACAGATGATTCGGCAAAACGAATTAGCACTCGTTAATCTGTTAACCGCCCTCTTGCAAGAAAAGTGCAACAGGATTGTACTCGCCGGGTCGGTAGAAGAAAGCAGTGAGGCGTCTCCGTATGGTGTGTCAAAGAGATGCGCAGCAGCTTGGGGAAAGTACTTTCACCGCGAAGCACAGCTGCCGACGGTACACTGCCGCATACACCACTCATACGGGCCAAATCAAGATCCGACGAAACTCATACCTTACATCATCAATAAACTCCTCTCAGGGGAGCGTCCGGAAATTCATAGCGGACAGCGAATGTGTCGCTTCGTTTACGTCGATGACGTAGTCAATGCTCTGCTAAAAGCCGCAAAAGCGACGGACCTGCCCGGGAAAACAGTGGACGTACATGGAAAGCCCACAACCATCTCCAACGTCGCATCATTATTGGAGTCCATTTGCTCCAGTCCGACACTGTACGACCGTGATCCTCAGACAACAACGCACGAAGACACGATAGGCGAATTCGCACAACCAACCACGTGGGCGTGGGACCCAAAAGTGTCATTAGAGAAAGGTCTCACCAGAACCGTTGCATGGTATCGAAGGAAAAAAGGGGCCTAAAGTGACAAGCCACGTAATAAGACAACAGATTCATCAACTCGTTCAACAATACTTCGATGCAGCCCATTCGAGGCCAGCGCCTTTTGTACCAGGAGTGTCGCATGTGCCGGTTTCCGGACGTGTCTTCGACGGCGAAGACGTCAGGGCGCTTATAGACAGTAGCCTGGATTTCTGGCTGACCACGGGGCCACACGCAGAGGCTTTCGAGAGAGATCTCGCCAAGTTTGTAGGCGTACGTCATGCACTGTTATGCAACTCAGGTAGTTCCGCCAATCTGCTTGCTGTTAGTGCATTGACATCACCGACATTAGGCGACCGACGCCTTCGCCCAGGCGATGAAGTGATAACAGTCGCCGCTGGGTTCCCGACGACCGTGAATCCTCTCTTCCAAAATCAGTTAGTACCTGTTTTTGTGGATGTCGATCCCCTTACGCACAACGCCAACGCCGACCTAGTTCATGCGGCGATCACGCCGAGAACCAAAGCAATCATGTTGGCGCATACGCTCGGGAATCCATTTGAAGTCGATAGAATTGTAGAAATTGCCAAAAAACACCAACTCTGGTTGATTGAAGACAACTGCGATGCTCTAGGTTCACAATATGCAGACGGTCTCACCGGTTCGTTTGGTGATATCTCAACTGTGAGTTTCTATCCCGCTCATCATATTACGACGGGCGAGGGCGGCGCAGTGTTCACAAATAATGTTCGCTTGAAGCCCATCATCGAGAGTTTTCGCGACTGGGGCCGAGACTGCTGGTGCGCACCTGGTCAAGACAACACCTGCGGCAAGCGCTTTGGATGGGCTCTGGGGTCGTTGCCGTATGGGTATGATCACAAATACACTTATTCACACATCGGATACAACCTGAAAATGACAGACCTGCAGGCCGCGATAGGCCACAGTCAGTTGAAAAAACTTCCTGATTTCATCCACCGGCGAAGAAAAAACTTTGAAACTCTCCGATCCGGAATTGCCCCTCTGGCAGAATTCTTTAGGCCAACATCGCCGACGCCTAAAAGTCATCCTAGCTGGTTTGGATTTCCAATCACCGTTCAACCACAGGCTCCGTTTTCCAGAGAGGAACTCCTTTGCTTCCTTGCGGCAAGAAACATCGGTACCCGGCTGCTGTTTGCAGGAAATTTGGTGCGTCAGCCAGCTTATGGTAGCGCTGACTATCGGGTCTCGGGAGACCTCAGGCACACCGATATTGAGATGACCTCGACACTGTGGCTAGGAATCTTCCCGGGACTAACCGACCAGATGTTGGACTTCGTAATTGCCTCGCTCCATGACTTTGTCAAGGAACAAACGCTATGAGGTGGTTGATTACTGGAGGCTGCGGATTCGTCGGCACCAATCTGGCACATTATCTGCTAGATCGCCGTCACGAAGTGGCGATTTTGGACAACCTTAGCCGGTTCGGGTCCCGATCGAACCTCGAATGGCTGCGAAGTCGCCACCCACAGTGCACGTTTATCATCGACGACGTGCGTGATCCTCTATCGATCAGCGAGGCGATCAGGTTAAATCGCCCGGCCGCTATTGCGCACCTAGCAGGCCAGGTAGCGGCAACGACAAGCATTGAAAAGCCCCGAATAGATTTTGAGATAAATGCCGGAGGTACCTTCAATGTAATGGAAGCTGTCCGACGTATCTGTCCGGATGCTATGGTATTCTTCAGTTCAACAAATAAGGTATATGGATCGTTAGAAACCGTAAGAACTGAACAGAGAGAGACCCGTTATGTTTTACCGGACTACCCCGACGGGTTAGATGAAACCCTTCCAGTAGACCCGTCAACCCCGTACGGATGCAGTAAGGCCGCAGCGGAACACTATGTCAGAGACTACTATCGAATGTACGGCATACGCACAGTTGTCTTCCGTCACTCTAGCATGTATGGCGGGAGACAATATGCCACGAGCGATCAAGGGTGGGTTGGCTGGTTCTGTCAGCAGGCGCTGAGAATGAGGGAGGTAAGTGCCGAGCCCTTCCCTATAGCCGGAGATGGAATGCAGGTTCGAGACTTACTACACGCGGACGATCTTGTGAAATGTTACGAACACGCCGCGCACAACATCGAAAGCGTAGCCGGGACGATCCTGAATATTGGTGGGGGACCTGAAAACTCGATGAGTCTCTTGGAGCTGTTTGCATTCCTGGAAGATCGCCTCCACATCCGGATGGCATTCGAGAAAGGAGCATGGAGGACAGCAGACCAGAAGGTGTTTGTCGCAAAATGTACAAAGGCTGCTAGCCTCTTAGGCTGGAGACCCCTGGTGACTTACGAAAGAGGCCTTGAACAGGCTATTGAATGGGCCCTCTCCCTTACTCACTAACACCAGCCCAGCGCCTACAGGAGCAGTCAAATGCCGATCACGCACCTTAGAATGCACCTCAAAGACCCGGAAACAGTCGAGGCAGCAAAGACTCGACCAAAACGTACCTAATTGTCTCATTCGCATAAGTCCGCTCTAAACACCTACCGATCTACATACCTTACGTCTGGCAGAGGGAGAGGTTGATCATTGCGCCATCGCGAGTCCCTCTACAAAAGTGAAGAGATGTCGCTGCGAAAAGCAGAGCAGCCAGCAGCACCCCTTAAAAAAGACCGGTTCGTTCGACCCCAAACCAGTGATGATTGATCTATCTGTTGTGATCCCCGCCTACCGCGAGGCCCAAGCCCTGGCTACACTCTTGCCGTCCCTGCGCGCCGTGGTAACTCGGCTCAGTCCATCTCACGAAATCCTTATCGTTGACGCAAAGGATCCAGTCGACAACACTCAAGAAATTTGCGCCCGAGAGGGGGTCCGATATCTCCAGAGGGGGGCTGGGAATCACTATGGCGATGCGGTGCGAACTGGAATCGCCGGGGCTAGCTGGCGCTATGTACTATTTATGGACGCGGATGGTTCACATAATCCTTCGCAACTGCATCTGCTATGGGAACGTCGTCATAGCTCCGATATGGTGATAGGATCCCGCTACATCGCGGGCGGCGAGACCGAAAATCCGAAGGTTCTCATTGCGATGAGTTGGATTGTCAACATTACATATAGCTATATCTTCAAGTTGACAGTGCGAGATGTCTCTAATAGCTTCCGGTTGTACCGCGCTGATTACCTGAAGGCGATGCCTCTCCGGTGTAACCATTTCGATATCATCCAGGAGATCCTAATTCGGGCGACGCGCCGAGGACCAATGCGCGTCGTCGAGGTTCCAATTCGGTTCGAAAAGCGGAAGGCGGGCGAAAGCAAACGTAGTCTTCTGCGCTTTGCTGTCAGTTATCTGTCGACCATTGTAAGGCTAGTCCGGTACTGCTCCAGTGAATAAATATGCCGGGCGGTCGCGAGTGATGAATGTGCTGCGGTTGTGTGGGCACATGTGTGTAACGTCTTGGTGTTCGAAGTGAGAGCAGACGAACGACATTACGCGCTCTGGACTAACAATTGAAAGACGATCGAAGCTCGCCTAACAACGTTAGTCACTACGCATACCCATTCATTCGTGATAGCCATTTCCCACAGCGCGAGCGTTCCTTTTCGCACGCGGTTACACTCTTATTACCGCAAGGCTTGGCAATTCAGCCTGACCGAAGATGACAGGTGCGAAGAAGTGGCGCAAACAGAAGGAGCATGAACGTTGCAGACAATCATACTAGCCGGCGGTCTCGGGACGAGGCTGTCAGAGGAAACAGTTTCGAAGCCGAAGCCCATGGTGGAAATCGGCGACCAGCCAATCCTATGGCACATAATGAAGTCGTATGCCCGCTTCGGATATGAGAACTTCCTGATTGCCCTAGGATACAAAGGTGAGGTAATAAAGGACTATTTTCTCAATTACCGGAATCGCCGAAACAGCGTCTTTATCAGACTCACGACGGGTGAGATTCGCCCATTAGAAGAGCGGGCCGAAGATTGGAATGTAGGCCTCATTGACACCGGGCTTACGACTGAAACAGGGGGACGAGTTCGCCGTATGCGTGAATTTGTAGAAGGGACGTTCATGATGACATACGGGGATGGTTTGGCAAACATCGATATCGCTGAGTTAGTTGCCTATCACAAGTCTCACGGCAAACTAGCTACTGTGACCGCGACGAGGCCCGCGGCACGATTTGGCGGCCTGCGTTGTAATGGAGGACGGGTAACCGAATTCCGAGAAAAGGTGCAGCTGGATGAAGGCTGGATCAATGGTGGCTATTTTGTATTAGAGAAGGAAGTGCTTGACTACATCGGTGGTGATGACGTCGTATTTGAGCGTGAGCCGATGGAGGCCCTCGCTAAAGAAGGGCAGTTGATGGCCTACCGCCATCATGGCTTCTGGCAGCCAATGGATACACTTCGAGAGGTGAAGGTATTGAATCAAATGTGGGATGGAGGAACCGCACCGTGGAAAGTATGGTAGCCGTCCACGTCAGGCGAGGTACCGCAGCACGATTCTCAAAACGTTTCACGATCCTCTTTATGGAAACGTAGCTAACCAACTGAATCATCGGAGTGCGTGCTGCCATACTGCGCGCATCGAAAAGACGGAAAGCAAACCCCGCCTCCTAGCGTCGAAAAGTGACGCACTGAAAGGCGAAGAAGTCAAGGCAATGGGGTAACCATGGGCTATTGTCATGCACAAACAGTTAATGCGCAACGGACAGAGGCGTCGGTGACCGTCGCCGTTCTGAAGAATACGATTCGACGCTTTTATTACATTGTCGACCAGTATCGACTGGATCTGGAGCTAGTGTGTGCTCGGTTGCTTCAAACACTGTTGCCGCCAGTCGTGATGATATCAGCAGTAACGAAGATTCCAGTAGCAGACCTAGCTGTATATTATGCGGCGATTCCCCTTATGAATGGGGCGGCACTGTTTGAGCTAGGAATTTCGCAACAGATAATCATCACTACCGCTAGACATCTAGCCTTTAATGAGACAACTGCTCGAGGCCACGAGCCCGGACGGGCCCTTCGGAATGGCCTTAAACAACTCAGCGCCCTGTGCCTCAGTGCAATAGCCGGTGCAGGGGTGGCGAGTGTATATCTGGATAAACAATACGTCCCTTTCAGTGTCGCCGTGGCACTCGCGGCATGCCTACAGTTGTTGTTGACCCTTGTATATGCGGTAGAAGAAGGGTGTTCCCGGCTCCGAGAGGTTGCCCGTGTACGTCTTGTGGGAAGTGTTCTAACAAGCGGCATGTCGACTATTTGCATAATGTCTGGGTGTGGGATTACCTCGTATCCGCTAGCGGCTCTTATCTCTGGCGTAGTTGTCATGTCCATAATATGGTGGGGGAGGGGGACGCGGGAGGGACTCATAAAGGCCGCACGATGGATATCCCAGCACGACGCGCGACGATCGTGCCCGAAAAAAGGAGATGGTTGGCGATATGCGGTCAGTACTATAGCAGCTTATGTCAGTTATCAAACCCCAACGCTGTGGCTATCTCAGTTCTTAAGCGCACCAGAATTCGCCGGATGGGCGATGACGAGCCAAGTCACAACGACGATCGCCTCGATGTGCTTCACCCCGATACAGGGACAAGCTAATGTGATGGCAGGATACTTAGCTGCGGGAAACAAAAACAGCGTGAAGACGTTCTACAAAGCGCGGTTTATCTTCGGTACTCTGATGGCTATCTCGGCTGGGGTAGTAGCGTACATAGTGACTCCACTAGCCGATCCGACCGGAAGATTTGCGGCAGTAGTGCTATTACCTCCCTTGAACGCGATGGTAATTTTGGTTGGCTCCGTGCTTCAATTTGCGGGTTTTAGTGTCGGAACATTGTCCAGGGCGTTCGGCCGAGAGAGCCAAATGGAGGTTGCGATCACGCACAGTATTTGCACCACGTTGTTCCTAGTCGTGATTGCGAGAGCTGGAGATCTGTTTGAGATTGTTACGGGCATTGCATGTGTTCATGCCGTAGTGCTGGTTGGGGGCGGATTCCTTGTGTTAAAAAACCAGTTTCGCAGGATATCTTAATGAGCACGGCTAGATTAGCTGGAAGGTCTTATCTAGTTGTCACGATGGCAGATCCGAGTCGGTCGCCGTACGCAGAATGTTTGCCGTACCTGCTCAGTCAAGCTGGAGCGACTGTTGAATTGTGGCACCCTGGCGCCGGTGAAAGTGCGTTTCGTCAGATTCAGGGATATTCGCTCAAACAGGAGAAGTCTGTGCGCGGTGGCGTCATCACGCATTTTGGAATGTTGATAAAGGCCGCGCTTTCTCGAGGGTATACCTCCGTGGTTGTGCATTCCCAAGTCGCTGGTGCGCTAGCGGGTCTGATTCCCGGGTTTGTGTGGCGGTCTTCGTTAGTTTATCAAACGCATGATTTCTATGACCCGAGGGCATATAGGCTGCATAGTCGCGCTGAAGGATATACGCTTCGGCGGGCCTGCCTTAACATGAACGGAGAATATCACCGCGGGCAAATATACTGCCTCCTTCATCGACTGTCCGACAACCCGGTGGTGACCCATCCAGCGTTGCCACGCGCAGCCGGGACGTGGCGTAGTGACGCTATTTTACGCGAGCGATTGGCTCCGAATGGCGAAGTGGTGGTGACTTCTAATGGGCCGTACTCGGTGCTTAGAAGATCAGACTTGCTCGTCCGAGCGGTGACACGGTTGGGGAAGCGTTACCGTGTTGTATTTACTGGTCCGGAGCGCCGTATGCCTGTTGCGATGCGCATGGAGGCGGGTAGCCAAGTGACATTCATGAACCCGGCATCGTTCCAGGGCGTTCTCGAGATCTCGAGGAACAGTGATATCGGGGTGTTGTTGTATGCGCACAACGACCTTGGAAACTATTTTCAATCGCCCGGCCGCCTGACGGAATACCTAGCCTCTGGCCTGTCAGTGGTTTACGGGCCCGCTGTCGGGTTAATAGCAAGAATGTCTTCGATCGGAGAGGGCCAGATGGCTAGAGAATACACAGAAGATGGCCTCGCTGAGGCTATAGAGGCGGCAGCGTCTTTGTGCGATGACCGGAGTAGACTGCGTAGACGTCATCTCTTCCAGTCGACGCTATGTCTTGAAGCGTGTGGAGGTGAGGCCGTTGAGGCGATCGCGAAGGTAGCCGGTGGATAGGCATGGAACCAGTCCTCTTCGTACTAATCTCGTGTATCCCGTTGGTCGAAATAGCCTCGCGTCCGCGGATAGCCCGAAACGTAACCCATCCTGTCAATAGTCTGTGGGTAGCGTTTTTGTACTTTGGCGTATTACAGCCGGTAAGCGCTTCGAATGAATGGGAGGCCGCGTTTGGGAAAGAGTTGTTCCTGTTAACCCTCACAGCGTTTCTATGTGCAGGTGCAGCTATTGTCGCGGGTCTGCGATCGTCCTCGGCGCAGCGATTCGCCTCTGGACTCCCGCTGCTTGCAAGGCATCTGAATCCTCACAAACTGCGACGTCTCGGCCAAATCGTGAGCGTAGTGGGCATCAGTTCGATTGTCTACTTAATGATCGTGGCTGGTGGGGCCGAAGAGTTTTTCTCTGAGAGCCGATTGAAAATCGACTATGAGAATAGTAATGCCTATCTGCTGGAGCTAAAACAGCTTCCGCACATTGGGTTGTTGTTTATGATTCTGGGTTCTTCGAAGGCTGGCCGCCTGGAGCAGCTGATGATAATGTTGTTTGCGTTCAGTGATCTTCTCTGGGTATTTTACATCGGTAGCCGTTCTCAGTGGATCCAAGTCGGTGTCTATGTTATCGTGGGCTACAGCGTGTCAAAGGGACGACGCCCAGGAGTATGGCTCACAGGCGCGTATTTCGTGATACTCGCTCTCGGTGTAGGCGTTATCACGCAATATCGGGAACAGTTTCGAATGCTCAACATCCAAACCGAGGGAACCGCCGACGACGGTATCGAGGAGGTACTCGCGAAGGCTATTAGTACCTTCTCTGGCAGTTATGAGGAGAGCAGCACTCAAGCACAGGAAGTGCGCCTCGGGGGGGAATTTGGAATGACGATCTCGATGTTAAAGGTGGTCCCTGAAATGACGGAACATGACTTGGGTACCCTCCTCTTAGAGTATGCGACTCGACCAGTTCCCCGGTCTATCTGGCCCGACAAGAGGTATCCGGAGGGAGAGGCGTGGGACAGGTTTCACCGAATAGCGGGCACCTCTGAAGGGACTCCCAATCCTGTTGGGTTAGTTCAAGGACCGGCTCCGGGCCTTGTTGCAAAGTACTACTACATGTGGTCTTGGCCCGGCATTATTATCGGGGGGTACGCAACGGGCGTGTTAATGAGCTTTCTGTACTTCTATTCTTTAAGACATACCCAGTTAGCTCGGGCTCTTCTAGTGTGCGCCTTTGTGATGGTAGGTTTTGCAGAAATGAATAATCCGCTAATGCTAGGTTATGGATGGCTCCCAACGACGGGCGTGCCCTTGGCGCTTGTATTTCTCCTGTGTCGAAAGGAGCGGGCACTTTCGAGAGCCACTCTTTTGGCAAATCCAGAAGTGGTGCGGGTCTGATGATACACCTACCTCGAACTTGCGTGGCGATCCTAGGCCGGCGGATGCACTACGCCGTGGCCATTGCGTTTTGGGAAAGACAGCGATTGGAGCGATATTTCACTGATATTTATTTGCCGTTTGAATGCAAGTTTCTGGCAGGCGTGGCGGGTGAAACTGTGCGGCGTCTTTTTGGGCGAAACGATCGAAGGCTTCAGGGGGCTCCGATCAGCAGTTTCTGGGCATTTGGTCTATCATACTGGTGGCAGCTCCGTAAGGATTCCGATCGAAGCCGAGTGTATTACGAGTACGGTCGAAGGTTTCAGGAGGAAGTAACCCGCCATTTTCCCCCCGAGACTGAGTGTGTCTATTCGATGAATCAGTGTTCGGACCTGACTTTCCGTCAATGTGGATCCGATGGAACAGTGAAAGTTCTAGAGCAATGCATTGTCCCGTTGGGCGTCGAACGAAGAATGGTGGCTGCCGCCGAAGGACGAGCAGATTGTGTGGTGAGCGAATGGGACCAACGGCTCATGGAGCGGGAGGAGCGTGAGTGGAAATCAGCAGACGTGATAGTATGTCCATCCCGTTTTGTCGAGCAGTCACTTCCGGAGGAGGTACGACAGAAAGCGGTGGTTGTTCCGTACGGGTACGGGGGTGAGGAGACGAATGTCGGTTCGCGTAATCCGGGCCGTCCGTTACGTGTTTTATTGCTCGGTGCCGTTGGATATCGTAAGGGGGCGCGTGTAGCAGGGGAGGTGGCCCGTCGCTTGCGGGGGCGTGCCGAGTTTCATTGGTATGGACCAATGACAATGGAATGGGGCGAATGCGAAAAGGTGCTCAAGCCGATCACACCTCACCCGCCTGTTAGCCACGGCGAAATTCCGGATCTGATGAGAAGGCATGACGTTCTCTTCCTTCCAAGTGTTTGTGAGGGGTCGGCAACTGTCTTATACGAGGCGATGAATCACGGGTTGCCAATCGTCACGTCGGTGGGTTCTGGCGCGCCATTTGCGGATGGTGAGTGTGGCCGGGTCCTAGCGTCGAATGATACCGCGGCATTTGTTGATGCGTTGGCGCGATTGGCAGATGACAGGGCCGAGTATGGCAGGGCTGTAGACATGGCGGTATCTCGTCGACGTGAGTTTACCGCATCTGCGTACAGGGCTAGGTTATGTGGGACGGTGAAGCGGGTGTTTTCGGAACGAAGTGGTAGAAAATGAGCGCATTGATTGCATGGACAAACTATGGACCCTATCATATTGCCAGGATACGCGCCGCGCAGGAGCGGTGTAATATCGTGGCGATGGAGTGGGCAGGGTATCAGCAGTTGTACCGATGGGAGGTATCGAGGGATGGCGTTCGGATCGTCACGTTGACCGACCTCGCTTATGAGGACTGTTCGAAGGTGTTGCTGGCTATACGGGTCGCCATGGCGGTAATCCAACTCCGTCCTCGTGTGGTATTAGTGCCCGGCTACAGTCAGCTCGCGTCGATCGTTCTTGCGGTGGCAGGGCGTGTGGTAGGGGCCCGACTGGTGTTGATGACGGAGTCCAATCGGATGGACCGGGAGAGACGCCGTCCGGTAGAGGTCCTTAAAGCTCTCTACGTAAGAGGAATGTTTCGCTATGGGTTGGTAGGTGGAGAGCGGAGCGCTAGGTATTTGGCAGAGTTAGGCATTCCGGAGGAACGGCAGCGGCGCAACTACGACGTTGTGGACGTACCGGGCCTCACCGCGATGGCCGGTGCATGGAGGACGGGAGCGCCGCGGGATCGGGAGTTCCTTTACGTGGGGCGGTTTGCCCCTGAAAAAAATGTGTACGGACTATTGCGAGGGTTCGCGCGCTACCGCGACGAGGGCGGAGATTGGACGTTATCCTTGGTCGGGCACGGGCCGTTAGAGGAACAGGTCCGGTCGGCTATCCGGGAGATGGGCCTGGATGGTGTTACTCGGATGACCGGTTATCGGCCTTTAGAGCAACTGGTGCGGCTGTATTGCCGATGCGGTGCGTTCATTTTGCCGAGTTTAACGGAGCCTTGGGGGCTCGTAGTGAACGAGGCGATCACCTGTGGTGCTCCGGTCCTTGTGAGTGAGCGCTGCGGATGTGTACCGGAGTTGCTCGACTGTTCCGAGTCGGGCAATGGTCTCGTCATTAAGGGACCTAAGGATGAGGCGATTGCGGAGGCAATGCACCGGATGGCGAACTTTAGCGACGACCAGCGAGAGGCTATGAGTCGCCGATCTAAAACAATAGCAAGCAAGTTCCGGCCAGAAGAGTTTGCGCGGTCGATCTCAGAGTTGATCGAGATGGCTGAACGGGGTGAGTAGAATGCGGATTGTGATCACGGGTAGTTGTGGCTTTATCGGGAGCGCGCTGTCAGCGCGACACCTTGCGGGGGGTGACGAGGTGACAGGGATCG
>Ga0256361_1000028_pt1 | contig 13947 bp, 13 predicted proteins | sample MistaT_18_FD_186121 | JGI IMG/M metagenome (GOLD analysis project Ga0256361, IMG submission 186121) | Metatranscriptome of freshwater microbial communities from Mississippi River, Louisiana, United States - Miss_Law_RepB_8d (Metagenome... | ecosystem: Environmental > Aquatic > Freshwater > River... | reverse complement strand
CTTGAGCGCCCGCCGTCAAAAAAGCGGCATGGCGCTCACGAAAGACCACGATGAATCTGTTGAACCGGACACTGGGCATCCATGACCAGGCCTTGCAAGTCAAAGGCCGGCGTCTGGAAGTGTTGGCACAGAACATTGCCAACGCCGACACGCCGTCCTACAAGGCGCGCGACATCGACTTCAAGTCGGTGCTCAGCGGCACGCAGGCGCAAGAACTCGCCATCACGGCCACCCGCGGCCAGCATTTCAGCAGTGGCGAGGCCGCGTCGGAGTCGGGTCTGCTCTACCGCGTGCCCTTCAACACCTCGTTTGACGGCAACACGGTGGAAATGAGTGTCGAGCAGGCGCAATACGGCAAGGCCGCTGCCGATTACCAGGCCACCCTGCAATTCCTGGAAAACCGCATCAGCGGCCTGCGCAAGGCCTTGAGGGGCGATTGATCATGAGCATTTCCAATATCTTCGGCATCGCAGGCACCGCCCTGAACGCCCAGATCACGCGGATGAACGCCACCGCCTCCAACCTGGCCAACGCGGGCACGGTCTCGGGCAAGGAAGACGAAGCCTTTCGCGGCAAGCGAACGGTGTTCAAGGCGCTGGTCAATGAAGAGATGACCCATGCCGGCGCACCCTATGTGGGTGGCGTGATGGTGGCCGGCATCGTCGATGACCCGACCGCGCCCCGCCGCGTGTCCGATCCCAAGAACCCGCTGGCCGACAAGGAAGGCTACGTCTACCAGTCCAACGTGAGCGAGGTGACGGAAATGGTCGAAATGATGGCCGCTGCCCGCTCTTACCAGAACAACGTCGAAGTGATCAACACTGCGCGCCAGCTGATGCTGCGCACGCTGGACATCACCAAGTCGTGAACGGGAACTGAACCATGAGCACCACCACCTCAAACGGCCTGCCGCTGACTTCTTCGAGCCTGCTCAAGAACGTCACGCGGTATGAAGACCTCAAGACCACCGGCAACAGCAAAACCAGCAGTGAAATGGGCAAGCAGGATTTCCTGACCCTGTTCACGGCCCAGCTCAAGAGCCAGAACCCGCTGGACCCGGTCAAGAACGAAGCTTTCGTGGCCCAGCTGGCGCAATTCTCACAGCTCGAGGCCCTGACCAACATGCAAACCTCGCTGGAGAATTTCGTCAACACCATGTCCTCCGAGCGCATGCTCGGCAGCGCCAACCTGATCGGCAAAAAGGTGTCGATGGCCGATGTGCCCACAGCGCTGGGCGAAAGCGGTGGCATCGACGCCACCATCGACCTGCCCACGGGCGCCAGCGGCATCCAGCTGACCATCCAGGACAGCAAAGGCCGCACCGTGCAGGACCTGATTGCCGGCCCCCAGAACCCGGGCACGGCCTCGCTGAGCTGGGATGGTCTGGACGCCATGGGCAACCGTGCCCCCGCCGGCAATTACCGCCTGGTCGCGCAAGCCGTGGTCAACGGCAAGACCACCACGGTTCCCGTCAACACCATGACCACCGTGCGCGCCATCAGCACCAACGCCAGCGATGGCGCCGTCAGCCTGCAGGTCGACGGCAACCAGAGCGTGCTGCTCAAAAACGTCCAGCGCATTGGCATGTAACCCCCGAATTCCCAGGAGAAGCCCACCATGTCGTTCTACACCTCACTGACCGGTCTGAACTCTGCCACGGCACAGCTGGCCGTCACTTCCAACAACATCGCCAACGTGGGCACCTCGGGCTTCAAACGCTCGCGTGCCAATTTCGGTGACATCTTCTCGACCTCTCCGCTGCAGAAAGCCTCGGGCCAGATCGGTCAGGGTGTGGCCCTCAAGCAGGTGAGTCAGGAATTCAGCCAGGGCAACGTGTCCACCTCTGGCAACTCGCTGGACCTGGCCATCACGGGTGACGGCTTCTTCCCGCTCAAGTCGCCCGACGGCCTGCAGGACATCTATACCCGCAACGGCTCCTTCACCCTGAACGACCAGAACAACGTGGTCAACTCCACGGGGCAGCGCCTGATGGCCGCGTCGGTGGACTCGTCCGGCAAGGCCGACCTGACCAACCTGGCGGCCCTGACCATCCCGCCCAAGACCTCGGGCCAGGCCATTGAAACCACCAAGATCCAGCTGGGCCTGAACCTGCCGGCCGACTCTCAGGTCATCACCGCCGATTTCGACCGCACCAACCCGGCCACCTACAACAAGAGCACGGCCCTGACCGTGTACGACAGTGGCGGCAACGGCTACCTGGCCACCGTCTATTACGTCAAGACGCAGAACGCCAGCCAGGGCCAGGCCTTGCCGCAGAGCAAATGGCAAACCTACTTCTATGTGGGCGACACCCTGGTCAAGCCCGCCCTGCTGCAGGCGCAGGACGCGTTCGGCAGCGCCTTCTACATCAACAAATACGGCGATGTGCTGCCCAAGAGTGACCCGCGCGTGATCCCGTCGTCGGGCACGGTGGAGATGTACTCGCTCGACGACCAGACGACGAAGAAAACCTCCACTTCGGCCAGCGTCACCGGAGGCGCCTACAGCGCCACAGCCCTGAGCACGGCCGTCGGCACCGCCGCTGCCGGTACCGCCACCATCACCATGGACGTGACCGAAGGTACCAACACCTACAGCGTGACCTACAACCTGACCGATGCCGATCGTTACCCGGATGCGCTGGCCAAGAACGTGGAAGACGCCATCAACGAAAAGCTGGCCTCCAAGGGCGATGACAGCCGCATCAAGATCAGCTGGGACAGCGGCACTTCCCAGTTTGTTTTTGCCAACAAGACCGGCACCACCACCGTCAAGCAAAACGGTTCGAGCAACACCCTGGTGGCCGATCTGAAGACCAAGCAGAACACCGCCTTCACCTACGGCCCCAAACTCGACTTCACCATCAACATCGACGAGATGGGCAGCAGCTATGCCATCAGCTATGGCATGCTCAAGAGCGACTCCGATCCGGTCACACTGGCCAAGAATCTGGAGATTTTTGTCAACAACGAACTGGGCAAGAGCAGCAACGCCGACCCGCGTTATGGTGTGAAGGTCACTTTCGAGGCGGACACCAACAGCTTCAAGTTCGCGTCGGGCACCACCGGTGACAACTCCTCCATCGTGGTGGGTGGCGCCAACGCCAATTCACAGTCCATCCTGGGTCTGCCCAACCCCACTGGCACCACGAAGGAACTGCGCGTCGACCCCAATCTGGACAAAGCCGAGCGCGGCAAGGTCAGCACACCGGCGGTGCTGACAGGCGAAGTCATCACCTCCAACACGACAGGCTCGGTCCGTGTCAGCTCGACCAACAAGGACTTCTTTGTCACGGTGGGCAATATCTCCGGCAACGTCGAGGTGCCCCCGGCCACCTACCCCAGCATGGACAAGTTTGCAGCGGCGCTGCAGGACTCGATCAACTCGCTGGTGGACACCACCACGGGCCGCAAGGTCAGCGGCGTGACGGTAGGCTGGGACAGCACCTCCAAGCGACTGAATTTCAGCACCGGCGAAACCGGTGAAGCGGTTTCGCTGCAAGTGTCGGGTTCACCGGACTGGGGTCTGGCCAACACCGAAATGACCTACGGCGCCACCTCGCAATGGATCGAGCTCAAACAGTTCACCCAGAACGGTGTGCCGCAGTACGTGAAAAACGGCCAGCAGACCGAAGACATGACCGATCTCTCGGGCAAGACCGAATGGTGGCCGGTGTACCTCGACCGTGGCGAGCTCAGCTTTGACCTGACCGGCAAGCCGCTCTCGCCCCTGACCAAGATGCCGTTCGAGACCGCCTTCCTGGCTGGCGGCAAGGGCGCGCTGACGATGTCCATCGACTTCACGCAGTCGACCCAGTATTCCAGCGCGTTTGCGGTGCTGTCGCAGTCGCAGGACGGCGCGCCCGAAGGTGAACTCATGGGTCTGGACATCGGCGTCGATGGCCTGGTCAGCGCCACCTACTCCAACGGCTCCCAGACCTCGCTGGGCAAGATCGTGCTGGCCAACTTCTCCAGCCCGACCGGCCTGCGCCAGGTGGGTGACGCCAGCTACCTGGCCTCGGCCACCTCGGGCTCGGCCAAGATCGGTGAAGCCGGATCGGCGGGTTTCGGTTCGATCCGTGCCGGCGCCACCGAGCGCTCCAACGTGGACCTGACGCAGGAGCTGGTGGATCTGATCACCGCCCAGCGTAACTTCCAGGCCAACGCCAAAGCCATCGAGACCAGTTCGACGATGACCCAGGCCATCGTGAACATCCGCTCGTGAGGCTGAGCCCCAAGGGACACTGAACCATGGACCGCCTGATCTTCACGTCCAACGCCACCATCAACCAGATGGCCAACGCGCGCCAGGTGCTGGTCAACGAACTGGCCAACGCCTCGACCACCGGCTTCAAGAGCAGCTACGACGTGGCCCTCAAGTCGATCAAGGCCGATGGCGCCAACAGCGGTTTCGACACCCGCATCCAGGCGCAAGCCGTCTCGCGCGACATCATCCGCCTGGAGCCCGGCGCCGTCATGGCCACCGGCCGACCGCTCGACGTGGCCCTGGCCGACAAGGCGGTCCTGATGGTGCAGGCCGCCAATGGTGAGCGCGCCTTCACCCGCCGCGGGGACCTCAAGGTCAGCCCGCAGGGACAGCTGGAAACCGGCAATGGCCACCTGGTCATGGGCCAGGGCGGGCCGATCACCATTCCGCCGGGCGTGAACGTGAGCATCAACGCCGACGGCAGCGTCTACGCGCAAGACCCGGCTCAGCCCGGCAACGTGCCACCGGTGCTGATCGACCAGATGGCCATGCGAGACGCTTCGGAAATCCAGCTGCTGCGCCGTGCAGATGGTCTGTATCAGGTGGCGGACAAGGCGCCCGGCAGCGACTTCACCTCGGGGCCCAACCTGCCCACCTTGATTCCCAAGGCCCTGGAGGGCAGCAATGTGAGCGCGATCGAGGCCATGGCCCGGCTGATGGACCACTCGCGCAGTTTCGAAACCCAGATCCGGATCATCAAGGAAACCAAGAACCTGGATGAGTCGAGTTCTTCGCTGATGAAGCTCGGCTGAACAACAAGGAGCAGACCATGGACGCCTCAATGTGGATCGCCAAGACCGGCCTGGACGCGCAGCAAACGCGCATGTCGGTCATTTCCAACAACCTGGCCAACGTCAACACCACCGGCTTCAAACGCGACCGTGCCAACTTCGAGGACATGCTCTACCAGAAGCTTCGGGCCCCGGGCGTGCAGAACTCGACCACCGAGCAATCGCCCACCGGTCTGATGCTGGGCACCGGCGTGCGCATCGTGTCCACCGAGAAAACCCATGCCCAGGGCAGCCTGGTGACGACGAAGAACGCCCTGGACCTGTCGGTGCAAGGTGAAGGCTTTTTCCAGATCGCGATGACCGACGGCACAGTGGCCTACACCCGTGACGGCAGCTTCAAGCTCTCGTCCACCGGGCAACTGGTCACCTCCAACGGCGCCCTGCTGCAGCCGGCCGTCACCATTCCGGCCAACGTGATGAGCATTGCCATCGGCGCGGACGGCACCGTCTCGGTTGAAACCGCAGCGGGCGGTGGCACCCAGGTGATCGGGCAGATCCAGCTGGCGCGATTTGCCAACCCGGCGGGCTTGCAAGCCACCGGCCAGAACCTGCTCAAGGAAACACCGGCCAGCGGCGCCCCTCAAGTGGGCGTGCCCGGACAGGCTGGCACAGGTCAGCTCATGCAGGGCGCGCTGGAAGCCTCCAACGTGAACGTGGTCGAAGAAATGGTCAACATGATCGAGACGCAACGCGCCTACGAGATCAACTCCAAGGCGATCTCTGCCGTGGACGGCATGCTGCGCTTCCTCAACAACAACATGTGAGGCCCCATGAAACGTCTTCTGATCCGTAGCGGGGCCGTGGTCTTGATGCCCCTCGTGCTGGCGGGCTGCAACAACCTGCCCACCAAACTCTCGCACACGCCCGAATTTGCGCCGGTCTATCCCGTGGCCGAGCAAAAAGCGGGCATCCCGACCGGCGCGATCTACAACGGCCGTGGCAGCGACATGTGGTTCGGCAAAGGCCGCTCCTATGCGGTGGGCGACCTGATCACGGTGCTGCTCAACGAATCGACCCAGGCCAACCGCAAGCAAAAGGGCGACTACTCGCGCAAGGACAGCAACGATGTGCTGCCCGCCAAATGGTCTGACAAGGCCGGCGTGAACCTCAACGGCTCCACCATCAAGAGCGAGGGTGAGGGCAGCGCCGACCAGACCGCCAGCCTGACCGGTTCGATCGCGGTCACGGTGGTCGAAGTGCTGGCCAATGGCAACCTGATGGTGCGCGGCGAAAAACAGCTGGCCCTGACCGAAGGCACCGAGGTGATCCAGGTCAGCGGCATCGTCCGGCCCGAAGACGTTTCGCCCAACAACACGCTGCAGTCACGCCGACTGGCCAACGCCCAGATCGCCTACCGCGGCACTGGCGACATGGCCAGCGCCGCCAAGCCAGGCTGGGGCACCAGCCTGCTCTACAAGATCTGGCCCTTCTGAGTCCTGCCATGAAACGCATCCTGTTTGTACTGTTGCTGAGCCTGGGCCTGAACGCCTGGGCCGACCGCATCAAGGACCTGGCCAGTGTGGCTTCTGGCAGAACCAACCAGCTCATCGGTTACGGACTGGTGGTGGGCCTGCAAGGCACGGGCGACGGCACCGACGTCGCCTTCACCGCCAAAACCATCCGGGCCATGCTGTCCCGGTTGGGCGTGGGCATGGACGGCCCGCTCAACGACTTTGAACAGAGCACGGCCGCCAACCGCATTGACGTCAAGAACATCGCCGCGGTGATGGTGACGGCCGAATTGCCGGGCTTTGCCAAGCCAGGGCAGAAGATCGACGTCAATGTCTCGGCGATTGGCAAGGCCAGCAGCCTGCGTGGCGGCACCCTGCTGCTGACCAGCCTGCGCGGCGTTGACGGCGAAGTGTATGGCGTGGCCCAGGGCGCCCTGACGGCCACCGCCGTCGATGCCGGCGGCGCAGGCTCCAAGGTCAGTACCGGCGTGACAACGGCAGCCCGCATCCCCAGCGGTGCCACCGTGGAGAAGCTGGTTGAAAACCCCTATGAGCAAGCCGAGCACATCGTGATGAATGTGCGCGAGGCCGACTTCACCACCACCAACGCCATCGTCACCGCAGTCAACCGCCAGTTCGGTGCGGGCACTGCACGCGCCATCGACCCGATGTCGCTGGCCATCCGGGCGCCTGAAGACCTGACCCAACGGCTGGCTTTCATGAGCCTCATCGAGAACATGCAGGTGCAACCTGGCGAGCCCCCTGCTCGTGTGGTGGTCAACTCGCGCACCGGCACCGTGGTCATCAGCCGCAACGTGCGGGTGACGGCCGCCGCGGTGGCGCACGGCACCATCTCGGTGGCCGTGGCCGTGACCAACGAGGTCTCGCAGCCCGGCCCCTTCAGCCAGGGACAGACCACGCCCGTGCAAAACGCCGAAGTCTCGGTGCAGGAAGCCAAGAACCCGATGTTCCTGTTCCAGCCCGGGGTGGACCTGCGCCAGATCGTGGACGCGGTCAACCAGGTAGGCGCCACGCCTTCCGCCCTGATCGCCATCCTGGAAGCCCTCAAGAGCTCGGGCAGCCTGCGCGCCGAACTGATCGTGATCTGAGGCCACTCATGACATCGCCGTCCTCCACATCGCCGCGCAGCTACCTGGACTTTGAGGGGCTGGCCGGACTGCGCGGCGATGCCGCACGCAGCCCGGACAAGGCGGTGCGTCGCACGGCGGAGCAGTTCGAGGCCTACTTCATCCAGCAGATGATGAAGACCATGCGCGAGAGCGTGGAAAAAAGCGATCTGGTGGACAGCGGCAACATGGACATGTACCAGGACCTGATGGACAAGGAAGTGGCCATGCAGATGGTGCGACGTGGCGGCATGGGCCTGGCGGACATGCTGGAAAAACAGATCCTGCAACAGCAGCAAGCCGCCCTGAGCACCCAGGCCGCACTCCAGCTGCGTCCGAACGCCACTGAAGCCAGCCCCCTGCCCCTGCAACCGGCTGCGCAGCCCCTGCCCCTTGACCGTGAAGGCGGCAAGTCCCTGCCCCTGCAACGCACCGGCGCCTATGAGCTGCAGCGCCGCAGCGGAGGCCAGCCATGAGTGACCTGCTTTCGATTGGCAGCTCGGGTGTGACCGCCTACCAGCGCGCGCTGGCCACCGTTTCCAACAACATCGCCAACGTCAACACAGAGGGCTACACCCGGCAGGACGTGTCGCTGAACTCCAACGAGCCACGCGAGATCGGGGGCGGCTTCATTGGCACAGGGGCACGCTTTGACCAGGTCCGGCGCCAGTACGACGCTTTTGTCGAATCCAACCTGCGCAACAGCAACAGCGAACTGCAAAGCCAGGAACCTTTGTTGTCGTACGTGAACCGGCTGATCGACGTCATGGGCGACCAGAGCATTGGTCTGACCACGGCCATGAACCTGTTCTTCGAGTCGTCCCGCAACCTGGCCAGCGATCCGGCATCGACCGTGCAACGCAGCATCTTCTTGCGCGATGCCGATGGCCTGGCCGCACGGTTTCGGCAACTGTCGACCCAATTTGAACTGCTCAACAACGAGACCCAGCAGGCGGTGGAAACCGACATCGGGCAGGTCAACTCGATCACACAGCAGCTGGCACAACTGAACAAGCAGTTCGCCAAGAAATCCAGCGCCAGCAGCCAGCCCTCTGAACTGCTGGACCAGCGAGACCTGCTGCTGCGCAACCTGTCGGGCCTGATCGCGGTGAAAACCAAATTTGCTGAAAACGGCAGTGTGCTGGTCAGCGTGGGCGACACGCTGGACCAAGGCATCCTGGTCAGGGACAACACCTCGCGCGCCATCAGCGTGCAGGCTTCGGCCACCGACCCCACCAAGCTGCAATTCCAGATCGACCCTTACGGCAACCCCGAAGGCCTGCCCGCCGTGGGCAGCGGCAAGATCGGCGGCGTCATGACGTTCCGCGAGCAGGTGCTCGCCCCTGCAATCGACGCGCTCGACAACCTCGCCCAGGCCATGGTCACGCAAGTCAACACCATCCACAAGGATGGCGTGGACGCTGAAGGCCTGCTCGGCACCGACCTGTTCGGGTTCAGCGCCGACCAGGCCGGTCAGGCCGGCGGCATGCAGTTGCTGATCCAGGACACCTCGCGGGTGGCCGCTGCGGGCCAGTTCAGGGTGATCGACGACCCGCTCAATCCAGGTACCGCACAGGCTCGGGTGCAGTACGACACGCCGCAATACGCCGGCCCCACGGCCCTGATCGGCGACCTGGCCAACGCCCAGGTGCCCAGATCGGCCACAGTCAAAGTGGGGCTGCCCAGTGCCCAGGGGTTTGCCAGCCTGGGCCTGGTCAAGGCCGGGACCCAGGATTTGGTGCTCACCCTCAACAGCCCCAACGCCACCCAGAACCTGCAAGTGTTCACGCGCGACGGTCGGCACCTGCTGGGCAGCGACCTGACGGCCAGTGCCGACGGCAACAAGATCGTCGACCGCATGCTCAAATCCGCCAATGGCATGGAAGAAGGCGCCCAGTACAGCGAGGCCATGCTCAATGCGGGCAAGAGCACCACCAACGGCCAGACGGTGGACAGCCGCTACCTGGATATGGACCTGTTCATGGGCGTGAAAGCCTCGGTTCAATACATCCAGCAATTCAACCCCAGCACGGGCGCCGTGCTCGACCCCAAAGCCACGCCCGCCCTGATGCAGGGCCGAGCGGTCAGCGGCAACGGCTGGCTGACGGCCATCGGGCAAAGCGGCAGGTTCACGCTCGATGGCGTCACACTCACACCGCCCAACCCGGCGCTGACCAGCAACGATCCGCAAGGCCTGGCCAACTGGATCAACGGCCAAGGCATCGCCGGTGTCAAGGCCAGCATCGTCAATGGCGGGCTGCAGCTCAGCCGCACAGACACGCTCCAGGACATCCGGCTCGGACTTGGACCCAACGGCACCCCAGCCGACCTGTCAGCGCTGGGTTTTGACACCTCGGTGTATGTGTCGGGCACGGCGCAGGACGACCTGCTGGTGTTCGTGACCGACACCGCGGCCACGGCCACGCTGGACCAGGCCACCGTCACGGCCGAATTCAAGGACATCGACGGTGACATCAAGCAGATGCTGCGCGCACAGTCCTTGCAGGTCACCTTCACGGCCAACAACCGCTATGAAATCCGTGACACCCGCAGCGACACGCTGCTGGCCGAGCGCTTGCTGGACACCCAGGCGGCGCCGGTCATCCACTACAGGGGCCTGACGCTGGAGTTCACCACGCAACCCAGCCAGGGCGACAAATTCCGGATTGACGGCAACCAGGACGGCATTGGCAACAACGAGGCCATGCTCAAGCTGGTGGCCCTGGAGGAGAAAAAGGTCATGCCCGGCGGCCTGACCATGACCGAGGCCTACATTGAGCGCGTCAATCTGGTCGGCAACGTGGCCCGACAGGCCGCGATCTCCAAGCAGGCCCTGACCGTGGTCTATGAACAGGCCCAGGAAGCACGCGACGGCACCTCGGGCGTGAGTCTGGACGAAGAAGCCTCGGCGCTGGTGCGCTTCCAGCAGGCCTACCAGGCCAATGCGAAGGTCATGCAGATCGCCAGCCAGCTGTTCGACGCCATCTTGCAGGTGCGCTGAAGGAGCCCTGAATGAAAATTTCTACCGCCTTCCTGTTTGACCGCGCCACCGAGCGCATGAGCACCATCCAGAACAAGCTCGCCACCACGCAGGCCCAGTTGTCGGTGTCCAAACAGGTGCTCTCGCCCAGTGACGCCCCTGACCAGGCCGCGGCCATCCAGCGGCTCAAGGGCGAAGTGGAACGCCAGAGCAGCCACAGTGCGCTGCTCAAATCGGCACTCAACCGCTACCAGGCCGAAGAAACCGCCCTGTCCTCGGCCAACGACATCCTGATCCGGCTCAAGGAGCTGGGCATCCAGGCCAGCAACGACACTCTGGGACTCGATGACCGCAAAACCATCTCGGTGGAAATGAAAGCCTTGCGCGACCAGTTGCTGAGCCTGGGCAACTCGCGCGACGACAACGGCAACTATCTGTTTTCGGGGACCCGCGTCAAAACCGCCGCATTTTCTGAAAACGACAGCGGTCAAGTGGTCTACAACGGCGACCAGACCCAGACCCGCATTCCAGCCGGCGTGGAACGCACGGTGCAATACACCCGCGCCGGTACCGATGTGTTTCAGCGTGTGGTGCGCACTGACGGCAAGGCGGTGGGGTTTTTTGATGCGCTCGATCAAATGATCGCCGCCGTCGACAGCAGCAAAACGCCTGCCATCCAGCAAGGCAACTCGGACTTGGCACAAATGCACAACGCCCTCAGCCTGTCGCTGGCACAAACCGGATCGGACCAGAAAGTGGTGCAGTCTCAACTGGATGTGCTCGATGAAACCGCGCTGCGCCTCAAGAGCACCCTGTCGGACATCGAAGACCTGGACTACGCCGAAGCCGTGACCCGGATGAACAAGGAAATGATGGCGCTTGAGGCGGCCATGGGCAGCTTCTCGAAGATTTCGGGTCTGTCGCTGTTCGATTACATCCGCAGCTGACTCAAGTTCCTGCAGTCCGTGCCGAGTTAAATCCCGATGGCCACCTCCACCAACATCGTCAACACCTTGGGTGCCGGCTCGGGCATCGACATCAAGACACTGGCCCAGAACCTGGCCGATGCCGAAATTGCGCCCCGCAAAGACGCGATCAACGCCAAGATCAGCAAGACCGAGGCCAAGATCTCTGGCTACGGCTACATCAAGACCGCGCTGGCCGATCTGAAAGCGGCCTTCGCGCAGCTCGACGACGCTTCGGACTTTGCCTCCATCAAGCCCAGCAACACCCAGCCAGGCGCACTGGGGGTGTCCACTACATCGAGCGCACAGACAGGCAGCTACAGCATTGAAGTGAGTCAGCTGGCGCGCGCCCAGCGCAGCGCCAGCAACGGCTTTGCCGCACGCGACACCCGGCTCAATGCAGGCAGCGCGTTCACGCTCAACCTCTCGGTCAACAACGGGGTGGCCAAACCCATCACGGTCAGCACCGACACCCCTGCAGGCGTGGTCAGCGCCATCAACAGCGCCAACCTGGGCGTCCAGGCGCAGCTCTTGATGACGGGTGACGCCCTCAAACCCTACACGGTCGTGGTCAGCGGCGAGTCGGGTGCCCTCAAGAACTTCACCCTCACACCAGCCAGCCAGGCGCTGGTCAGCACCACCACCCAAAACCACCAGGCGGGGCTGGCCATCAATGCCGCCGCCAACGCTACCGAAGTGAAGGTCACTTACGGTGACCCCGCCACGGATGTGAAGCTGGTTCGCCAGGTGGAAAGCGGCCTGTGGACCTGGCCCGCCGGCACCACCGAGCCCGCGGCAGGCACACCCCTGACCGTGCAGACCTATGCCGGTGCCCGTTTGCAGCCCGCTTTTTCCAGTACGCTGCAAACCGCGGCAGATGCCCAGCTCAAGGTCAACGGCTTGAGCGTGACCCGCAGCAGCAACCAGGTGAGTGACCTGATCGAAGGCGTGACGCTTGACCTCACCACCACCACCAGCAGCCCCGTACGCATTGACCTGAGCCGAGAGACCGCCAGCATCAAGGACAAATTCAGGGGTCTGGTGAGCGCCTACAACGACCTGGAAGTGACCCTCAAGGAGCTGGGCAACGCCAAAAGCACCATCAAGGACGGCGGCGGCTCGCTGGTGGGCGACAGCATTTTGCAAAGCGTCCGCAACCAGGTTCGAAGCCTGATCACCAACGAATCCTCGACACCCGGAAATACGGTGAAGACCGCCCGGCAGGCCGGCCTGAGCTTTGACCGCAACGGCCAACTCACCCTGGACGAAGCCAAGCTGGAAAAGGCGCTGCAAGATCATTTCGACGAAGTCAACCAGGTGTTCAGCGCAGGCAGCAGCGGCAAAAGCCTCTACAGCAGCGACTCGGCCGGGGTGGCAGGCGATGCGGTCGTCAAGCTCGACCAGATGCTGCGCTCGTCGGGCCTGATTGCCAATCAGACCGAGAGCGCCAACAAAAAAATCGACGCCTACAAAGCCGACCTGAGCAAACTCGACGAACGCCTGAGCCAGACCCTGCAGCGTTACATCCAGCAGTTCAGCGTCATGGAATCCATCGTGGGCAGCAACAACAGCCTCAAGACCAGCCTGAAAAGCAGCTTCGAAGGCATGATGTCCATGTACACCAACAAATGATTTATTGAATTTTTTGGGTACTTAAGAAGTGGGCGGCAATGTATTGCCGCTTTTGTGCGCTGACCCCCTCAAGTTGAGCGGCCAGGGGTCGATACCTTTACCGACAGCCCCCGTTTCCCGTTCTGCCCCAAAGACAGAACCCGCGGGATGGTTCAAACCAGCAGGCCCCGGTAAAGGACACACCATGAGCACAGAGATCACCCTAGCCACGCGCATGCCGCAGGCCGCTGACCGTGTCACGCCCAGCAGCGCACAGAACATCCCCAAGGCGGACACTCCCGCACCCGAGCTGAAAGCCCCCCCCAAAGCCGAAATCCGCTACGACCCGGCGGAGATGCGACGCAACCTCGAAGAAGCCATCCAGCGGCTTAACGAGCAAATGAAGCAAAACGCGCGCAACCTGAATTTCAGTATCGACGAGTTGGCCAACCGCACCGTCATCACCGTCAAAAGCACCGAAACCGGCGAGGTGATCCGCCAGATTCCCAATGAAACAGTGCTCAAGGTGGCACATAACATCGAGCAACTCAAGGGCATGCTGCACAACGCGACCACCTGAGCCGAATTATTTTGCAATCCCTCTAAAGATCGACTCAGAAGTTCCGATTCACTACTCAACAGGAAATCAGAAAACGACTTTCTGTGAACAGGCAGGTCCTACTCCCTTCGGGTTCCTGCCAACCTTTTGAAATTCTCTTTAAAGGAGTAAGACCATGTCAGTCATCAACACAAACG
>Ga0256361_1000027_pt1 | contig 14016 bp, 16 predicted proteins | sample MistaT_18_FD_186121 | JGI IMG/M metagenome (GOLD analysis project Ga0256361, IMG submission 186121) | Metatranscriptome of freshwater microbial communities from Mississippi River, Louisiana, United States - Miss_Law_RepB_8d (Metagenome... | ecosystem: Environmental > Aquatic > Freshwater > River... | reverse complement strand
CTACTATTAAAACTTGAAATTATAATTATATATAAAAATAGTAGAATAATCAATTATATAAATTATGTATAAGAAATGTTAAATACTAAATAATTTATTTAATAAGAATTTTAATCATTTATGATGATTTTCATTATTTTTTTAATAATTTTTTCACTTCTTTGCGTCCCCAGCAGCCTTCTTTTCATCTGAAACTCCTTCTACGTCCATAATAATAGCAACTCCAGCCAAAACCCATTTTCTGGGTGCCGCTCTAGTTCTTAACTACGCTGTGAATACAAAGGTATTACCTCTATCTTCTGTTTTATAAGAGGGACATTAATATAAATTTTTATCTTCTTTTCCTTCAGGAGGAACGTTCATCGCCTTACAATATACGACTGGCAATACACTAAACATTTCTTTGGGTTTCGATTCTTCTAATGATCCGAATTATTGATCCCATCTAGCTCCTTCCAATATAAATCCGTATACATATGATCCTTCCTTACCATGAGAATCGATTTCTTCAATAGTTTTTTTCTGGATTTCAGTAGCAATATATAATTTGTTAAGTTCGGCAGATTTCTGTCTTCCGATTACTTATAAAATAGCTGTTAGGAAAGATTGGGGGTTAAAGAATCTAGAAACCATTACAACTTTCGAAATTTCTAAAGGATTATTTCTGAAATCATCTAATTATGCATGTCTCTATTCCAAATTCAATAACCATGATTACAAACCTCTCTTACTTGGGTAAGCCAAATTTTGCCATTCGGTAGGTACTCTGTTCAAATATATAGCCGCAATAATAGCCTCCATTTTTTCACTGATTGTTAACAGACCTTAGAACCCTTGCATCATTTCTTCACAAGATTTGCAAATTTCAGTCATAAGGGCATTCATATATTCGATTTCTTATAAGAATACGTTTTGGTAAGGTCCTCTGTTATCAGCATCAATATTTCCTTTAATTGCTTCAATGTTGAAAATTTTGCTTCTGTAACCTTAGTCTTCTAATAAGTATTTAATCAAATCTGTAGCAACATCTTATGGAGTCTTAATTTCTCCTTTCTCATCTCCTTAAGTATCTTTTGGTTATAATTCCATCAATTTGTTGAATAAGTCAACACATTAAGTGGTTCTGAATCCGATTTCGGCATTAGGATGTAAACCATAAGCTAAAGGAGTTTCTTGATTAGCTAAGGTGACTTCAATGTGTTCTAAATATTTCTCATAAGGAGATTGTCCAGGAACTTTAAAAGAGTAGGGTTTTCCTTCAATATAGGGGAAAAGTTCCGCTTCATCAAATAATTTTTCGTTTACAATGTTTAACAAATAAGAATTACACAAAATTCTATCCCAGTTATCTACAATGTGACCTCCATACATAATTTCTCCGAAAATATAAATTAAATCGTCGAAAGGTACTTTACCTCCTTAGTTATTCGACAAATATCTGTTCATAACTGCATAACTATCTCTAAGATCTCCCATACTGAAAGGATAACTCATATTCCATCCTTTAGCTCCGAATCGTTTTCTTTCAATCAAAGTTGTGTGGAAGAAACAAAGAGCGAACAAAATAGCTTTGGTTCTAGGATCTTGGTCTTCAACTTCGTCTTTGGGGAAGAAAGTCCAACCTCTGGTCATGTTAGCTCTCAAACCTGCGGGGGGTTCATTTGTAAGTTTAATAGATCTATCCAAAATTCCGATAGGCACCCCTGTAGAAGGTTCAGCTGATAAGAAAAGTTTGAATCTACTATTGCTACCTCCGGTATCTCCAGCATAAGCATCCAATAATTTTTCCAATTCTTTCAACCAGTTAGGCATAAGGTGGATATTTTAAAGCATTACCCAATGACCTTCTCTATTACCCTCGTCGATTCTTCTCTTGGCGATCTCGTCTTAACCTTGTCCCAACGCAATATCAAAGAAGGATTTACCTCTTTCCAAACCTTCAGTTTTCGCGATTTTCTCTACCATTTTCACAGGGTCGGCTCCTGGTGACAAAATGAAGAAAATAGGGTTCATAGATTCGGCATCACGAATAGATTCTTGCAATACTTATTCATAAGTCTTATTTTGGTCCATCTCTACAAATGCAGTACCTTCAGGCAAAACTCTTTGGATGAAATCAGTCAATGCCACAGTTATTCTATCAGGTCTTAAACATCTGAGCACTAACAACTTTTTGAAAGGCAGTTAGTCGAGTTTTTTCCAATCTAAGGGTAATTTTTATTTCTCTGGGGTCATTTCGTTGTACCACTCTTTGAATCTGTTTGGTGCATCTTTTTCAAGATTTTAACCGAAAGATCTGAATTCTTCCAAATTACATAACCCTTATACCAAATCCCAGTTTTGAGCGGGTAACCAGTCCAAAGTATTTTCAATACCTACTTTGGGAGGACATTTAATTAAAAAGTCCATTTCAGCTTATTCGAAGGCCACATCAATAATTTTCTTCTACATAAGTCTAAAGGTGATCAAGGTCAGGAAAATCAATTTATGTCTTTCGAAAAGACCTCTGGAAATCCATTAGTAAATTTCCTTTCTGATATTCAAAATCAGTCTGGGAATTCTTTCATCACCTTTTTCTTTGGTTTCCATAATAGATTTTAAGAAGAATTTGATAAAGGCTTCCAAAGAATATTGATACATGTGGTCCATTACGCACAAAGCGATGATCAAGAAATATAACATAGCTCCTTCTCCAGCTACTGGTCTATAGAACTCTCTTTGAATGTTGATATTTTCTTCAGTAATTTTGGCCAAAGCTGATTATTCTTAAATTTCAATGGTAGTTTTTTTAGTGATATCTAACGTTTAGATCAATTCTTTGTTTTCTAAAATAGTGGCAGAATCAGCAGAAGCTAAAGATTCTAACAATTCAGATTCTAATCTATCTAAAGTAACAGCAAATTCATTTTGTTTTTTCACGAGTTCTTGTTTCTACATTTCCAACTCATTTTTCTCTATATTTACCACAATAGCCAATAATTATTCTTCCAAACCGGATTCGGTTACAATAAAGTTAATAATTGTACATTGAGCTGCAATTTCGGGTCTGAAATGAGGGTTGTATAATTTAGATACCAAGAACAATTTGAAACTCATATCATAATCAATAGGTTCTCCTCCCAATTCCAAAATGTAATTTTTACCCTTTTTAATAATAGCTCTTTGTAACAAAGGATCAAGAGTAGCATCAATTTCTTCTTACACTCCTTCAATCATCACGGCTCTTCCCATAGCAATAGCGTTACCGAGATGATTCAACCATCTGCTGTTAGATAAAGAAATAATCGTTAAGTTTTCTCCTTCTTTACCTCTAATCCAATTCTGACCCTAAAGTTAGGGGTCAATCATCAAGGGCCATCTAGAACATGATGAAATTACAGCCGCGTTTTCTAAGGACATGGGATCTGAGGGCAAGTTTTCATTTTTCCATTATGACATTTAAGCGTCAGTGGTCAAAACTTTCAGAGGTTCAATTCCTTCAGTAATAGGTATTTTCTTATCAATAATGTCTGGTAACCATTACATTTTCCATAATTTTCTTCTTAATTTTGCGGAGAAGGCTCCGATATATGACACGAATTCGGAGGCCAATAACGCATCTCCTATGATTGACAATACGTTATTACCTAAATCTTTTACGTTTTAGGTCCATCTCTTATTTTCTCCAGCAAGTCCGTTCACCAACTTTTCGGCGGCACTCAATTTGTTCAAACAGTACTCTGCATCATCTTCTACGATTTTCTTTTAGGCTTGAGCTTCTTCCAAATCTCTTTGTAATTTTGCTACTTTTTCATTAAGTACTCTTACCTTTTCTTTTACGATAGCTAATTCTTTTTTTTTGGTGTCTACGGTTTCAATGGCTTCAGCGAGTTAATCTTGTAAGGGTTTTACTTCTTTGAAAATTCTGTTAAATTCTACTATCGAAGTAGACCACAAACACAATTTTGAGGCTGCGAAATTTTGTTTAATCATAGCTTGTTCATTATAGTTTTGAGCAGGGTCTTTAATAATTTTATTTACGTTTTCTAAAATACCCTGGTCGATGTTTTCTCCGTTAAACGCTACGATTCTATCCAAAAATTATTAAGGATTGTTCATCACTCCGACACATTTTTTCCATACTTTTTCTTCAGGGTCAGTAAGGGTGATTCTCTCTCCCATCAAAATCAACACGACCCTAGCGGTGGTCTTCACACCTTCAGGAGGGGTACCCAAGGATTTCATTTCGGTAATTTGATTTTTCTTCAAACAATCTACGGCAGCCTTAGCTTATTCTAAAGCGGGTAAGGCTTTTTATAGAGCTTCATTGGCGGTGGCTTCCATTCTGGCAGCAGCGTCGGCAGCAACGTTGGTCTTTTCTTCTTCAATGTTGGCTAAATCGGATTCTTTATTAGCAATTTCTGATTCTTTATTTACTTTTTCAATCAAAACATCGGTTTCAGCTTTCTTTTTGTTCACTTCAACCATTTTTACGGTCAACTCTTCTTACAAACCAGCTACTTTCGATTAAGTATCGGCAAGAATGTTCAGACCCATTTGATATTTCTCAATTTATTTAACTATATATTATCTTTTTTTAGCCAAAATTTATTTATAAAAATCAATCAATTCTAAAAATGATTTTGGGGTTGTGTAATTGTATCTTCTTTCTAGTTTTAAATATTCTTAATTTGCTACATCAATTGAAGCATGACACTCAGCCATATTCAAAGCAACTGCGTCTCTAATAGAATCTTCTGGGAATTCTACAGTTTACAAGAATCTTCCAGCTACGTCAATCAAGGCATCTTTAGGCCAAGGGTGGAACCAGTCGATCACAGTGGCATTAATAATACCAGGGAATTTTCTGGATCTGATTCTCATTATGTCTCCTACAGGGGAGAAACACAAAATAACTTTCAAATTCTTTTTCATTTTGTCTAAGAAATAATTTTATAGGGCTTCTTATTAATCAGCGACACCAGCTCCTTTGGCTTCTGCTCTGTTATTACCAACCATTCCATCAAAATCTTCTTTAGGGAAAAGATCGAAAATCCAACCAGAGTTAAGCATATCATTAATAGGGATCAAGAATGATTCTGATTTAATTTATTAATCAGTTAGAATAAATACTCTGGGTGTAGCAGATGGTTTGGCGATTTTTTTATAAATTTCTTACAAATATCCTCTTAAATCATTCATGTTGAAGTTTGATGTTACAACCATCTGGTCGACCTCACATCCTTGAATAAATGAGGAAAGTCTGGCCAAAGATTATTTTCCGGAACCTCCGACCCCAACCAACAAAGCGTTACCACCTGGCATATCTAAAATTCTTGAAATTCTAGAAATGTGTTCAATAGCTTATTAGAACAATACCAAGTTCATCTAAGCTTTCAATTCATTATATTCTTCCAGTTTTTCGGTCAAAACACGTGTGACTGTAGCCAGGTCTTTAGTAGCTTTGTACACAGCTTCTTCTCCCAGATGAATAGGAACAAAGATAGTGTGAATATTGAAAGCAGCAAAAGGAGATTTATCTTCTTCCGGGGAAGGTTCTCCGAAAAATTTAACGTAGGCTTATTGCATGTACTTATAGAATAGTGCCATATCATCAGTATTAATCATTCTATCTGAGAAAGATCTTAGGCACTCGTGCACCCAAAGTCTGTGGATTTTCAAATCAGTATTGTATTCTTTGGGTGTGGATCTACAAACTCCCTCAATCACTTTTGATAATTCTCTGAAGTTGAATTAATAGTGGAATTTTCTTGCAGAAGGTGAGAATTAAGTAGTTTTCAAAACCAATTAGAAAAGGAACACAGTAGCCTCTACTAAGGGTTCAGATAGTTTTTGCATTTTGGGGTCTAAAGTGGCCAAATGGGCATTCAAAATAGATCCGAAAATTGTTTTGATGATTTCTTGAGTAGGAGTGTACATCGTGAAAACAGTGAAACCTCTTTGTAATCTGAGATCTACTTGGAAAGACCCTCCTTTTTAGTTCTGACAAGCAAAGAATAACAAATCTTACAAGAATTTCTTCTCTTCCAATTGTTCTCTGTTATAAACTTGTCCGTAGTCACAGATCAATCTCAACAAAGCGATAGGAGATTAAGTTCCATATTTGTCTACATAAGGCATGTTCAAATCATCAATGAAGCAAATCAAAAGTTTGTTTGTGGCTGAACCATAGGTGTTACCGGCTTTTTTCTCAACCATAGATTCGATATTCTTTTAAAGAGCTAAGGAATCAGTGAAGGCGGAGAAGTTGATTACAGTATAAGTAACTTTCTCAGGGTTTGTGGTGGCAAGGTAATTTTTCATAACGGCGGTTTTACCAGTACCAGCAGATCCGATGAACATAATGGGTTTCTTTCTGGATAAGTGCATGTTCAAAAGATATCTCAATCTTGTAGTGTGAATAGTAGACACGAAAATTTTTGAGAAAATAATTTCATCAGTAGGAATGTAGGATTCTAATTTATCATTCCAATTTTACCATTTCTATTCTTCAACGTTCCAGAAATAGTCGTAAGATAATCCTTATTCAGGGAATTTAATTTTAGCCATGGATTTCCAAATAGAGTTGAAGTCTTTTAAGTCTTTTTCGTCATCTTGACCTCCTCCAACCATACCTCCAATGGACCATAACCCAGCGAAAATAAAGAATGCTTCATAGTGTTATTTAAGAGCATTTTCGCATTCTTCAGAGTCTTCTTTTTTCTCAGCACATTTTTGTTCCAAAGCTTTAAGTTTCACGCTATGCTCGATCATAAGAGCGTCCAAAATACAGCAAATAGATTAAATCATAGCAATATCTACCATAGGACAAATATGTCTTACTCTATCTTTGTCGTGCAAGTCTTGTAAGTGGGCTTCGAAATAAGATTAGAAACATCTATAAAACACGAATTTTGCTAATTCGGTAAGGTTGGGAGAAGCGGGGTATTAGTAACCTTCTTTAGTTTAAGATTACACTTTTTCTACACTTCTTTCTAACCATTGGTTCATGTAAGGCATCCATCCGATATCAGTATCATTGATGAACAGCACACCTGCTCTTGATACTGTAGCGGGGGTAGCATTTTTAAGATTACTGATTTCGAAAATAAGTCTCATTTCTGGAGAAAGAGGAATTCTATCATTAGACACCAAAGTCAATACTTTGTTGTCATCCATAACGGTGTTCAAGGATTCGATCCATTCGGGATCAATATCTCCGTCAAGAATAATCCATTTTTATTTATGGTATTCTCTATATTTGTCTTCATTTTTTACTTGGTTTCTCATAATCATGGCAATAACTCCGTTTTTCCACTCTTTAGATTTAGTATAGGCTCCGAAAAGCTCGTCAGAAGTTACGGCTTTGGGGTTAAGAGTATCATATTCACAGGGTTCTCCTTTATTAGTATGAGCTTTTCCTAGGCATTTCCATACTATAGTTTTACCACAACCAGGTGGCCCAATTACGAAGACACAATGTCTTACTTCCATGATTTCTTTCAATTAGACAACTTTAGTAATGAATCCCTCTTCAGCAACCATACCCATGTTTTCTTTACAAGTTTTTTACACCAATTTATAAAGTTCGGGATCTTTTTTTTGAGGGGGATCCATTTTTGGGAACAAATCTCCAATCAACTTTAAGAAAATCATTTTATCATCAGTTACGATCTTAGGCATGTTGAAATCTCTCAAAGCTCTCATCAATAATGGGTCTTCCAACATATCGGGATCTTCTCTTTTAAGTCCTCCTGCTTATCTGAGCACAGATTTAACGGCTCTTAGACCCCAATCGTAATGTCTTTATTTAGATAGCAACTCTCTGGAAAGCATGTACAAAGATACGAATTTTCTTGACAAAGCTCTGGCTTCAGTGAAACCTTCAGACATTAACATGTTTTCGCAAATCAAAATAAGATCAGGCACGACCATGGCGCAAGATCTGAACAAAGCTTTTAAGTTTTCGGGTAATTCGGTTCTTCCAGCATACCCAGGGTTCATAGTAATGAAGAACCCTACAGTATCAATCAAGTCGATTTCTCCTTCTTCCATAAATTAGAATTTAGATTATTTTTCTTTTAAAGCATCTAGCACACATTTTACTTAAGTAGAAACGACAGACAACACCTCAATAGAAATTCTATTGAACTCATCGAAACATCCCCAAGCTCCAGATTAAGCTAATCCCATGAAAATTTAAGCCATGGAGTCTTTTCCCATCTGATCGGAACAGTTGAATACCATAACGGGTAACCCTACTCCTCTACCCAGATCCTTAGTGGTCTCAGTTTTTCCGGTTCCGGCAGGTCCTGCGGGGGCTCCTCCCATTGTAAGGTTAAGAGCTTGTGTAAGGGTGATATAACATCTATCTGTCAAAGGTGTAACTACCAATCTCATGGCATTACCTACGTATTCGTAAGAATAGAATCTGAACCAATCCACAATTCTAATGATACATTTTTTGTTGTTTTTCGATTTTTCCCATTCGAATCTGAGTTTTTATCTGGTGTGTAAATCGTTTTCTTTGTCCTCGAAATAAAATTTAAGTTAGGACAACCAGTCGAATGATTCGATCTCAGTTACCTTTTTAATAATAAATTTCTCCACAACATCTCTACCATGCACATCAATAGTAATAATGTTGATAATTTTTCCTCTTTCTAAGGGATGAAGATCAGTTCTAACTTTGTTAATCAAATCTACCAATCTTTGTTTCAAAACTCCCAAACACTCTTTCATAGCCGATTCGTTTCCTTCAGCTAAATCGTTGAAAGCATCTCCTACGTCTTCAGTCCAGCAAATTTATGTGGTCAAAAGAGCGATTTAAGCGTTATAGTGTTCTAACCAGATGTGTCTTTTATGTTCTTCATTACCAGTGTCCCAGAGATCTGCAGCTTCTCTAGCAGTGCATAAAATTTCTTACAAAGTTTCTCTCATTTTGTATTCCAAATCTTTAAGCCATTTTTCTACGGCCCCCTCACAAACAAAAGTGCTCGAGAAATCTACAATTTCATTGTCCTTACTGTACATTTTGTCAGCAGTTTTTGCAAATTCTTGCCCGGCAGCAGGAGGGTTAAATTTAAGTCCTTTCAGACCATCGAAACAATCTCCTAAATATTCACATACTTTAGGAGCGTTTTACCCATTGGACAAAATAGTCAACAAAGATTGATTCGACAAGAAATAAAATCTGGGGAACGCTTTTTTCTTTTATTCCAAATAGTCATTCAACGCCTTCTCACATTTTTTAATACTAGCAGACCACCCTTACAAAATTTCTTTTCTTTCGTTGGTACAAGCTTCGATTACATTTGGGTTGATTTAAACATCATTCATGAGGTCTCTGAATTCCTTATCGACAGTCTCAAATAATTTTGTGTCTTCAGGCAATTACATTCTGATATCTTCAGAGGCTAAGAAAATGTTCACCAAAATTCTCCAGTTTTTCTACACTTTCAACCACTCATTGGCAACAACGTCAACTCTTCCCAATTTTTCTCTCCAATTCTCCACTTAGTCAATGAAAAATTCGACGTTTCTACCTTGGGCTTTCATGGACATCAAATTCAAAGAATCTTGATCTAACATTTCCAAAATATCATCCAAAGGTTTGAAAATCTTTGTTTCTTTGTATTCGTCGAATTCGAAAATCTGTTTATTCCAATCAGTCTCAATTTTCTTCAATTTTTTCTCGATATTGCTTTCTTTTCCTGCCAAATCTACTATTTCGTTTACCTATTCATCGTATTTGAAGAGTTACAAAGACAAAATATCTTCAAATGTGAATTGCATAGATTTATGGTCGAACTGTCTTTAAGTTATTTTCTTAAGTTGATCCCAATGTCTGTCCTCCATTGTATCACTGTGCAAACTCGATACAAGGGGCAATACGGTACCCATATTCTTTACTTTATCAACAATGGTCTAGTAACCTCTTAATTGTCTGATTTCTTTTGGCAGTTATTTCAACTATTAGGATAAGGTTTTATTGGTTTCTTCTAAAGTATCAGCTTTAATTTGTCTCCAAGGTTTTATTTTCCAGTCGTTGTATTGGAAGTTGACCATTGAAATAGAATCCCACAAAATTTTCAAGTTTTTCATATCATTGTGGCATTCTTTCAATTATTTATATTAGTTGATTTAAAGTTCGAACAATTTTTCCAATCTGTTGTATTCTCTGGCCTCAGCTTCCATTTCCAAAGTTTTGGAATAGTATTTGTTGATAATACCATATTATTCTTAAATACCATCAATTGTTAAACTTTCATCATATTAGAAAGGTAAAGTTTCTTAAAATTCTTTTCTGTAAGCCATCACTTTTAATTTAAATTACTCGAGTCTTTTTTAAATCTAAACGGTCTCGTTTCTTTGTAAAGGAATAATATCAGCTTTAACTTAGAACACTTTTCCTACAGTTTCAGTGAAGTCAGAGTTTGCATTATCAATTGATTATAAAGGATCTTCTTCTCCTTTTTCTTAAATTGTAACATTGTGTTTTTTAAGATAAACTACCATATCTTTCAATCTTTGCACGATTTCAGGAGTTTTAGTTTCCACATCTTTTACGTCAGAAATTACTTTCATGACTTTCATCAAAAGTTCATTGTCATTCAAGTTCTCTTCAGCAGAAGGGTTCTTTGAAATACCAATATTAGTTTAAATAATAAATTCTTAAAAGTTTTTCAAGGTAGTTTTGAACTAGTACAACAAAAATTCAGTGTAAACCTTGTGCCATTATTCCACTTTCTTTTCCAAATCCCTTCTCATCGGTTTCAAGTCAATTTTCAACCATCTGATGGTCATAGGGGTGGGAATCTTTTAAATATCAGCCTAGACGTTTTTCAATTAGGTGATCTACTCATCGAATTTAATCATAGGGGGGAGTTTCGCTCTGCATCCCTTCAGTAAAGGATTATCTTTTTAAACGTTTTCATCATCAACTTTTTCTTCAGGAGCGTATTGGTTTAAAAATTTAGCAAAAGACAATTTAGGGTCTTCTTCCCAGAATTGAGAGTAGTGGTCGAATTAGGTTTTAAACTCAGAACATTCGTGTTCACATTCGTCCATGTATTAGTTAATTTAAGCCAAAACTTCCTTAACTTCGAAGTAGGCTCTGATTTCTTGCAGATAATCTCCTGGGTTTGTGCTATCAAGTCTGTTCACAGTTCCAGCAATAGTGAAAAAGTCATTGATCCATCCTTTAATTACGTTTCTCACAGTGGCTCCTTTGTTTTCGTCTTCAACAATTTCGGGTTCATATACGATTCCGTTTTTATCATCCAATTAGAGGGAAATATCAAATAAGGGAGGAGTGTCATTTTTTTTAATGTAAACGGGGTCAATTTATTGATTAAGGTGGGCCATAGCGGTAATGATAGCAGTGGCAATACCATCAATTACAATAGTGTTCACAAAATCATTATAATTTTTCCATGATTGTCCTTTTTTATCGGCTTTTACAGCGTCCAAAACTTCTTTCACCAATTTGTGGATGATACCTCCTTATTCTTTTACCTTTCCGATCTTATTAGCAAACAAGGCTTTTAAATATTGGTCATAATCATCAGGACTCATAGGTTTATTTTTTCTTTCAATAATTTATTTGTTGAAAGCTTCCAATGCTTCCTAAACTTTTTCCAATGAAATTTTCATTTTTTTTACTGTTTCAAACAATGAGTCGACCACGAGTTTCGATTTCGCGATAAATTAGTCAATATTTTGCGATTTCCATTTATGTTCATCAATACCTGGGTTCACCTCAATCTCCATTTCTTAAATTTTCTTTTTCACCAATGGTTCTTCTACAGGGTGCAGGCATTTGATAATATGGTTGTAATTTCCCACAATCAAATCCAATTACACGATCTAGTTTCTATAGGTCTCTGCTTTCGCATATATAGCAGCGGCGGTCTGGGGTACTTCTTTTTCCAATTATAAGAAATACTTGACTTCCCTCAACAGTCTGACCAAACTGGGGTCGAAGTTCACTTTAATGTACCCATTTTCGTCTTTGCATAAAAGGGTCATTTGCAGTTTTTCCTCAGAATTTGCCTCCACTTCTTTGTGCCACTCCAAAATCTTTGAATTTTCATACTCTGTTATCGATTTCGTAATAGACATGAATAGTTTGTACACATCTTTGTACTCCTCTCTATCAGTGATACCCTGTCCTAAACTTGCAAGTTTATCAATGGGTTCTTGAATTCTGTCTCTTAAGGATTTGCACCAGGTCAAAGCTCCGGCAATAGGGGGCATGTTCAAGAAAATGGGGGCAGTTTCGTGGTTTTTCTCTACCAACACCTTTCCGTCTAAGAAAATAGATTGCACTGTTTTCAAGTCTTATTTGTACATATCAAGCAAAACAATGTGTTTTTTTTCCAACTCGTCTTATATAATGGGTCTGTTGAGTAATCCGTCGAAGTTATCCAATAGTTTGAATCTTCCATAAATTGAATCATAGTCGTCGAATCCTTAAGTAATCACAGAGGCCAATCTTCTTTCTAATTCTTTAATTTTGGATCTGAATTCGTAGAAATCATCATCAAAATTGTTTTTCTTTGAATTTTTATCAGAAATATCCACTATGTCATATTTTACTTAGGTGAAAGTTTCTACAGTTTTTTCAAATTCTACGAAAATCTGTTGAATTGATTCAGTCAAAGTTTTTCCCTTTGTTCCTCCGAGCTCGATCTTTTCCAATTTGTTGAATTGCACAATTGTTTAAGTAAGGTGTAAGATATCAAATCCTCTTTCAATGAAGGAATCTAATCTTACGAAAAGAGCATTGGTGGTAAGTTTCCATTCTCCACCAGCTTTAGCTTTGTATTCGAAATAGGCGTCTTTGAATTTAGTGCAAACATCAATAGTAATTTACAATTTAGAACAAGCTTCTTCAGTTTCCTTAGAATTAATCGCAGCAAAAATTGAAGGACCATCAACATAATTTTAAGCGTTAGAAATAATAGCATTGCAAATTTCTCTTATCAACACCACCAGTCTAGGAGGAGTTTTATAGAATCTTGAGTTTTTCCAGATCAACAAAATCGTGTGCATAATAGGAGTGAACAGTTCAGGTAACTGAGTGAATTCAGATTAAGATAACTATTCGAAGGGATCCTTTAGGGTCGACAAAAACATGTGATTATCGTTCGCTTCGAATCTGGCTTTTAATACATCATTTCTGAGTCTGGAAAAAGGGTTGATGTACGTTGATTTATTCGATTCCAAAAATTTCAATATGGTTTTCACTTCCTATGATTACAATTACTCGTGAATTGAATTCAAGTTTTCAGCTTTATTTTGCCAGAATTCCAATTCAGCTAACGGACCAGGGTCACCAACCTTCAATACTTGTTCGGGTTCTAATTTTAACACATTCTTTATTTATTTTGTCCAGGTAATGATAGATCCTTCGAAAACGTGGGCTTTATCTTTATTGGGAGTGGTATCCTTATTATCATTAGCAGTTAGTTAGTGACTGGGCATGGGGAGCATGGTTTTTCCTTTAATTAAACCCATAACTACATAGACTTGTGCGATATAAGCGTTGAATTTTTCCATTAAATCTTTTGTTACCAAATCAGTCCATCCAATTTGATTTTCAGGGTTTTAACAGATGGGAGACATAATTTCGTTAAATACACCGTACAGATGTTATAAAATATTTGAAGTCAATTCAACACATACTAGTTCTTTTAAAACTTTTTCTTTTGTGAATTTTTCTCTTGACAAGTTCATAAGAATCAGCCCTTTCTTTTTGAATTTTTTAATATCAGGGAATTCTATAAACAGATCTGCGTTATCAGCTCCATTTTATAGTACGTATAACACTTCTACAGGATTCTCTTATATAGAAAATTAGTCGAAAGCCAATTTATTATCATCTTTTGCTAACACTTTTTTTCCGAAGTTTTCTTAAGAGGCTTTATTTCTAATGTTAAGTGCGGAAGCAATCCTGTTCATTAACCATTCTGAAATTGATTCAGGGAATGGATTTTCGTGATCAGTCATTCTTTTTTACTTTTTTGATTATTT
>Ga0256361_1000020_pt1 | contig 14843 bp, 1 predicted proteins | sample MistaT_18_FD_186121 | JGI IMG/M metagenome (GOLD analysis project Ga0256361, IMG submission 186121) | Metatranscriptome of freshwater microbial communities from Mississippi River, Louisiana, United States - Miss_Law_RepB_8d (Metagenome... | ecosystem: Environmental > Aquatic > Freshwater > River ... | reverse complement strand
GTGAAGTCGCAGTGAGCTTATGATGGGCTCCCTGCGATTTATCATCGTCTTGGCTGCTGTTCTGCAAGCCGCGGTTGTGGTACTGTCCCAAACCACAGACGCGACAAGATCCACTGCATCTGGCCCTGGTCTGCAATCGTCCCAAGCCGGAGTTGTTTCCTCTTTTGCGATTACCGCCAAAGATGAATCTGGTGCTGCCCGTACAAGCGGGGGTGACACTTTCATCGTTGAACTCGAAGGCACTCGCTCAATCACAGCCAGTGTTATCGACCAGCTCAGTGGGGTGTATCAAGTGACATACACAGCCACCAAATCTGGAGCGTACGAGTGCTCAGTGATGCTCGCACAATCAGGAGGCCTTAGTGCTGAATATTATGAGAACGTTTGGTTTTTTTACACGCCTGTGCGTCAATCTGTGGACCCGCAGATCAACTTCAACTGGGGAACCGGATTGCTCACAGCCTCCGCCGCTGATTACGTCAGCATTCGTTGGTCAGGCAAAATTAAAACCCAATTCGCCGAAGTTTACACTTTTTTTGCCACAACGGATGATGGTGCGAGGCTCTGGGTTGACAATTCCCCTCTCCTTGATAGATGGGATTCATTCACCAATGACACTTCTGCGACAATATCGCTCAAGGCCAACGTCTTTTATAACATCAAGATGGAATTTAAGGAAGTCGTTGGTACTGCATACTGCATGCTGTCTTGGGCCTCTGCATCAACCCCCAAAGAAATCATCCCTGCCTCACAGTTGTATTACCAAACGCACATCAACCAAAGCCCCTTCATCCTGTCGGTTGCGCCCTATGGTGCTTGTGCAAGCACCAGTGCGAGTGCTGGTGGTGGTTTGGCAGTTGCTACGGCAGGAACCGCTGCGCAGTTTACTGTTCAGGCGAATGACCAATACGATAACGAGCTTGGGGTCGGAGGAAGCTTTTTCTCTGTCAGGATATATCCCCCTAGCGGTAGTTTGAACCCAAGACCTCAGCAAGCAGTTGTTGTTGACAATACCGACTCTTCTTATTCAGTCGAATACACTGCCTTTGTTGCAGGAACAAACACGCTTTACTCCCAATATCTGTATCAAGATTCTGGCTCGGCGGGGGGAGTGTTCGTGCAGAACATGAACAGTCAATTTTCTTACCCTGCGCTTCCCGGGATTAGTCAGCAAGTTTCAACGGTCGATTCCATCGAATGCGTTGCACAAACATCAGGAAACCCTCGATCATCAGGTGACCCATGCTACACTTTGGATTTGGGATTCGCAAATGCCCAGTTTTTGAGGTTTGCAACTCTGCTGAAACCTGTTGCCGACGGGGTTTTTACGTTCACCATCGATCACGTCTGCCAAGGCGGAGGCGCATCTTGTGGAATTCGTTTGACTGTTGATGCAACTACACTTATTAGTGCAACAGCTGGAAATTCTGCAAGTTCTTCCTCTGGGACAATTTCCTTACGCAGCGTCAACTACTACGACGTTTTTGTTATTGGAGTCTGCCTTCCGCTGCGGATCAGGCTACGAAAGCCCGAAACGGTCTTATTCTCAAATGGCAGTGGTCCGCAGGAGCCCAATCTATTGTTCCCAGAACAGCCCTATATAAAGGGTTTCACACTTTGGGCAGCCCATTCTCTGTCTCTGTGAATCCTGCTCGAACATCTGCTGCGACTACTATTGCCACAGATGCATTAGGAGCCCGCAGTCTGAGTATTGCGACCGCTGGTTTACAAGCTGTGTTCACCATAACTGCAAAAGATCTCTACCGAAACCTTCGAGGAGTCGGTGGAGAAAGTTTCAAAGTTCGACTTACCGGTGTGGATTCGACTGCAGGTGTGGTGACTGACAGAGGTGATGGCATGTACGTTGTGTCGTATACTGCAACTAAGTCAGGCACTTACGACATATCTGTGGTTATTGGTGCCGGAGGAATCAGCGGCAGTCCTTTCAGACTGTATGTTCAACCTGCCGCGAGGCATATGTCCAACTCAATTGCAACAGGGGCCTCTCTCACACTTGCCACTGCTGGTATCCAAGCTGTACTTACCTTGACTGTCAAAGATCGCTTCGACAATTGGCAGCCGAGCAACAGTGTAGTTTCCACTGCACAACTCAAGTTTTTTCTCAGTCCAAATGTGCAAATTGATACAATCGACCCCACTTGCGTTAACTCTCAGCCTCCCGCTGGAGATTGTCCCAATTTTGTCGACACTACTACAAAGCTAGCTGCCACACCTACTTCCTTGGATAAAGCTACCGTCGTTCTTCGTTATAAAGTAACAACTTCCGGCGTGTATAAATTGGCATTACGTGGACTGTCGAAATTCGACGGTCCTGTTAACAATAGTCCTTTCCCATTAACCGTTTTTCCCCACTTGCCTTGCGCATCTACCAGTACTGCTGTTGGAACTGCTCTAACATTGGTCACTGCTGGAATGGCAGGAACGTTCACGATACAATCCAAAGATATGAACTATAACCTTCGTGGCTCTCAAGTTGGTGACAACTTTGTTTCATTTGTGAGGCAAGCTCTTTTCACCAGTTCGCCGAACATCGCCAGCTCATATGATGAATACAATCATGGTTCAGATTTTACTGCTGTATCAGCAAATACGCTTGAAGACCATCGTGCAACAGTCATCGACATGGGAGATTCAACATATGTTGCAAGTTTTGTCGCCACGAAGTCTGTAACAAACACGTTGTGGTCCATGCTTGGATACAGAGGAAGCATTATTGCAACTTATTACAGCAGTTCTTATGGCGGTTCTCCGCCACAGACCATGGGTGTCAAATTCTCTAGTGTGGAGTTTACCTGCAGCAATGGTCAGAACAATTGTCCTGCAGCTGGGTTAAATGATGGGCCTGCTTTTAAAGTCAGATTTCAGGGCCTGTTTCGCCCTTCTAGATCCGGAAAGCTTCACTTCAAGATGACAATGAACCATGCTTCACAAAGCATGATTTTCATGATGAACAACAAGCTCATTGTTTCTGCAACTGCAACCGGAGCCAACCATCAGACCACCTCCCAAAATGGCTTTGTTGTTGTTTCGAATCAGTTTTACCACATATTTATATCATTTGCTCACCCCGAAGGAGCAAATTCCGACAGAACATTCAAGTTGCAGTATGCCTACCATCCCGACACAACTTACCAAACCATAGAATCAACAGCACTGTTTTTAGCAGTTCATTCCGCTGGAAGTCCATTTTTGTTGAATGTTCGCCCCACTATTGCCTGTGCCACATTATCAACTATAAGAAAAATGGCCGTATCATTGTCCACTGCTGGCTATCCTGCTCTGTTTACAATGCAAACCAGAGATGAATTCAACAATCAGGGTGAAACATCAGGTGATCCTTACGACTACGCTCTCATGCAAGGCTCGACTCTCCCTGGAGGCTCTGGTTCCCAAGATGACTCAAAGGATGGAGGAACCCTTATGTTTCAAGGAACTCTCTCGTATAGTACAGGGGGTGGTTACAATTTGCGCTACACTGCAACTTTGCGCGGCACGTTCGGTCTTCGTGGAAAAATTTTACAATCTGGTGGTCTTTTTGGCACTTACTTCGAAAACGACGATTTGACGGATCATGGTCAATTGGCTTGGAATCCTGATATTGCATCAACAGTGGCAAGTTTTCAAAGAATCGACCCGACCATTGACTTTGTTTGGTCTACAAATCAGCCCGTTGATCCTTCCAGTGCCGAATTCCAGGCATACATCGAAGCTGGCAACCAGTTCAAGAAACGCATCGGTCCGGACTATTTCTCAGTACGGTGGACCGGGTTGATTCAACCCAGGTATACTGAAGTTTTTACATTTTCAGCAGAAGTTGACGATGGTATTCGGCTTTGGATAGATGACTTGCTAATTGTTAATTTTTGGTCATTGAAATCTGCAATTGTAGATGGCACAATCGCGTTGATGAAAGACACGATGTATTCCATCAAATTAGAATACCGCGATGTGCAAGGAAATGCCACCATCAGATTGTTCTGGAGATCCAGCAGCCAGTCAAATGAGATTGTTCCTTCGTCTCGTCTGTATCATGCCACTACAGCTGCAAAGCTCTCACAGCCACAATTATTTGTTCAACCTTCAGTCATTTGCGCATCCCAAAGCTCCGCTGTTGGATCTGGCCTTACTGTGGGAACGGCTGGTGTTATGTCATATTTCACCATCCAGTCCCGAGATGAATATGGTAACAATCGTGTTTTGGGAGACGCTCCCTATTTAACTGTAAGAATCGTGCCAATATCTGAAGCTCGCAGGCCTTATCATGTGAATTTGAACGAGCTAAACAAACCTTCATCTCCTGTTAACTCTGGTATCACTCGAATCGCTGGTAGAGGAGAATATTCTGGGGGGCTGACTGCAACTTACTATGGGGATTCCTCGGCAGATTTTACCAATGGTTATGCAAATGCAAGAGTATCTTGTATGGCTCAGCCATGGCAAGACCCCGTTTTTTGCGGTGGTCCAAAAATCACTGGCTTAACCATTGCAGGCATCCAAACGGATGCAGCCAGCAGTCAATTTACCGCCAGATTCAAAGGCAATTTTTTACCAACAACCACAGCTACTTACATATTTACTTTGGATCGTGGAATAAGCACAAGTCGGGCGGGATTGAAAGTAGATGGTGTTTCCAAAGTTGTTCTTGATAACGGAAATTCTGCAGACAATAACGTTTATACTGCAGAAGTTAGTATGGTGACAGGCAATTTTTACGACTTGGAAGTTCTTTACAAAAGCACCCAAAGCGGTGCGTCTGGAAACTTTGAGCTGAAGTACAGTTGCTGTGGGGTCGTGAATCAAGCGATTCCCACAAGCAATTTGTTCCCTCTTGCAGGTCGCTACAACACGTATTTCACTCCATCAGTCAAAGGTGATTACAGTGTCTCTGCAGCCGTTGCGTTACCTGGGGGTTTAGATGCAACATTTTACGACGATATGTCTTTGAGTGTCCCTGTCGCAAATGCAATTGCTACCAAAATAGACATCAGTACCACTGATTTTCGAGACACCACGGAGGGATTACCGAGAATCAGTGATCATATTGGCTTTGGGAACGACTTGAAGCTATCGGACAGGAACAGTTTTAGCGCGAGATGGCAGGGATTCCTTAAGGTTGTCACATCAAACGTTCTCACTTTGACTGTCACCACCCACGGCGTTGATGAGAGAGTTCGCCTTTGGGTTGACAACGTTCTGCTTATTGATCAGTGGGACTCTTATCAGACAATAACGGACACGAATTTCGTGGCCACATTTTCGCTTGCTTACCATGAAGAAACTGGAGTGCAGCTTTCTGATTCTCATTCGTATTTTGATTTGCGTCTGGAGTACAAGCAATTCAGCAACGATGCATCCATCAAACTGTCTTATGAATATGGTTCTGGATCGATAGTCATTCCTAGCACAGCTTTGTTTTTGAAAAGAGACATTAGTGGAAGCCCATTTCCTCCTTTTGCAGTTGTTGCTGCGCCAACTTGCTCCACTACATCAACTGTCAGGGGCTCATCGCTCACAAGTTCAACCGCTGGAGTTGCAAGCAGCTTCACCATTCAGTCGAATGATATGTACGGTAATGAGCGTGGTGTGGGGGGTGACACCTATGTTGTTCGTCTTTCTGCAGCATGCAACTCCGCCTGCTGGTGTGCTGTCACCAGTACATGCCCTGTAGTTTTAGGCTCGGTGACGGACTTGGGAGATTCATCCTATGTAGCTACTTACAATGCTACCCGCAGAGGCCGTTACATGGTACACACTTCGCTTGCTAAACCCGGAAGTTTGACGGTCTCAACCCTTGGCGCAAGAATTCTCTCAGAATCTACATTCACGCCTCCCAGTTCAAGCACAACATACACTTTTTCAGGTTTTGTTCAGCCTCCAACTGCTGGTAGATACACTTTTAGCACGGGATCGCAATCCGCAACGCACTTTTCATTTATTCCGCAGCTCAACACAGCTACTTCTTCAGCTCCCAGTTACTATGAATTCTCGAACGCCAACGCACTATATGATATTTCCTTTCAATGGAGCGCGTCTTCGAACGCTGGCACAAATTTGGTTTTTTATTGGGAATATGGAGGTTCAAGCTCAACTTTAGTTCCCACATCACGATTCTTTTCTAGAATGGACGTAAATCCCAGTTCTGGCACTTGCATTGAAGCCGGATGTCCTGAAAGGTATCCAGTCATGACACTTCAAGTGGAAAATACGGATCCGGCAGTATCAATAGCCAGTGGACACGGTCTAACTTTGGCAACAGCTGGCTGGACTGCATCGTTCACGATCACAGCCAAGGACAGCTTTGCAAATGAGCGACAGTTGGAAGAAGACTCTTGGAGTGTCTTGCTTGTTGGCCCCAGTAAAGAGGCCGTGTTGGCAGCCAATGCGATGCAAGATACTCACCTTGGCAAATATCAGGTCACCTACACGGTCACTCAATCTGGAATATTTTCTGTCAATATTTTGCGTGGAATGGCTGAAGGACTTAAAGCTGAGTACTTCAATAATATGTGGCTTCTTGGCACCCCTGCAGCCACCGTTTTAGACTATGCAACCGACTACAACTGGGACTCTGGAGTGGTCAAGCCTATGTTTGGTGCTGATGACGTAGTTCTGGGTTCAGATTACATGAGTGTTCGCTGGAGTGGTTTATTTCGGATAGATCCTCATCAATTTTCGGACACATTGACTTTCAGTACTGAAACAGATGAAGGCGTTCGCTTTTATTTGAACAACACCCTCCTTATTGATGGCTGGGACAGTGTTGGCATGAATTTCAGTGCTACGTGGCCCGCTTCCGGAATTGATGTTGTCAGAAACGGAATGTATTCTCTCAAATTGGAATACCGCGAGAGCACGGGTCCAGCTTTCTGCCGCCTATATTTGTCGTCGTCTTCGTTCCCCAAGATGCCTCTGTCCAATTTTACCAGCGTGTTGTTTTCAGAGGGTCAGCATATTTTTGGAAGCCCATTCGCTTTGTATTCATTCCCTGCCATCACTTGCGCCTCGGCCTCCAGTGCTTATGGTCCTGGGCTCAGCTTTGGGACAACTGGAAACATCGCTTCTTTTGTTATTCAGGCAAAAGATGAGTATTCTAACCTGAAAACTGATTGGACTTCTTCCTCAGAAGTTTTTGTAGTCAGATCACAATCTCCGCGCAGTCCAACTAATACTGACGCATCCAAGATAGGCACTGTGACCCACAATGTTGTCAATGGTAGATACAATTCATTGTACACTGCAACCAGGACTGGTACCACAAATGTTTATGTTTCGATGGTTGATTTGCGTAGTGTGGGTGGTAACAACATTGGAGTGGGATTGCTTGCGACTTACTACTATGCTCGATCCAATTCCGAACCTCTAGCCCCTGTTTTTATTGGAGGATTGCAATCTAACAATATCATCAGTCAGTATGGCAAAGGTACTAGCACACTGGTAAGGTATTACGAAGGTGTTCCGAACCCATCCAGTGGAAGTGTGTACACTGCTAGAGTTGCAGGCCTGTTTAAACCAACTTCAAGTGGTGTGTACACGTTTCAACTGGCTAATTGCGCACCCGCCCCAAGAGTGGAATCGGCTGCTTTGTTTGTGTCGAATTTGCAACTTGTGTCGCAAATTGGACCAGGTGCGAAGGGCTCTCGTTCTGGTACAGTCTTTTTTCCGTCTTCTCTTCGATATTACGACATCACCATTGAGTTTCAGTTCTCGCCAGTCAGTGGCAATCCTTCTTCTGTTGAAGATGATTTTTCATCACAATTTTGCAATTTGCAGTTCGATTTTAATTCACAAGGTTTGAATGATTTAGGAAATAATGTTTTCAGAGAATTGGCCGTTGCGAACAGTCCATACAAATTTGTTGAGGCCCCTGATGTAACATTTTGGGATCGCTCCATCATCAGCGCAGAAAGTTTGACTATTGCCACAGCTGGTGTGACATCACAATTCAACATTCAATCACGAGATAAAAACAACAACAATAGAGTGTCTGGTGGTGACCTCTACATCATTCAAGGGGCTTCGGCTACTGGTGCTGCTTTCTCTGGTACAGTTTCAGACAACATGGATGGCAGTTATACGGTTGTATATACCCCTAGTGTGCAAGGAGCCTATATTCTAAAGCATTTCTTGGGCGAGGCTGACAAAACCACTTCATTGACTGTACAGCCAGGTCCTACCTGTTCGTCAACCTCTACTTCAAACTCAAATTACTTGACCATTGCCACTGCTGGATTTCAAGCTTGGTTCACTATACAAGCTAAAGACCAATACAAAAATCTGCGCACAATTGGAGACAACAATTTTGTTTTGCGGCTGAATGGGCCCATGAATGAAGAGCATAACTTAAAATCTAGGTACGTTGGTAGAAATCTTGTTCATCAGCTCGGAAAGTTTTCTACACAGTATAGAACTTCTCGGTCTGGTACTTTTGCGATCAATGTTCTTTTGGCCAGCACACAAGGCCTGAATGCAACCTACTACAGAGATCCAAATACTGAGTCTCAAGTCTTTTCACGAATAGACAACAATGTCTACTTCAACTGGGGCTCAAGCACCCCTGATCCTCAGGTGGGAGTGACAGACAGCTTTTCAGTCTCGTGGACTGGATTTGTCAAAGCTCCTGCTTTTGGTTTGTACACTTTTGCTATCGCAACTGATGGTATCGATGAGCGCATTCAACTTTGGGTTGATAATCGCTACATAATCAACTCGTGGGCTGCCACTCATGCGACATTAGTGGAAGCTACTATTATGTTGAATGAAGATGTGCTTTATGACATCAAGATACGTTACAATGATTTAAGTGGCAAATCTTCTGTTGATTTGAGATGGAAATACTCCAGCGGTATCTCTGTCACCATCCCTTCAAACAATTTGTTTGCTTCATCCCATCACATACTTGGAAGCCCATTCTCAGCTACAGTATTCCCAGCTTTCACATGTGGAAGCTCTTCTACTGTCACAGGAGACGGTTTGACTCTCGCGACCGCTGGTATTCCTGCTTCGTTCACAATTACTGCTAAAGATCATTTGGGCAATTTGTGCACCACCTCAAATGATATCTTTGTCGTACGCGCTCGGCCGCTTACCAAGTACAACATACAGCACGAAGCTAGACCATATTCCATCCGAAACATTTTGGGAACTGTGACTCCTTTAGGAAATGGTCAATATGCAGCAGTTTACACGCCTACAAAGAAAGCTCACGCTCTCAGTCATTCTTCGGTAGTTCCATCACTTGGATTCGGTAGCGACCAGCCGAGACCATGGCACGATGTTCTAGTTTCTCTAGCAAAGCCTGGTGGTCTCCATGCGACATTTTATACAGCGGATGACTTTCAAGGTGCATCCGTTTATGATTTGCTGGCCAACAACGACATCTCTCCTCCGTCAAGTCAAAAATCTTTCCGTTTCAATGGATTTTTCAGGCCATCTGTGTCCACTATGTACACTTTTATACTTTCGTCACCAGGAGCATCCAACAATGCGAAGTTGCACATCGACGGTAAACAAGTTTTTGATAGCACTTCTGTATTTGAGGGTACCATGCAGTTTTTTTCTGTAAATGCTCTTTATGATATTTACATCGAAGGTGCTGGCTCAGCAAATATTCCGGACATGAGTCTCAAGTATAAATGCTGTTCTCAAGCCAATTATGAATACATCCCTTCGGGTCGGCTGTTCCAGTCACAAGATGTCACACACAAGACGCATGAGTTCAATGGGTTATTTGCAACGTATTACCATCACGGAGGTGTACCACTTGGTTGCGGTGGCCAATATTGGACAAAGTCTTCGGATGTATGCGTCTCTCACTTATTTGACGATGTTGTCGATTGGTCTGGAGCATCAATCACCGATCGACCACATCCTAATGTCGTGCCTACGGGAAGCTTTTCTGCGCGCTGGGAGGGATTTATCAGGCCAACTCGCCGGGATTGTTACACGTTTTATGTCCAGACGAAAACTCAAACTAGTGGCACCGTGCATCTAATCGTAGATGATATTGAAATCATTCCAGAAACTGCTCAAGGCCAAGTGCTTTCAGACGGAACTACTTACGAATTCAAAGGAACCGTCCAGTTTCCTTTGGAAAATGACGTTTATCCTATTGTACTTCGGTACGGTCAGGCTTCTGTCTCAAACCGAAAGGTAGCTTTGTTGTGGGAAAATACTGGCTCAACATATTCTCAATATGGAGTTGTTGTCCCGTCTTCTGATTGGGTGAACAAGAGCATTGTTCCATCAGGTCATTTGTCGAAGAGTCGCTCTCGCCCTACAGTGTTAAGGGATGACTACACAAGTGATGGAGCATGGTGGAGATTTCCTGAAAGTCCTTGCCTTGGCTCCTATCTTTCTGTTCGCAATGAGCTAGAGTACAGAGAGTGTCGAGGTATCGGTGTCAGTTCAAACGACATTTTGCATGTTGACGTGCAGCCCAATGTAGCCTGTGCTTCAACTTCGCTCATAGTGCGTCCCACAACAGTTTTTGGTGCTCATTTCGGTTTTACTGATTTTACTGCCGGTTTGCACATTCACATGGTGACATTGACCACCGCTGGATCGGTTCGTAGCTTCGACATAGTAATTCGTGACGAATACTTCAACGTTCGCAATGGAAGGGACGAAGCAATCATGGCCAGGCAGTATCTATCATCTGAGTATGGCTCTCAAATGTCCTCGACAAATTTGTTTCACGGTACAGTGACATTTCAGCCCTTCAGTAACAATTTTAATCCATTGGTCTTGGACTTGCAGCATGATCCTGAAGGCCATTACACTGCTACTTACTTGGTCACTGTGGCCGGAGATTTTCAGCAAGAAGTTTCATTAGCTGGAAGTTCTGGCAATGGAATTGCAGTTTCGTATTTCATCGGAGCCAATATCACAGGAGGAAGCGTTAGCAGAGTTGAATCCGCACTAGACTTCAATTGGGGAAACTCGACACCCACAACAGATACGAGTATCTGGGGCTCTCTCTGGAGCGCCCGATGCACAGGCTACATCAAAGTCCCAACTTCTGAAATCATTACGTTCACTGCTGTTCATGAAGGATCCGTTCGACTTTGGATAAACTCCAGACAAATTGTTGATGCTTGGTCTGCGGTTGGCACCATTTCCTCAGGTACAGTGTTGTTATCTGGCAATGTTTTATATGACATTCGGCTCGAGTTTTCCAAAACGACATCAAACGCGCAAGTTCAGCTTCGATATTCGAGTAATTCGGTTCCAAGTACCGTGGTACCTTCATCAGCCTTGTATCCCTACAAGCGCATAATTGGAAATGGTTTGCTGCCTTTGACTGTGCATCACTCTATAATTTGTGCTTCTACATCCGTTGTCAATGGCCCAGGCCTGACAATTGCTACAACGGGTATATCTGCGTCTTTCACAATTCAATCACGAGATGAGTATCAGAATCCCAGAATGAGTCAGTCTGCGTCATCCTGCACCGGTTTTTTCTGCCAGGATTGCCCATCACAATCTAATTGTCGGTTATCGTCGACTCTGATTTTAGATTCCCCTGCCAACAAAGCTTACTCGAAGAGACAGAGAATTGCAACCATCGTCCCGCATGCCAGCATCAATAGTTTCTTTGCGATGTCCTACACTTACACCAAGGCTGGAACGCACACAGTTCAAACTTCGTATATGAAGCCCGGAGGATTGATGGCCACTTACTATGATGATTCAGCTTTTGCTCACCCTCGCCGTGCTGTGCAAGAAACACTCTTGAAGACCTCTTGGGTCAAGCAAAGCTTGCTCAATGACAATTTGTTTAGCGTCCGTTGGGCTGGTTCTGTTCAGGCACAGGGTGGTGCCAGTGAGTTTGTCGTAAATGCACTTGCAGGAGATCGATACCGCTTGTATGTCGACGAGGCTCTTGTGATAGATAAATGGGCCACAGCTGCAACAGGAAGTGCAGCCACCATGTCTGGCACCATTAATTTGAATTCGGCTTTGACCAATGACTTCTACAACATTCTTTTGGAGTACGTATCGAATTCTGGCAACACAAACAACGTGATGGATTTGCGGCTGGGAGGTGCTTCCATTACTACCAACAATCTATATAGCAGACACACTATTTCAGGGGCCACCAAGAGACTGCGCATTAATCCAAATATTGCATGCTCAGTGACTTCAACCCACAGAGGAACTGGATTAACCCTTGCTACTGCCGGTTTACAAGCTGTATTCACCATCACAAGCATTGACGCATATGGAAATCAGCGAGGTATTGGAGGAGACACATTTGTTGTACGTGCATTCCCTCTGGGGCTGTCGTCTCTGGGGCAGCCGTCTGGCGTGATCTTACCCGATCTTGGAAACCAGGCAGGTTCTTACACATTCGACAGCTGCCGAGACTGCTGTCTCGACTGCCCTCCAATTGTTCGTGCGTCAGTAGTTGATAGAAAAGACAATACGTATCTCGTTTCATATACTCCAACCAAGAGAGGTGACTACAAGATGATCTCTTCGTTAGCCAGGGTTGGTGGATTGACTTCAACTGCTTACGGCTCTGTATACAATCCTAGTAACAGAAAGCAATTCGGTAGCCCTGCTGTCACCTTGCTTGAGAAGAGTGTTGTGGATTTTTCAACGGCAGCAAATGATAATTTGCCCAGTCTGTCGGTTGCGACGGGAACATGGCGCTGGCAGGGCTTTGTTCAGCCGAGCAAAGCAGCTCAATACACATTTTATGTAGGAGTAAAGGACTCGAGTGAAACATGCCAAGTTTGGATTGACAACAACTTGGTGATGACGTACTCGGGGTCTGGCGCTGAAATTTCGGCCACTTTCGGCTTCGGACTGGCTAACTCGCTTTACGACATTGACGTAATATATGTTGCAAGCTCCGGCAGCGTTCCTCGCGGAATCACTTTGAAGTGGGAGAGTTTAGGTTCTTTCAATGCCGCTGAAAATGTTGTGAAGGGCGTCGTTCCAAGTGCCGCCCTGTGGTCTCGCCATGATGTTGAAAACATGGACATTCCAAATGGTGATCCAAGTGCGGCAAAGAACTGGATGTTTGCTACAAGCTCTGATTCCGTTGAACGCAAGCTATTTGTGCGGCCTGCCATCGGCTGCGCATCAATGAGCACAGCAGCTGGTAATGCTCTTACCCTGGCCACAGCAGGCTTGCAAGCTACATTCACCATATTTGCCAAAGACATGTGGCAGAACCCACGCTCAATTCAAAATGATATGGTTTGGGTCGCGACAGCATTTGGCAGTGGTGGAGTTCCTACCGTTCTTGCTGCCGTTGCCAACATCAAATCAAATACCATAACTGGAATATCATCATCTGATACACTCACGACCTCAGCTCAGCACGGGCTTGCTGTTGGCGATTCCGTCAGATTTTCGGTGACGAATTTTGTCACAAATAAGTTGCCAACTGAGCTCAGTCCAAACAAGTTGTACTACGTGCATAGTGTTGTTGACCCTTCTTCGTTCAAAATTTCCAACATGGATAATATTAATGTCATCATAAATCCCGTCACATCTGACACTTCTTTCGACCTGGAAACTAACGCCTACAGAGTTTCCTATACCATCAACGCCGCCAAACAGTTTTCATTCTTTGCCAAATCCTCTAATTTCAATGCCATGAACAGCCCCTTCTCTCTCACTGTTGTACCACATCGACAGTGTGGCAGTCAATCAACTGTTTTCGGAAGTGGCATCTCTGCTGCCATGTTGAACAGCGTAACGGCGTTCACTATCGTAGCCCGTGACTTTTATGGGAATCGCAGAACCAAATCCAACGATCACACTGCAGCTGATGATGTGTACCTTGCCTCTGTAGTGTACTCATCAGTGCCCTCGCCTGCTCCTTGGTCGTACAATTCCGCCAATTCAGTGAATGGTTTCAGTCTCCATCCAAGCTCAGGATATGTGACATCAGGAACTGTCGCGACGACTTACATTGTGCAAGCCACCACCATTGCAGGGACTGGTTCAGGTGCAGTATTTCAAGTGCAAATAGCAAGCGGTGGGGGCGTCTACGCACCCACTCTACTTGTTGGTGGTTATGGTTATGAGACATCTACTCCATCTGTTCTGAAATTATTCAAAACAAGCTATGGCAACCCTGCTTTGGGAGACATAACAATCTCGGTCACTGGCGTTATCAGTACTCCAGGTCTTGATGCGGTTATGGTTTCACAACCTTCGGGCACAAGCTATGCTCAAGACGGTGCTTATACTGGAGCGTACACGCTCACAACTATGCCGCCTGGTGCGGCTTACGCGGGTGCTTTTTTCAGAGCATTCCTTGCCGTCAAAGGAGGTCTCATGGCCACATTCTACAAAGCTGCAACAGCACCGAACCCAATTGATGTTTCGTTGGACTCCCCTTCCTACACTCCAGCAGCCACTCTGATTGCCTCTCATATTTCCAGCGCGTTCACGTGTTCACCTGATTGCTACTCTGGTGCCAGATTCCACGGTTTCTACAAAGCTTCTGGGAATTGCCCGAATATTGTCGTTCGCAGCGGAACCTCCCGCACTTATGTTCGCGGCATACAGAAGGCTAATTCTTGGCAGACTGCTAGCGGTTCTGATACCACTATTGATGGTACAAATTTGGGTTGTTCAAATGGAGAATACGTAGAACTGTTTCATGAGTCTCGTAGTGGAAATTCAGGCTCCCATGGTATTGCATCGCTGCTGCTTGTCGATACAAATTCGCTGAGCACTGCAAACTTGTATGCAGCCTACGCAGTGTCTAATACTCCGGTTCCATTGACTGTGACCAACTAAAGCACTGTCACGAAGTTCACGCCAAACCGATCTCTCAATCAATAAAGTCACCTCGGCGC